>JAABUK010004339.1_pt1 | contig 23165 bp, 32 predicted proteins | sample 5559141 | NCBI WGS metagenome assembly JAABUK01 (sample SAMN10711869, study PRJNA513367) | rock metagenome | isolation source: Antarctica rocks | place: Antarctica: Victoria Land, Pudding Butte nord | collected 2016-01-03
GGTCAGATGCATGCACGCTGTCACATTGATGGTGCATGTGCTCAGACACAGCTCATGAGCTCAAATCCTCAGAACTTTCATAGGCATTGTCTGTTGACTCCTCTGATGAGTCTCAAAGACATGAAACGTAAACTGATTGATTGATTGAAATGGCTTGGCTGCAGGAATGAGTTCCACTGCCCAGGCCCAGTGCTGGTAGCAATGCTAGCCAGCGAGCTGAAGATGTGGGAGGGCGAATGGGAGTTCTGGGGAGGGCAGGGCCTGCACGTGGTGTCCCTCAGTGGCAGTGCTGCTGCCAGGACTGTCATCCATGAGCATGAGCTGTGGCTCTCCCCAGGCTGCCTGGATGGCAAGGCTCCCAAGCGTCTCAAGGGGGACCTGGCAAACAAGGTACCCACATCACCTGCTGCAGCCATGATGAGTTAATTGTTTTGCTCATCCTGTGCGTGGCAGGGAGTGACTGTACCTGGTACCAATTCGGCTCGTTTGTTCAGAACATGTTGTTCAAAAGTGTCTTTTACAGTTTGAGGCTGTATTGTATTGCAATACAATCTGAATGTGTGTACCCTCCGACTTCTCTGCATCTGTTAGACTGTTTTTGGTGCAAGGCCAAGCGCCTAGCAGTGCACTGTACGACGACTGCTGCCAGGTACATAGCTGCTCATGTCTGTCATTTGTATGCTCAACTGAGTGCAAGATTTAACAAACCCTGGTGATACCTCAGAATATCAGAAATTCCAAATCTTAGCACAAATCCCATTAGCCTGTGTGGATATCAGCATCTGTACATGCACCAGGCTTGCGTGGAAAAACTGCAAGCAATCTGAGTCCTTGTGTGCTAGAGCCGTGCAATACAACGGTGATGGCCAATGTGTTCAAGTACAATCTCATTTGTACTTGGTCTATGTTCTTCACCTCTTGAGTGAGCTCAGTCTTCTGACCAGCGAGTTCATACAAAAGGTGTTATGCATAGATCAATAGCGAGTAGACACCACTTGAATACATTGACTGTCACCTTTATGTTGTATGGCCTAGGCATGCAACGAATTTTGATGCTTTAGGCAAAAGCTTTGCGGGCAGGTCACAGTACCTACCATGCAACATTTCACTACTAGATATTGTGCATGTAAGATTGTATATTGATTGTGTGTTGATCCTATCTCGATCACATCGCCAGCCTTGACACCTACCAAAGTGTTAGAGAAGACTTTGACTTACTTGTCCAAGTCTGCCGATGCATTCTGTGCATTTGCGTGCAGCTTTACACATCACTGCTGGCCAAATGCATGCTTTGACAGGATCAGTCACTGTGCCTACAGAGAATGTGTCACATGTTTGAGGCAACTGCGCAAGAGCGGTTGCTCTGCTCGTGCAGGTGGTCCAGCCAGACGTAGTCTTGCTCACGTATGACGCCCTGACTAGCGACATTAGCCAGCTGCAGCCCATTGAATGGGAGGCCATTGTTGTGGATGAGCGCAACCGCGTTCAGCCCAGCCTGTCTAAGGCTCACCAGGCTCTGAGAGAGCTGGATGCCAACTTCAGGCTGTTGTTGGCCTCTGGCAATCCCACCAAGGTATGCTTTGGTAGTGTCCCTGGCTGTCAAACCAACTAAGATGTTGCTGTGCTTGCAAAAGACGACCTGAAACTCAGCTGTATTCTTGCAGCTGCAAAAGATGACCTCAAAATCAGCTACATCCTTGTGCTGGAGGTGGATTTGAGACTGAGCAACACTTTATTGTACAATGCACTTGCAACCTGAGGTGACAAGCTGCAGTTTACTGGTGGTGCAGTTGCACAGGACTACACAGAAGGCCATTTGATGCTGCACAAAGCAAAGCTGGGTTGCTCATGCCTGTTGAGACTGCTGAGACAGGAAGCACTGGTTCAGTATGCAAGTGGGCAGGCAGACAAGTTGCAGGTTGAGGCAGACAAGCCTGGGCCTGGCATCAGGCGCTACTCACAGCTCTTTTCAATTCCAAAATGTCTATTTTAATGGCGGAATGTCATCCGTACACTGAAAATCTAAACTCAGAAATGTCTTGGGACAGTAAAAACAAGTCTTTACATTGTCGAGATGCTTAAGCTCTATGAGACAGTCAGCCTGCACAAGCTCAGTCAAACTCATACTGCTGCTGCTGTTACAGGCATCATACGACACCTTGGCGCAGAGCTTGCATTTTGTAGACCCAGAAGCCGTGCCTGATCAGGACCTGGACTCAGCAGCTCAGCACCAGCACCAGGATGAGATGTCCACGGTTCTGCACGGACACATGCTCAGACGGACCCGCTCTGAGGTGTCTAGCTTTGTTCCACCTAGAGCTGAGGTGGTGCTGCCGGTCATGATGACGCAGAGGCAGCGTGAGTGCTACAAGGCTCACCTGGCTCGTGCCTACGAGGTGCTGACTGACCCCAAGACACCCCGCCAGAACAGTCACAGGGGTGGCCAGCTGAGGGCTGTCTGTGCCTCCCTCAAGAAGGTATCTCATTGCTGATGATCAAATCAAGAAGCAGGCACAGCAACATTGAAAGATAGGTGTCTGTACAGACTTATAGAGCCTGTCTTGTACACACGGGCCAAAAGTTCAGATACCAGATTGTTTATCCTCATCCAAAGTTCATTCATCATTCACTGTAACACCACACAACTGTCTAGTTTTGTGGGCACTGACGAATTGCAGTGTGTGAGTGTGTAATGCGACAGCCGTCCTGCTTCAGTACTGGCACTCTGCTTGGCTCCAAGGCATGGTCTGTATTTTGACCACTGGGTTACTGGAGATGTGACATCACCTCTCAAACCCCAAAGTGCTCCATCGCCCCAGAACAGCAATATGCTGTGTCCACGCAAATTGTGTCTTTATTGTTTTGTGTTTGCCACTGCCTGAATGCAATCTGCTTACAGTGCATGTGCAGTCCTGCTCACGCTGACGATCACACTTTTGCAACTTCTTGTGAAGCAGTTGCTGCAACACAGAACATGCGACATGTGTGCAGGTGTGTGATCACCCCTTCCTGCTGGCAGACTCTGACCAGGCAGGCTCTGCTGCAGCAGACTCTCTGTCAGGCAAGCTTGTGGTCCTGGACAAACTACTGCGCCACCTACACAGCAACAATCACAAAGTCCTGCTGCTGTCACATCATCCCAAGGTACGCCATCTCAATCCACTTCTGCCCGGCAGCTTTACACCATGGCCATGCAGTTGTGATACACAGCATGAACATCGTTTGAAGGTCGTCTCAGCTCGTGCCCATAATGTCTCTACTCTCACAGTCGTGCAATTGTGCTGTCTGTCATGCTTTTCTGCTTGTCTTTGTCTTGTGCAGTATGTGCTGGCATAGATGCTGCCTGACATCTTCTCTTCAGGACAGTAGTGGGTCAAATTTGCATTCTCTAGCTGAGCTAAGGTCAATTAAGTCAGTGCCAAAGCTGATGCTTCAGTTGCTTGTTTGAGCTCAGGTGTTGGGGATAGTTGCAGCCCATTGCAGGCAGCAGCTGCCATCTTACCCTCTGGAGCATGTTGAAGCCTCTGCTTCAACTGCATCATGCCATGCTGCCATTGAGCGGTACAATGCTGACAGGTGGGAAGCTCATTCTCTATCTGCGATTGTATCATTTGAGCTTGTTTTGCTCACTGCATCTTGCTGCGTGAGCTACATGATGACCAATAAGCACACAGACACTTGCTGGTGCATGACTGTGAAGGCATCCCTGGTCAAACTGCCATGCAAAAAGAGGAGCCTTTGCAGCTGAGCCCATGTTGTATCTGATCCTGGGCAAGTATGACAGCTGAAAGTCCTCACCCCTTGTGTGTCGGCTGCAGCACGGGAGTGTTGCTGATGAATACTAGGTCATGTGGCTTGGGCACCAACCTGCCATCCGTGGATACTATCATCCTCTATGACTCTGATTGGAATCCTAGGTAACAAGCTGCCCAGCACAGGCTTGCTGCATGCCTTGTCCTCAATGACGCGATGGGTGCGGCTGAATGTCTTTGCTACTCGCACAGCACAAATGCCTGTCATTCCTTGTCAGCCCATGCAATCCTTCATGGCAGTCCAGCTTCCTGTATGTGGAGATGTGCATTGATGTCAGAGCACAAAGTCTGCTACATCATGAAAGATGTCGGTGTTGGTGTTGCCATTTCTGTATGCTGCAGCTTCTTGTATGTCAACACCCGCATGATGTCGGGTCATACAGCCCGTTGCATCAAAGGTGTTGGTGTTGAAACCCTGCAGGTGGGACATGCAAGCTCTGTCCATGGCACATTGCGTTGGTTCAGCAGACCGCGCCCTGACAGTGTTCAGGCTGGTCACCAAGGGCACTCTTGAGGAGCGTGTTCACCAGCTTACAGACAAGAAGAAAGGCTGTGACCTGGTTTTCAAGTCCTCTCACAGGTCAGCATGAAGAGTCCGAGTGACATGCAGAAACCATCATCTTCAGCGTGTTGCTGTGCCATTGTGTGGCATAACTAGACTTTGCTACTTCTTGCATACCTTTCTGGCTTCGTCTGCTGAGGTGTGCATCCTTTCTTCTGCTGAGGTGTGCATCCTTTCTTCTGCTGAGGTGTGCATCCTTTCTTCTGCTGCCTTACATGCAAACTCGCACAAGCATCACAACAGCATGCTGCAATCTGGTACAGACTCCTGCGTTGCAAAACCCCTGGCAATGGCATTACAGAGTATCAGGCCCCACTTTGTGACACCAATGCTTGCTTTGTGCAGCAAATCAAGCCCTGCAGCCGTGCACATGATGGAAGATGCGCTGAAGTGGGGTGCCGAACACATCTTCAGCCGTCACCGCTACCACACAGAGCATGTAACAGACGCCAACTCTCACATGGCCCACCCACCAAGACCTGCTTCAGCTTCAACACCAGCTTCCAGTCCTGGTGACATCAAAATGGAAGAAGCAGCTAGTCCCAGAAGCTCCCACCAGACACAGGAAGCTGCCACACCAGCTGCTGCAGCAGCTGCTGAGGCCGCTGCCTCCCCTGGTGGCACTCCACCAGCTTCTGCATCCCCAGAACCAGGCATGCAGTCCCCGTTTGGTGCGCCAGAGCAACAGCAGCAGCCGCAGCACAGGTCCAAGCCCAAGATCAAGGGCTCGCACAAACATGGCAGCCCGGTCTTTCAGCCAGTGTATACAGACAGTGTGGTTGACAAGCTAGTGCAGTGGTCAACGTCTGTGCCTGGTATGCATGCTCGGGCCCAGCCAAGCGCTGAGGCAGTGACAGACCAGGCCATGCATGATGCAGACGGCCAGAAAGCGGCTGATGAGGCTGTGCAGTCTGCTGGCGAGGTCCTGGGGGCTGGCTGGGAGTGTGTCAAGCTGCAGGAGTGGAGCCAGGCTCAGCTGGATAATGACGCCCATGGGGATGACGGTGAGCAAATGTGCTTGGTAGACGTGCCCACTTTGCATGCAGCATGTCACTGTGTCGCTGTGTTTTGTCTGTTGCCTGTCTGACCAAAGCAGGGACCCTCTGGCTGCTGTGACAGTCGCTGTAGCCATCATGGACAAACTTTCAGCTGTTGATCTGTCTTAAAGTTTGTTTGCAAGGTGTTGCACAGCACAATCCTCTGCATGCAACCTTGCCACCTGAAGATGATCCAGCCCCTATTCTGCAGTCCCAGCCGTTTTGACCACCACTGTGGCACACCGTTTACACACAGTGTCAGACTGATCATGCGCTCTTGACCACAGGGGAAGATGAGGACGCAGTTGAAGACACTGACTGCCCGGACCTGAGCCCACATGGGGAGGGCAGCCCAGCCAGGGGCGAGCCCAGCAGCAGCAGCAGCAGCGCCAAGTTCTGGGAGGCTCTGCTGAAGGAGAAACACGAGCAGCTGCTGAAGGAGGAGGAGCAACAAGTGAGGGAGCAGTGGCAGACAAGCCACCTGCGCCATGTGGACACCTCCCCTGCCCTGGATGCTGCTGGTGAGCTGAAACATCTCCACAATGTGGAAAGAGTTTCTACTGTCCCCAGACATTTCTGAGTTTCGATTTCCAGTGTAGTGATGACATTTGTGAATTGACAATAGACAGTTTGGGGTTGAGAAGAGCTGCTGCATCTGTCAAAGATTCGTGTCAACACCTGTTGGTGGCCAAGTTCTGGCCTGGCCATGCAAACGTGTCTTACCAGTGTAAAGGCTTGCGACTGGGACCCCTCACTGCAAAGGCCAGTATGTTGAGGGTGGTTTGCCTACACAAGTGGCCTTCACAACTGTTCAAACATTAATTGGTCATGTTGCAGCGGAGCAGGGGCCATGCTAGTGGAGCCGCAAATCATTTTGCACAAGTGAGGCAGACAAAGAGCACTTTGGTTTTATCTGTGCATGGGTTGACTCAACACTTGATCACTGGTGTTGCATAGGAGGCTGGCTTTCCTGGAGGGTCTACAGAGGCCAGAGAAACCGCACTGTTGTCTGCTCCACACCTGACCAAACTTTGACTGCTTGCATTGCAGAGGAGGCTGGGGCCAATGAGTATGCAGAGGAGGCAGAGGAAGAGGAGGGGCTGGGCCCCAGGCAGTCCAGTGGGCTTTCTCATCTTGAGTACGGCGCTGATGACCATGAAGCCAACAAGGTGCGCAAGAACCGGCGCCAGATCAAGGCCTCCGGCAGAGCCGTTGGCAAGACCAACAGGCGGCGCAGGCTGGACGAGGAAGATGAACAAGCTGAAGAAGCCAGGGCCACAAGGAAGAGGAAGCGAGGTCAGGCGTGCATCTGTGACTCTGCTTGCTTCACTCTGATTGCTGCACTCCCCTGACATACGCTGCAGGCCGACTAAACCTAAGCTGGGTCATCTGACGTGAGCTCATCCAGCAGCTACTGCAGTGGGTTGCAGCAGCATTGAGAGGTTGCTGCATTTGTGCTTGAGTGTCAGCTGAGTGGTATAAACAGCGCTATGTGCGGTCCAATGACCTTGTGCAGCCACTAGTCACTGCCTTGCAGTGCTTGACGACACCATGTTGAGGACTGTCCCCAGTTTGCTGCAGAAAGTGTCTGTGGTCTGCTGCATTGCGTCAACCCTTGTCGTCTGCGACCATGATCTGCATGTCACTGAGCATTTGGTCACTTGCTGCAAGCAAGATCAATCAAAGTGTGCCAGCAGCAATGTGCATGCCACGTTTCTGTGGTCTGCTGCATTGAGGCAACCCTTGTCATCTGCAATGGTGTCTGTGCAGCCGCACACCATGAGACTGGGAGGCCTACTGTGGATCGAGCAGAGGTGGAAGCCCTGCAGCATGAGTGGCGGCACCAAGAGGACATCATGCAGCGCATTGCTGACGCCTCCACCCCTGAGGGTCATGTGGCGCACAAAGCCTACCGCCGCATCAGTGAGCTGGTCGATGAGCTGAAACTGGATGAGGGCCACACAGAGCTTGCTCACCAGGTACACAATCGTCCACATCTACAAGTCATCTACTGCACGCCTGTAAACATGGCAAGAGAGCGTAGGATAAATCGTGCTGCTATTGCAATGCAGCGTATCACACCAGAATGGACTGTGCGGCATAGGCTACAGTTTCTGCACACCTTGACATGTGCTTTTGGGGGACTGGAACCCAGCAGCCTGCCATGCAGACAAGATTGCAGCTCTGTGCCAAGCAAAACCAACCCACATTGTCATTAATGTGCCTGTCATTGCCATTATGAATCTTTACATACATGTCATGCCTGGTTGACTGACATCTCTCCTCACCAAACCTGCAGACGGCCGAGATCCTGATGATGCTGAGGCCAGAGGGAGAAGCTGCCTCAGACTTCCAGGACTACACTCTGGTGGCTGTCATTGCCGTGGCTGCCCACCTGTGTGGCAGCCATGTCAGCGACCACCACTTCATTGCAGCCCTTGCCCAGCGCTTCAGTCAGGACACTTCAGCATTGAAACAGGTGTGTTCACATGCTTCTTCTGGTCCAACAGTCCCTGCCATGTCACCCTGCATGTGATGCATGCTTGGCTTGCTGATGCTCTGTGCATTTGACAGTTCCAGCTGTCTGCAGGCTGGTTCACAGTGCACATTTGTCAGCTGCATGTTCTATCTGGAGATTGACAAGAGCTTCTGTGATTGCGTACCCTTTTTGACAGGTCCAGCGAGTCTCTGTGACCACACTTGCATGTTTGATGTGGAAGCTGTCTTGAAGTAGTCCCTCTTACAGTCGTCTCTCTTAGGAAGTAGAGAGCAAAAAGACAGTTGCAATATTGTTAGTACGTACAATTGTTTTTCGCCATTGTTCTAATTGTGATGGTGGCAGGTGTTTGAGTACATCCTGAGCACCGTGGCCCGCTTCCGGCATAGCCACACCCGCATGATGACCGTCCTGGGGGAGCATGTCATGTCCCATGCCGCCACATACTCTACAGGCCTGCCAGAGGGACGATCACGACAGGTCTGCCACGCACCTGCTGCTACCTGCTTGTGCAGTTCTGACTTATACCCATACCCTTCTGCCCTGTAGCCAGCATACATTCAACAGCTTGTCTACAGCTATTGACTCTCGCTGCTGCATGGAAGTGTCTCATGTTGTGGCAGCAGCCAGCTGCAGATGGAGGGTCAAAGCCCCCCCCCCCCCCTCGGTAGCTCATAAGCCCTTTGCATCCCTGGCAGATGCCTGCAGAGGCCCTTTGCTCACTCTGCCCTTGGCCTAGCCTGTAATATTGTAGTAACAACATAGTGATATGATAGTAATATTGTGATGGTGCAGCAGCAATAGTTATGGCTCTCAGCGCTGTGCTGCACGCAGGCTGGTGAGAACATCATTGTGAGAGTAGACAGTGAGAGACCCTCCTCTGCAGACCACCACCATGCTGTTGCTCAGCCACCATCTGTCATTATGAACTCTGACATGGAGGCCTTTGGCAACAGGTTGAATGCCATTGTCAATGCTGACTTCTATGCGGCTGCCTTGGCTGTTGGGCCTGTGGACGTACCGCTAGGTGAGACACGTGTGAAGCCAGCTTCTTCTTCCCTGCTATTGTGCAGCACGCATGTGAATACTTGTCAGCACACAACCAAGATGTCTGCATGATGTAGAGACGCTTGATGCTAGTCTAAGCTGGTTCTGAGCTTTGATTTATACTACGAATCTGTCCTTTGTCTTCAAATACTAAATAGTGTGTATGCCCAAGGGCCTGGTCTGTTCATGTGCTTCATACTGGGTCAACCATATAGGGCCATCAGATGCACTTGTCCTGGTACAATGCAAGTCCTGTAGAGGACCAAAATGAATAGTGTGGTATGGTGCAGGCCCCTTGCAGGCACTGTCAGCCCATCTGCCAGCTGAAAACAGCGCACAGGCAGCACACACAGAGGAGATACTCAAGCAGCTGCGCCAGATGCAGGAGCAGGTCAGTCCACTGTGCTTTCAATTCTCACCCAAGTCAATTTTGGTTTCTGTTTATCCTTCAGACTTAACTGCATGTTTTGTTGACTTTTTTGTCTTGCCTGCACACCTGGTCCACAGTCCTGCCTTGGTCAGGCCTGAGCACGCCTGTGTGTACCATACTTGCTTGCACAGGCTGGTAGTATCACATTTCCACGTCACCAAGTTGACAAGCTCTGATCTGATCTGATCTGTATGTCTGTGTGTCTGTATTGCATCACCCTACTCTTCACTGTGTCAATGCATTGTGTCATGCAGCAGCATTCCTGTAGAGGTGAGGGAGTGTCCAAGCTGACCATGCTTACCTGTGCCAATTGTGCCACTGTTTGCTGCAACAACATCGGCCTCGAGCTCTTGTGCAACGCAGGTTGCCTTGTTTGACCGGATACACAACATCCGGGTGAAACACATCCAGGAGGAGTACCAGAAGTACATGGAGCGGGTACGCAGCAAAGCTCAGAGTGCTATAGATCAGGCCAATGCCAACTACCAGCACCACCGAGCCATGCTCACTGCGCGTGTGGACGCTATGGTGCATTACTTGCAGCAGCAGTACCTCAGGGTCAGTGTTGCTACAATTCACTGCATGCTGCAGAGCAAAACATGTTGCTGGGCAGTCAGTACTTGGCTTCACACTTGGTCACTTGCTGAGCTGTTGGGCCAGCTGCATTGTACTGACCATTCTGCGGCTCATTCATGTATGAGCAGCTCTTCTGCATTTGTATGTCCTCAGATGGCCCCTCTTTGCCGATAGCAATAAAAGCAGTAAGGAGAGCAGGCTCCCCCAGAGACTGCTGGGGCTGCGCCTTCTGTGGAGCCTGCTCCTCTCGCTGCTGGTGATGCTACTGGCATGGAGGGGCCATCTGAAGTCATGGCTGCCGTGAAGGCCGTGAATGCCCAACTGAACGCTATATTGCCATGGTTCTTCCTTGGTTGCCATTTTGCTGTGGGCTCTGTGCATTTTGCTGTAGCCTCTGCATTTTGTGACCATGCCAGCAAGTTTCTGCTAAGCACAGCTGTGGAGTCTGAAACATATGCTGAATTGGACTGCCTTTTGGAGTTGCAGGGACCCACTTCTGGTGTTTATCAGGAAGCAGATAGGCTACAGCAGCTGCAACAACAGCAGCAGCAGCTTCATCAGCAGCAGCAACAACAACAGCAGCAGCAGCAGCAACAGCAGCGCTCTTTTGACAGTGAGGCATTGCAGCTGAATGCGTTCGCATCTGCAAGTGTCAGTGCTGCTGAGGCTGATGTCAACCAAGGTTTTCCGCAGGCTTCTCAGGATCTTGCAGGTAAGCACTCTGACAGGCAAGATCAGCAGCACACTGACATGTGCCCCTGTGTAAGTTCGGTCCCTGCCTCGAGCAGAATCAAGGATGTGTGTACTCAACATCAAGAGCTTCTTGTTCTTTTCCAGCCATGCGCTGCACCGGATTGGCCATGCAAGTGCCATTGATCAGCCTATCAACTTTGCTCCTGTCGAGCTTCATCCTGTTGTCATCAAACACTATGTGCTTCCACTGGTGTCCAGCCGCCTGTTCAATCTGCCTCTCGTGCTTGCCTTCATGCAGGGGAGCAAGAGGCAGCCAAGCAGAGCAGCAGTCAGCCCATGCCAAGCAAGCTTGCTGACGACCCTCGTGACCAGCAGCCAGCTGAGGCCAGGGGCAGTGCAGGTGAAGCAGAAACTGCCCCAGTTCACGGCCCCACCACGAGCGCAAGTGGCATGTCTTTGCAACCTCCCAGCCTGCCTGCCCACTTCTCCCAGCAGCAACAACAGCAGCAGCAGGCCATGCCAGCACAGCTGGTCGCCGGCAGTGGGCAAGATAAGCAGCAGGCTGCAACTGCTGGTGCTTCCCCTAGGGATGCAGGGCCATTGGGGGCTGCAGGGCAGAAGCAGGCCCCCAAACCGCCGTTGGCACCTGGGAGCAAGAGTGTCCCTCAGGTATAGCGAGCCCTCTGCCCACTTGACCTGCAGCGTCTCAAAGGTTGAGGCAGGAGCTGCTGTTTGATATGCCTTGTTTGGATATTGAGTGAAGCCCATTCCAATTGTTGTTGGGTTGCCAGCTGTTGCTAGTTTGCTGTTCCTGTTCAATTTATTCTTGCCAGCATGGCATGGCACAGCACAGCATGGCATGGCACAGCACAGCATGGCATAGCATGACATAGCATGGCACAGCAATCCCACTTTCCTCTCTTGCTTGCCTTTGGTATGTTGTGTATGTCTTGAACGGATGTCTAGCTCTGCGCAGCTCTTTGATTTCAGGCCTGTAGACATAAAACAATGGTTTTTGTCATTCCTTGATGCCAGACCAACCTTTGGTTTTGCAGGCATCCAGTCAGGGAGGTGATTGGATGTCTGTCATTGGCCGCCCTGTTTCTCAACCCCCTCACCAATTCCCCTTCCCCCATGGGACTAACCCTTCACGCTATGCTTTGCATCAAGCAGCACCGCCTGCTGCCCAAACACCCAACCCCCATGCAGTTACCTCTCCTTACCATTCCAATCAAACTTGCCCTCCTCAAAATCAGGTTGAGTGCTTGTCATCTTGCCCTTCACCCTCCTGTCAATCAACACCATGCATCATGTTTCCATGTGTACAGCACCTTTTGTGGTTCACAGCGGCACAGTGTCAACTCGACCCAGGGACAACACTGGAAAGCTGCTGGCACACTCACAAACTCATGCGGCCTGCAGTGTTTGACACCATTGCTTGAGACCAGCTCACATACAGTGCTGACTATTCAGCGCAACACATACATGCTCTGCCCTGCTTGCTTTGAGGTCTTAATTTTTCATTGCATAGCTGGTCTCCTGTGTGGCTTTTAGACTCAGCAATTTAAATGCTGCAAGGACAGCTACTGAGTGCCAACTTCTGTGTAGCTCCTGATGAATCACTTCAACACTTTTGGTGGATGCAGCACATGCTTGTGTGTGCGTGTGTGTGGGTGTGTGTGTGTGTGTGTGTGTGTGTATGTCGTTTGTGTTCACTGATCGCCATCAAAACATTGTGACTAACTCTAATACGTTGACATGCTTGGTACAGCACATGTCCAATATGTTGGCTCGGCAGCTGACTCAGCCTTCAGCGCACCTGCCGCTCAAGGGGCTCAGTCCCCAGCAGCAGTCCCAGGTGCTGAGCCAGTACAACCATGACCAGCAGCGAGCACCCGCACCCATGCAGCCCATGGTACATCGCCTGCCTACCTGCCTTCACAACTCCCTTTCTGTGCCTTTGCGCCTGTTGCTGCTGCTGGAATGGATGGCTTGCTGTACCCACTGTTTGTTGCTTGCGCATGCATGTGGGAGGGCGCTTGTATGCTTGTTCACACTCGGATGGATGGCTGCTTCTGCCTGCTGTATGGTTACTTGCACCTGCGACTGACAATGTGTTGTATGTCTGCGTGTCTGGTGTGTTGCCTATGCGAATTACTGCCTGGCCGCCCATTGCTTGGTGTCAGCTCTCTGTGTAAACAAATCAGACCAAAAACCAACTGATCAAGTGATGAGATCAGACCCCTGGCCATGGTGTCTTTCACCCTAATTCTATTAATTGTATATCAATCTGAAGCCACAGATTTACACTTTGCAAGTGTAAGCATTGGCTGGCTGCTGGCAGCATGCATCTGAGTAGTTTGTGGTGTGTGCAGCAGAGGAGGGCAGGGCCAGTGGCAGGCCACCCCACTCGTGAAGCTCCGGGTCAGACTGTGCACGCCATCTTCCAGCAGGTACACCATCCAACCACTCACGCTTCACCTTGCCTCACCCTTTTACCAGCATGCAGCTCAACTGCTAAACTGCTGTCTAACTGCATCGGCTATGCTACGGCTGCTTATGCATCAAAATCGTGTACAGCAGTCTGGGTCATGCAGAAGAGTCTGACTCTTTGCAGACATAGACAGTGGTTTGAGCATGCTGGTTGACTGCACTGACACACTTGCATCTATCAACATCGGGACATTAGGCTCTTTTTCGAACAGAACTCCCACCAGCTTGGTCCTGTCGCACACCACATACACCTGTGCTTTCAAGCCAGGATGTCTGATCAGTCACAACTGGCTCCACACCCCAGACTGCAAGGTACAAAATGAAAGAAATGCATTGGCATGCTGTGCAGGGAGGCTCACAACAAGCTGCCCCAAAGAGCAAGTTGGGGGCAGGAATAGCAAGCCCCACACCCCTTGCCAGCCTGGTGACCAGCCAACCCCACCCTCACCCCTACCCTCATGGCATCACAGTGCAGAGCGGCGCTCCCAGCATGGTCCCCCCCTCACACCCCAAACCCATTCAGACAGGCCCCTCTGGGGACTCCTTCCCTGCAAGCAGGGCTTCTGAGCTGGCGCGCCACTCTTCCCAACAGGTAAGGCCTTGCGGCAACCCATGTTGCCTCGCATAGTCTTGACATGGACATGCTGCACCTTGTCATCACACCAGCCACCTGACTTGACAAGGCTGGGATGGGTGTAGATTTCCACATTTGCAGCATACATGAACATCCTTGCTGACCTGTCAGCAGAGTTCATGAAATCATACGATGAAGTGATCATACTGTGGGACAAGCATATCTTCAGGGGCTGCTTTGAATCAGGAGTTGTGCAAAGCATTGGCATGTGTTCACAAGACACCAAGCCCTGCCCTTGCAAAAGGTATGTCTGAAGTGTCAAGTCACCTTATTTGGGACTGAATTAGAGTATGTACTGGCAGCTGAAGGCTCTGAGGGATGCAAGCCCAAAGCGAACCACTACAGATGTGCGCATCAGCAGTGACCTGACCAGCAATGCCGCTGAGCGGTCCTCTCCTTCCCCTTCTTCTGCTCTCGGCGCTGCCAGCTACGGTGCATTGACTATGGGCATCACCGTACAGCCCAGCGCGAGCCTCCCTCAACTCGGGGCCCACAGTGATGATGACTCAATGGGGGAGTCATCACCTTCTTGCTCGCCTTCCCCAGCCAAAGAGGCCCTGACTGTGCCTTCACAGCCTGCGGTGGCTCTGCAACTGCCCTCCAATACTTTCGCTGCTGCGAGTGCCCTGCCTGTGCAGCAGTCAGCTGTCAGCCCACGGCGGGTGAGCATATTGAGGGGTGGCCCTGTTGCAGGCTCCTACATTGATGGCAGGTGGGCAAAGCTCTGCATTGCACTCTTTTGTTTAGACCTTATACAATATTAATGTATTGTCCTACTGACTGAAGTCACTATTAAGTTGCATGTGAGCCTGCCAAGTAGGCTACATGATCACACCTTCTGGGTTTCTCATGTATAGAAGGCTGAGGGGGCTGCATTTGTGGTCATCCAAAAAGCTGAGATATGTGAAGCGTTTGCAGGCAAGTCACAACAGGCTCAGGCGAGTTGCCTTCCCACGTTGGGTATGACGCAGACGAGCGATATGGTCGGGCTGCAGCCGTGCGCAAAGCAGAGGCGGCACGCTATGCTTCGCTAGGCAGTGGCAAAGCTGACTCTGGTCCTGGCAGAAGCATGCATGCTTCCCCTGCTCGCCTCATCATCACCAGCGGTGCTTCTGTGCCATCCAGCAGGGATGATGCAATGGCTCATGCTGCTTCTGGTGATTTGAACAGAGCTGACTCAGCGGCACTACGAGCCCAGCATGCACAGCGCGTGCCGTCCATTTCTGTGGTCAGAGCATCTGATCCAAGTGGGCCAGCAGCAGATCAGTCAGCAGTGTCTGAAGCTTTGCTGCAACATCAGAGGCAGGCAAGTCCGCCGCACAGACATGTACAGTCAGCATCACTGTCAGGACAGGCTCCTACTGAACAGGCAGCTTCCATGCGCTCAGAGACTGCTCAGACACCTGCAGAGGCACAGATGGCTGCTGCATATAATCAGCAGTATGGCATGGCCTTGCCCCAGCAGCATGGCCACGCTACAGGCAGTACTGAACAGTCACATGCGCAGCTTGCACCCACAGCAGCAGGTCAGATGCCTGGGTCTCCATTTCCATCCAGGGTGGACAGTCTCAGTGGGTGGGCCCGGCAGAGTGAGGCGCAACAGCGCTCTAGCAGTTCTCAGTCCAGTGGCTATGCTGGTAGTCAGCCCAGAGCCAGTTTTGATTTTGAACAAGGGCAATATGTTCATCGTGCTGGGGACCAGGAAACATAACTGCATTGTTGCTGATCTGTGTGATGCTTTGGTGCATCTGTTTGTGGCTAAGTTGGCTCAGTAGGGTGTTGTTGGTAGTAGCAATGTGCAGTGTGCATTGACTGGATGATTTTATCTGGATTGTCTAATATGGCCTATCCAGACTGTGCCAAGTTGCACACCAGAGTCGTCTTTTGCATGGACAAATTTGTGGCTTTTTACACAAAGTGAGTTGTACATCTATTGCTATTTGTAGTACATGTGATCAAAAATTTGTTTACAGTCTTGCTATCAGCAATACAATTTGTGTACATGCGCCCCTGCGCCCCAACACGCGAAGCAGTGTCTCAAGGTAGTCATTAGTGCTTGCATCTAGGACAGTCCCTGACTTTTGTCAGCAGAAGCTTTCAATTGGTCTGTGTTACAGATGTGTCTGCATGCGTTCAAGCTTTCACATCGGTCTAATACATTATTTCTGTAAGTGAGCTTGGGCTGGTGGGCTGGCCCTCAGTGTTTCGGTCGTCGACAAGTTCCAGTCCTTTACGATCGTTCGACACAGCTTTTTCCCAGTCACGCCAGCCATTACATCTGCTTGACTGACGTCGCCAACTGATGTTGCTATGTTGATCAGTCATGCTGCGCTCGGTGCACAGCACGCATATCATGCTAGGTCATCAAATCTCAAGGTACAAACTTTAACAACTCGCAAAGCAATATCTTTGAGCTTCACCAGCAGCGGCCTTGCCGGACGGCAAGACACTGTGCCATGCCGTCGCAGGAATATGCTCCGCAGGAAGGCAAGTAACAGCAACTACCGACTTGACTTTGTAAGATCTTGCCATATGTGCGAGTGTTGTTGGGTCTGTTGCAGACGTAACCTTGTCGCCAGGTGAATCAGCCAGTGGCAACAAACGTAAAGCTCCTGAAGGCAACTTTGCGGATGATGAAGAAGTGTCTTGTCCCTGCGGGGCTGGACCGTGCGCGTTGCTCACCTCTACCAAGCCGCAAAGCCAAGGGCGCAAGTTCTACAGATGCCCAAAGCCCCAAGTACGACTGTACGATATCTCTCATTGAGCTCTGCTGGCACATCTGTTTGCATTTGACCTTTCTGTTCTTGTTCAGGGTGAAGGTCAGTGTGGCTTTTTTCGGTTCCAAGACCAGCCAGCTGAGAAAGCTAGAAAGCCTTCCAACTATGCCCAAGCTTCGGATGGGGGCACAGGCTATGAAGGCACTGCAGAGGGTGACAAACCGCCAGGAGGCGGTTCCCAAGCCCTGCAGTGCCACTGTGGACAAGACGCAGTAGAAATCACTAGCCACAGTGCAGCAAACCCTGATCGTGTTTTCTATAAGTGTCCCAAGACTCAGGTAAGCTCTCCTGATCATTCACACATTGCAGCCATGTCCAATTCCTGCACAAATCCAAAATCCCAATCTCTGGATTGTTCCTACTGGCTTAAGGACTTGTATTGCTGCCTGGTGCTCCACAAGACTCCAAAAGAAACTTGTCATAGCATGTGGCACCAATGGCATGGGTTGCAGGCAGAGGGAAGGTGTCGCTTCTTCAAGTGGCAGGATGAGCTTGGCAACGGCCCAACAGCCCTACAGCAGCAACCTGGGCCTGCAGTCCCAAGCCCTCAGCGCCCTAACAAGTCAGAGGGCGCTCCAGCAGCAGCTGCAGGAGGCTCAGGCGTCTTTGCTGATGAAGGTGAGCTCACGCTTGACACTGAAGGGCAGATTTGGCAGCAGCATGACACATTTGCAGTGTCCACGTCAGTAGGTTCAATCATCCTGATGCTCAGGGATGATGCCTTGCTTTGCCAATGTTTGTGCGTCAGCCTGTGCTCGGGGTTGCTGCTGGTTCATGCAGCACCACAATACCAATTTTGATGTGGTGCACATTATGCTTTTACTTTAGCATTTGTTCCAGAGCTTGACGCGAGTGCTGTGCCTCTGGTGCTTTCGGCTATATTTGCATTCGCATCTGAGGGCAGCCACCTCCTTGCCTTTATGTAAAGACATGCCATTGTTCAAACTGCAGGAAAGCCTTGCTTGCTGAAGGCTGCTCTCACAGTTGCTGCACTCCTGCAGGCGATGACTTTGATGACAACTTTGGGTTTGGTGATGCTGGCAACACTGACGCTGGGGCGGCTGCCCCTTCACCATATGCCAATCATGCTCCAGCATCTTATCAGCAGGGCCAACAGCAGGGTCAACAGCAGGGCTTTGGGGGCGCCCCCACATCACCAGGAGGTGTCCAACCTCCTGAGGTTCTGAACTGCAGTTGCAACTTGCAGTGCTCTTACATCATGGCTAAGACTGCCAAGAATGATGGGCGCTGGTTCTACAGGTCAGCACAATGGCCTTGCAAAGCATGACATTATTCTTGTTTGCCTCACGCCATCTGACTCTTCTAATCTGACCTGTTCTTGCACCACTGCTTTTGTATCAGGGGGCTAAAGGGGGTTGCAGGACAGGTGCTGTGCACATGTGTTAGGTGCTATGCCATCTGTGCTTGACACACTGGTTGCAGGCCTATAGGAATACTTGCTAGCTGAATGGTCACCATTGTCGACAAGGACCACACCTGCATGTGAAAACCAACTGTGACCAGTGAATGCATTTAATGCAGATGTTGGGCTGTTACAGGTGCCCCAAGCCTCAGGAGGAAGGGCAGTGCCGCTTCTTCCAATGGGCAGATGAACTGGGTCAGCAGCCTCCGCCATCTGCAGGTCAGTAGTCACTGCTCTGTACAGCCTGACATGAGCTGTGTGTGCACACCTAAGACACCTCCCTCACCAAGAAACACTTGACACCTGGACATTTCTGAGTCAAGATGCACATGATGGATAAAAACTGTCTAACAAAAGGACGTTTCTGTGTGTCAAAAAGCTGTATACATATACCTGTGTGAAGCAAGTTACATCAGGGACGCTGATCTTGCTGTTGACTTTGAGGCTGTGTTTGATTGCGCACTGTGATGTTTGATGCTGCTGACTGAGGACTGGAATTGATGTATCTGTGCAACCTTCCAGCAGGTACTCACAGCAGCTTGTGCTGCATACATAGGCAGGGGTGGTGGGGGTGGCCAATACACAAGGCCCCCTCCAGCAGCCGCACCCTATGCGGCCCATACTTACAGCTCGCCAACAAAGATGGGTGCGGGGACAGGAGGAGCAGCACCATCTTCTGACACTTGTTTCAAGTGTGGCCAAGCTGGTCATTGGTCACGAGACTGCCCTAGTAAGTGCACCAGCAGGCTACAGATGTTTGCTTGTTACCCAACATGCTTTGACTTTGGCATTTTGCAAAGTTGCATTAGCATATGGGATTTTCTGTGGGATTCAGAAACATCAAATTGTCCAGACAAATGCCTGTCACAGTGACAACTCAAGGTAGAAGACGCCTGGGCAGATGTACTAGGAATGGTGTGCTCATGCTGCATGTATGACAGCATTGCATTACGTCTACTTTGTTTGTCTGTTCTTGCTTTCACAAAGAGCATGTGCTCTTGGTCATGCAGCGTGCCATGATGTGGCACCATGTTGTACCCAATGCTTGATAGGGAGCTGTGTGACTGCAGATGGTGGTGGTGGTGGTGGTGGTGGCGGCGTAGCAGGAGGTGGTGGTGGTAGTAGCGGTGCATGCTTCAAGTGTGGTCAAGAAGGTCACTGGTCTCGCGACTGCCCCAATCCAGGCTCAGGTGGTGGTAGAGGAGGTGGGGGTGGTGGGGGCAGAGGCTTTGGGGGTCGGGGTTCCTCAGGGTATGGTGGAGGGGACTATGGTGGCTCTTCAGGGTATGGTGGTAGCAGGGGTGGAGGTGGGGGAGGGGCCAGAGGTGGGGGAGCAGGAGGGGCTGCTGCCACTGGAGCCTGTTACAAATGTGGGCAACCAGGCCATTGGAGTACTGCTTGCCCCAACTGAAGAAGAGAGCTGCTAGCACAGCAGGCCTTGGCGTCAAGTCAAGCTGTGAGATCAGTGATATGACATAGCTGTGGTATCTTGTCTTGTGCATCGGCGTGGAGCTAAGTCAACGGCATGTGTCTGGGATGTGTAGAGTGGTGATGACTCTTGCTGTTGTGGTGCCCTTGTCTGGGTAGTCTGCAGCTAAATGCAACTGTTAGATTTGCTGATAAGCATCTTTCATGCCGACCTTGTCGAGAATAAGAAAAGGTGCAGTAACTGTATCATGAGTCCTTGCCTTGTAACAGAGACCTTGCTTCTGTGTGTACTTCCACTGTCAAAATAAAGCTCATAGCACTGGTAAATGTGGTGCAACTGGCACTTTCTTTTGCAGCAATCATCACAGTTGCAGTAGTTAATGATTTGTATTCCAAGTGCTGCTCAAAAATTACAGCATGACAGGTTCACACCATGCAGCATGTGAGGCCTACAGCCAGCATGTTTGACATACAGCATTCATTTCTGTGGGATTGTCAGAGGCAAATCAATACAAGCCAGAAAGCTGTTGAATGGATGTAGAGAGTCTGCCAATGGGTCTGTGTCTGTGATCAGCTGCAAGCCTTCCCAACAGGTGTCTTGGAGCATCCCTGAACACAATATCATGCTGGACTAAGATAAGCTTGTTGCCCAGGGGCTTAGTTAACGACAGGAGGCCCTCAAAAATGCATGCACCCAAGCTGTGGGGATCTCACAGGACGGCCAAATTGATGGCAAACTTATATGCAACAGAAGTATCCGAAGATCCGTGCGGTCTTTGAGGGACAGATTGACTCAGTATGTCAAGGAACATGAGACAACACTCTACTGCTTTAGGGTTGCAGTCTGTCTGATACCTGACTCTGTGTGTTGTGGATCACCACCAGTCGTACAACAGTAGTCAACCAGATCCCCCCAGCTCCTTCTGGCAACCTGCATGTTTATGGTATGCATAGGACTGAAAGCTGGCGAGGTCACTGCCACACGTGAACGAGGCAGGACTTTCTTTGCACTAACACGTCAGGTCTTACCACAGCATAAGGATTGGGTGTTGGCATGCTGCTTTGTAGGGTGCCATCAGGATGCCGCAACAGCCTCTGGCCATGGTGCATTACCCTGCATGATCATGCAGCAACAACAGTTGCAAAGGCTGGTGCAACACAGTGCAGTGAGGATGCACCAGTCATGACTGATCAGCAAGCTTTCCTGTTGGCAAAATCCTGTGTTTGCTGTTTATCTGCTTGTTCGACCGGTGGTTCCACAGCTGCAGGGTGGCCTTCTTGCTGTGCCTGTACCCAGAGACGTCTTGCGAAATGAAGATCTAGTGTTTTGGTGATTGTGTAGAGCCTGTTTGGTCAATTAGCAGTTCACTATATATGTGTCAAAGCCACTTGACGCTAGCAAATATACCGTTTTCCCTAGCTCCGCCTTTGCCAGCCAATCCTGAAGCTTTGGCATGTTTGCTGCTGCTGATGCTGCTGCTGATGCCTGTTGTGTTCTTTGTTTCCCTCTGGACTGCTGACAAAGCTTGCCGCTGCTGAGCCGCAAGCACGGTACTGAGAGATCACACTGAGAGAGAGAGAGAGAGAAGCGTTTGGAGAATGCAGATTGCCATGAAGCACTGTTCGTTCGTGCATCCGAGGTTGTTCGTCTACCAGTTTGAAACAGGCTGTTTTCCTGAGGTAACTGGTATGTGATCAGACTTGCTGGCTGGCTAAAGCATTGTAATCTCTCTCTCTCTCTCTGGCTAAAGCATTGTAATCTCTCTGAAGATACAAGCCTGAAGCAATGTCTCACGTGTGGATCATAGCCAAATGCAATTCTCAAGGAGAGGTGTGTTCTAGCATTGAAGCCAGGCGAGCTGGAGATACGGCGTGCAGACCGCAGCTGACTGCTTACGATCGCTTTGTCCCTTCCTAAAATGCGCGTCGAGAGTCTGCCTATGCTTATGTGACCATTGTAAACAAGATTCAACATGATTCAGCCAGCCATACAACAAGCAAGCCGGCGATGCCTGCACTCAGGCGCAATTCCAACTCACATGCGGCATGCCTGGCAGATGCTGCAGCAGTCGTCACTGCAAGTGATACAGGCATGTTCGGGCACGCAAAGCAGTACACTTATGTTGTCATACAGACTTTCCGTACCTAAATCGCGTCTACTTCTGCAGGTCCCTAATGCAGGGAGAGGACTGGCTCCCGTAGAAACGATCCAACAAGGGACAGTTATCCATAGTGAAAAACCCATGCTCTGTTTCCCTGCTCTGAAGCATCTTGCCAAGGTGTGGCCAAGCTCATCTTCGTTTTGGACTGCTCTTGCCTGAGTCAAGCCCCATGACTCTGCTGACCCTGTACACTCTTGCACGCATGAAAAACGTGTGCCCACATGAGACAACTGCAAATCCAGCAATTGTACAAACCTGATCTGCTTGCAGGTCTGTCACCACTGTCTGACACCCTTGCAGTCAAGACAAGCATCAGTTTCAGCTTTACAGTTCTGCTCAAAACCTTGCGAGACAGCCTCTTTTGCCTACTCCAGAACAGAAAAGCTACTTGACCTATCGCCACTGTCGGAGTACTGCATGGAATATGAAGAACGGTTCCCAATTCTTCTGGCCAGGGCAGCTTGCATGCACCTCAGCAAACAGCTACAACCTATAGAGCCGCACCTCAGCAGCAGTCCAGCCGCCAAGCAGCAAAGCAGTGATGCCCCACAAGGTGACATTTGGCAGGTGCAGTTTGCGCATCATCTGCAATGCCCTGACATCCTGCATCTCCCAGAGTACTTCCTTGCTTGTGCTGTAGCAATCAGACTTTCTCTCCTGTAACAAACTTCTAACATAGGCTGCAAGCAGGCACCAAAGGCTTTGCAGCACAAAGCTCCTGCGGTTGTCTGCATCAATCCATGTGCTTACCCCTCCAGGTGAGTTAGTACTACTAACCAAAATGACTCGTCATTTGCAGGATTACATGTTCCTGACGTTTGCTCGTGTTCCACCCCCGCCCCCACCTCCCTGGGTTGAGACCCACGCCTTATTACAGAAAGCTGTCCAGGACTTTGTCAGGAAACAACAGACCACAGTGGCTGCAAACGTGCACCAGTCACTGGTTGCTGCAGCTGCTGATCTGAGTCTGGAGTGGTATGTTGGCATGCTTGCCAGGCTTCACATCAATTCCTTCAGGTCAGCCAGCATAGTTCATCTACAGCAGCTCACGGATTGCCTACAGCACAGTCAGCTACTGTCGCCCAGCATGATCATAGCATAGTTGGCCGTGTAAGCAGAAGCATGTAACTTTCGTTGACGTCCTTGACCTCTTGAGTTGTTTTCAGCGCCAGCTTGCATTGCAGGGTGGATGGTGTGATGGTAAATGGTGACTGCAGTCTGGCAGAGATGGCTGCTGCTTCTGTTGGCGCACAACAGGGCGGCAGTCTGGGCACAGCTGTATACCTGCTAGCTTCCTTGTTCAATCACTCCTGTGGCCCCAATGTCGATGTTACCTATCCCATGAACAACAGTAAGCTGCTGCTGCCCGCAATGTGAAATGGTGTACTGCTGCCACTCCCAAGCAGATGCATGTGTACATCAAGAGAGGCAGGGTAGGGTCGTGCAATGGATGGCACAGTGATAAGAGGATGTTGAATGATGCATCACTTGGAAAAAGTGTTCTGCAGCTATACTTGACGTTGTTCCCTCAACTTTACTTATGCTTGCAGGTACAGCTCATTTTGTAGCAGCCCGGGACATTGCAGCTGGTGAG
>JAABUK010004340.1_pt1 | contig 23160 bp, 31 predicted proteins | sample 5559141 | NCBI WGS metagenome assembly JAABUK01 (sample SAMN10711869, study PRJNA513367) | rock metagenome | isolation source: Antarctica rocks | place: Antarctica: Victoria Land, Pudding Butte nord | collected 2016-01-03
TGCTGTGCCCGCTTACTGAAGTTGATGCAGTCAGTGTACTGACTCCACCAGCTCTCTTGGTGTTGGATGAACTCTTTGGCTCCTGTGGCTGACGTCAGCGATGGCACATTTGGTATGCCTGCAGCCATAACAGCCTGCACAACAGATACACAGCGCATGTCACACACACGACATATACGCTTCTTGCATGAAAGCAGGATGGCTCGCTTACATTTGATTTGCCATTGCCTGACTACTGTGGCTCATGACTAGTGCTTGCAGTGTCGTATGTCAGTTGTGTAATACCCCTCTGTCTGGTGAACTTTGTCAACATAGCATCATGCTACAATGCTTGTACGGTTGTGCAAATTACATGTATACTATGGCAGGCTGTGGTGACAGAGCAGGCCATGTCTTTGCAAACAGCAAGTAGTGCTTACTTTTGGAGCGATGTTGAGCTAATTGTTATGAATTGCGTTTGGTTGCTGCTCTGTGGCAGCATGCTGAACATCCTGGGTGCCTCAGGCATGTCTTGCGCCTCCTCGAAGTCTGACAAGATCAAATGAAGCCATGGAAGATAGGACTCCGGCTTGCGCTCCAGGGACCAGTCTGTCACCGGCAGTGGACCCATCAATTGTTGCATGGTCACCACCAGGTACTCAAGAAATTGCCTGATGTGTAGGGGTGGTTGAACCAAGCTGGAGTATCTAGGCAGCAAGTCCCAGATGCTGGTGATGTTGTCTGCTGCTGCTCGGCACACAAAGTTGGCCCAGGAGCGCACAAACTTATATTCCATGTTGGCGAAAAACGCCTTCCGTCTGAGCTGCAGCCGGATCCAGCTCAATGTTCTACCGAAGTAGTTTGTAGTTATATGGTTTCTGGTGTTGGTGTGGGCCATCAGAGACGCTGCGTTCAAAATCTGCACAGCACGGTGCACGATGCTCAGTGTCGTACTTATATCTAGTTGTGTAACAGACCTGTAACTGTAACAACAGCTGCAAATCGATCATAACAAACTAGACAAGTTGTGTCATAGCTAAGACAGCAATGGGACCAACTTCGCAAGACTCACGTCTTTAAGGTAGGTTGGTCTTTCTGGTGTTTGATGATGTTGAGGGAGCTGCTGAAGATATATGTCCAGGCTCTCAGTAAGGCTGACATTCTTGGCACGGTTAAACTGGACCGCACAACGCCCTGTTGCATGACTGACTGCGTACATGCAGTTGCTGAAGAACTTCTGGTCCAGTTTGGAGACATGACCATCCGTCTCTAAGCAGCGTAAGACGTGCAAGTTTGCCAGAACGTTGCTGGCTATCAGGATCGGCGAAACGAGTTGCACAGCTTGCAAGACTGTCGCTGACAACTGCTGATCAGTAAAGATGGTGTTGAAACCCGTCTTGACGGTGTATAGGTTGCCGTCCTTGTTGGCGGCTCTGCGTGCCTGACGAGTTGCCATGATTCCTCACAGGGTGACGTGTGTTGCCGTGACCTGTACCATGAAATCCCGGGGCTTTGCAATTCCCGATCCATCTGCTCCCTGGCTCGCGTTATATGGCGTAACGCATGAAGAAGAAGCTTGCTCAGTCCTTCAGTCTTACAGTCTAGAGGCAGGTCTAGAGGCACCAGAACCAGGTTGGCTCGTGTTCGCCTGCGAGATTCGGTCTCGCAGCGGCCTGCTAGCAGGTGAATGTGAAGATTGGCAAATCCTGACCGCGAGCGCAGTCGTGTGCACCTCAGCTTCACCGCCAAAGTCCTGATTGATCACCTGCGAAAAGCCCGCGCGCTCATGCAGGTTGCATCCCGCATCCATACCTGACTGTGTGCACTCTCGACTCGGTGCTCCGGTCTGTTCAAGGTTGTTGTCTGCGCTGTCTCACTCATGAAAAGCTTTTTCTCGGGACTTAAGCTCGGAGCTCCTAGTACCCCTCCCGTCAGCAGCAATGCACAGGCGTCGGTCCTCAAGAGGTCGCCATCACAGGCCGACCAGCAGATGCCTGAGATGCTCGGCAAGGCTGAAAAATTGCTGAACAGACTGCGTAGCAGCACACAGCATGACTTCCCACTTTTGAATGAAGCAACCCGATTAGGTCAGGAAACAGCTGTATACATGTCTCTGATCAGCTCGTACAGGCCTATTTAAGGTGATGCTGACTGGGATGTGAATCTGCAGTCCAACTGCTCGAGGGTGCTGTCACTAAGATGCCAGAAAACGATATGAAGGGTGTCTGGCGCGAGTGAGCATCCCTACGCCATGTATTGATTGGTGCTGTGGCTGCAAGCAAAATGACAAATCCACCACTTCACACCTTCTGCTGTTGCAGGCAGGTGAATGAGCTTCAGCGTGGGTTGCAGTCTGCCACAGAGCAGATGCTAGCACAAGACACCAAACCTGCAGACACTGCCCCTGCAGTGAGGCCTGTTGAAGGTGCTCATGGTGGTCACCGTGCACATGAAACGATACTCTGCAGCTTGAGCTGTACTTCAGCCAGTGCATCAGCATCTGCCTTTTGATCACCCGACCTGTGCAGATACTGCCATGAACTAATTTGTTGCCATCAACTTCATTTGTGCAGGCAGGAAGGCCAACAGCAAGCTGAAGCCTCAGGAAGCAGCATCTTCAAGTGGCTACTCTGCACCGGCAATGCCCATTGAGTCTGTTGACATGTTCAGTGGGTTGGACCTGTCAGGTTCTACATCTCATGCAGTTCAGCCAGAGGCGATGCCACCTGCAGCAGAAGCAATGGTAGACCGCAATGTCAGGTAGACATTCTTTAGTGGAATCAGTTGATGGCTAAAGATTGCACAAACCTCCATTGGGATCGTTTTCCACTCACAGCATTGTTAGCACCATTTTGATGGCCTGTTGCTCACAGCATCGTGACTTGCCTGCCTTCCTTTGGAGAGTTGTCTCAAAAGCCACCAGTGCCTGAGAAGAATGGCTAATGCCATGCAGCGGGTGCTTGCATTGAATATTGTGCTTGGTCATGAAACGACACATCTCTGTGGCCAAGCTGTCCAGCTGCATGTGCAACATATGCAATAGTACAGCACGTGCTCTACACATAATTGTGATGATTGCAGTGTGCTTGCTGTAACCAGTTTGTCTTCTGATGGTTTTGATGCTTTGCTGTGCAGTTCTGGGTCCTTGCCGCTGCCTGCAGACCTGTTCTCAGGCCTTGAGCAGCTCACAGTTGAGCCCTCCATAGCTTCCCAGTCTGCTACCTTCCCCACCCCAGTAGTCCCCACCCAACCCCTCCCCTCAATCGCCACTTCTGCTTCCAGCGCTGGACCAGTCTTGTCGGGTCCAAGCTTTGCACCCAAACCGCAACCCCAACCCTCCATCATCACCACCACCCCCACGACATCAGCCACCTTGCAGAAGGGCCACAGTTTGCCCCCAGGGCAGGTGCTGGCACCAGCCTCGCTGGCCGCAGCTGCCCCTGAAGGCCGCATAAAGAAGAAGACCACACGCAGGGTGGGGTATGCTAGAGATCAGCCTGGAGAAGCTTCGACTGAACGTGCAGCCTCAGACACAGCTTCCCTCCCCAGTGTGTCAGCCTCAAAGCCTGACACAGCCCTCAAAGCTGCAGATAGTCGCATTGCACAGCCTCAGCCCAAGCCATCAGTCACATTGGCATCAACCCCACTGGTAGCTGTGGCTGCAGACACCAATCCAGTAACCTCTACAACAGCTGCAGCAGTAGCTACAAAGGCGCTTGCCAAAACTGGCATGGACCAAGCACCTGTGAGTCAATCTCAGGCACTGCCTAGTCAGCCTGCTCAGCCAAAGTCACCTGTCAAGGCAACACCACACAACGAAGCAACTGCTGCTGTCAGCCCTAAGCGGCATCATCACAAAGCAGCAGCCTCAGCTGCTGCTGCACCTGCAGCTGTTCATCTACTGACCTCCTTGTCCTTGACTGATGCTGTGGCAGCGGCAAACTTAGCTGCCCCACTACATACAGTAATGCCAGCTGGGCTTGCTAGCTTGGGCATAATGCCTGTTGCGTTGACATCAGAGGCACTGCTGCAGGTGGTTCTCTAGGCCTGACCTGCAAGTGTGCTGCTGGGTCTGGTCGTGACAAGTGTCCATGCTTGCATTGTCAGTACACTGCTGTTGGTACAGGCTTGCCATGCATGTGTTTGCGCAGGCCTTGCTGGGTCCTCTGCAGTGCCTGATCACCCCATCATGTGTGCAAAGCATCATCCTGCATTGTAGCAGCCCAGAGATGGCACTGATGACATAGCAGAGATTGTGGGCTGCAAGCTGGTCTATTTGCACTGACATTGGTGGTTTCAACCCTGATGTTTGTGCATTTACAGTGACCCCTGTGGATTTTCACTGGCGCCAACTGACTGGTGTCAGCACATAGGCCACAGATGCATTGCATGCAGGGTCTTGCTTTACGGTCTATGACACAAGGCTTGTCTGTACATGTTCCCAGGCAGACTTCTGTTGCAGAAGCTGCCACCAGTCGTAACCATGGTAGCTGATTGCATGCAGGCTGCAAAGGGCATTTCCTTTGAGGAGGGCTTGCAGGCTGTGCAGACTAGGGCACAGCAGCATATTGCTCTCCTGACTGAGGCCATTAACTCTGCTGTTCTGGACGAGCAAACAGTGCGTCAGAAACGTCACACCTTCACCTTGGAGGCCGTCGCTGACATGAGTAAGCATGCTATCCAAACTGTCATCGTTGATAGTGCACTCTGTAGGTAGTTGAGGTGCAGATGCTGCACAATGGGGTTTTGAAGATGCATTCCGTGGGACTTGTAACAAATGACTCTATGGCCTTTCTTGTACTTTAAGTGGTTGCACATAGGTTGCTTGCATACCTCAGCTGCGTCGGAATGTACATGCAAGCAAACAAGCAGTGAGGCAGACGTGGATGTGGCGCTCGCCATATCTCATATCCATATAGCAGAGAGCCCGGCATAAAGGGAAGCTTGCAGCAATGTAGTGCAAGGCAGCAAATGATTGGCAATGATGTGTTTGACTTAATGAGCGTGATGTCACAGCAGCGCTGAAGTCAAAGACCACTGTTTGTTGCAGGTCAAGTGCGGCAACTTGAGGAGGCTGAGCAATTGGCAGTTGAACAAGAAGACTTTGAGTCAGCAGCAGACCTCAGCAGTGAGCTGGATGCTCTCAGGTTTCACTTCCACCCAGCTTACTCAACAAAACGAAGCTGTGCATGCCAAGCATGTTGCCTGTTGCTTGCAAGACTCAATTACAACAGATCTGCTACAAGAATCTGTCTTACACATCCTGACTTTTGCTCAAAATCTTTTGAGCGACTCAGCCAACACAAGTGTTTTTGTAGTCACATGTACATGTAGTCACATCATCAGAGTCACTTCAGAGTCAAGCACAACAGCACACTGTTAGTACAGATATCAGTGGGGCCTATGCAGCGGCTTAGTAAGCACCTAGAAAAATGTAAACCTTGCCAGAAGCCATGCAGGGAGATCCTCAGAAAGTCATGTACCTGACCTTCAGCAATGCACACATTTGAATGAGTGGATGCATGCTTGGATGGATGAGTGAGTAGACAAAGGAGTGATTGAACGAATGGATGGTTGAGTGAATGAATGAACACATTCATCCATGACTGTGAATAACAGCATTTCGATAAATGTGTGAATGAACAATGCTGCAGGGCACACATCCAAGCCTTGGAGCGGTCTGCCAGGGCTGGCGAGGCTGAGTGTGAGGCAGCTGTGGCTCGCAGGGCAGACATTGCCAAGCAGCAGGCAACTGCCTGGCAAGCTGCAGCACAGGCCACTGCCCAGCTCCAGATTGCACAGCAGCAGAAGGCTGCAAAGGCAGCCAAACAGGCGCAAAAGGTGAAAGAACGACTCTTCTTCATGACCTCAGCCAGAAAACCTGACATGTGTAAGATTACAAACAGCAGTCACAGCACCCTGCTGTTTGAATTTGGCAACGAAGCTGACAGAACGCAGCCGTTTCTGTGCACCCCGCCACCTTTTGCAATGGGTCAAAATTGCATTCACAATGCAGCAGAAGTTGCCAGTTCAATACAAGCATGCACAGCAGGTCCATCTGCTGGACACCATCAATGAAGCAGAGGTGAGTGTCTGATTATCAAAAGGCATCTTTAAAACTTACGATTGACCACTTTCAATTGCTTGCTCAGCACAGTAATGATAAACTACTTTAACATCATTCAAAGCTTGTGGCGTGATTCGGCAGCTGGGCTGTGCAGGAAGGCAGCAAGCTGGCAGATGCGATTGCAGCGTCAGAAGAGCACGTGGAGGAGCTGAAAGCACGCATCACTGCCAGGCAGGACTGGATCACTCGGGAGCAGCAGAGCGTGGATGCCAAGATTGAGGAGGCCACTCGTCCTGTGGCTTCACAGCGCACAGAAGCTGCCGAGCAGCACAGTAGTCTTCAGGAAGAGGTAGAAGACCTCAGGTACAGCTCGAACTGGTGCTTGCTGCAGGGGCATGAGCAGCATGCTAAGTTTGCTACATGTCCAGGTGCAATGAATTTGTGACACATTTATGCCATATTTCATGTGTACACATGCAGCAAAGGCATCACAGTCTTTGAAAACAAGCAACGCCAACTTGATACAGCACTTGCAGCTTTCTGCCTTTTCTCAGATGCGTTAAACACACAGCAGCAGTAAATGACGCTTGCCTTTTGGCTGCCACTTATTGAAGATCTCCTGAGCAGCAGCTGCAGATGACTTGGTGCATATTGAACCGCGCATGCATTGCTTTGCATTCCAGTGCTGCAAGGTTGCTGGTTGTGCACAAAGACTCTGTATTCAGCAATCTGTATGTGCAGGGCACACCTACTCTGCTTTGAGCAATCTATGTCTGCAGTGCACACCTACATTGCATTCAGCAGTATGTGTGTCGATGCAGTGCACACCTACACTGCATTCAGCAATCTGTGTGTCAATGCAGTGCACACCTACACTGCATTCAGCAATCTGTGTGCCAATGCAGTGCTCGCCTACACTGCATTCAGCAGTATGTGTGTTGATGCAGGCGTCAGCTGGCAGAGAAAGAGGAAGCCTTAGCAGCAGCTGCTGACAAGCTGGCAGACATTGACCAGCACATGCACTCCTTGGCAGCCAAGTATGACAAGACGCTGGCGCGCCTGGCAGAGGACCGCAAGGCTGTGGCCACAGAAGAGGCTGAAAGGGATGCTGAAGAGATTGCTGTCCAGAGCACCCGAGAACAAGCTGTGGCAACTGAGGCTGCAGCCAAACAACAGCAGGCTTTGCTTGAGGAGCAGGTCTGCAGTGCCACCTGAACGCATGACAAGATCTGTCACATGCAGGCATTCGTATGTCAGCATCATCATGCGCAACTGCAGGTCACAGTTTGATCTAGCTGTTGTTCATTGCTGTGGCATCCAGAATTGTGGAGCGTTGCCACTGGGTTACTGATTTTGGTGCTAGCATATCTACGCCATGTCACCCAATTCTCAGCCAAGCATTCAAACAGTCATCTTTTCAGACCCTTTTTCAGTAGGCATCTTACACTGGCAAAACGGTCTGAAGCAATACATCACGCAGCGCTGCTTGGTTAGACCCTTCCACGCTGTATCACATACTGTAAGCTTCGCAGCTCTACCCTCTATAGTAACCCCACCAGAAGCATCTTCTTCACATTCTGCTTTGTGGTATACCATGCAACGCAACGTGACCAACACAATAAAGTGACATGACCCAGCACCTGGACCAATGGTGCAGGTGGCGGCTGCTGCAGCTGCAGCAAGTGAGATGCTAGGGCGGGCTTCCGCCATCTCAGCAGCTCTTGAAGCAGAGGAGCATCTGCGCGAAATCCAAGCTGGGCTGAGGGACCAGGAAGAGCAGGCCAATGATGCTGTTAAGGTATGCCTAGCTTGGGTTTGTCACTGGGCTTGTGCCCAGCATGGCTGGTTGTGGTCAGAATGGCAACAGCAGGCCAATGATGCTGTTAAGGTACGCCTTGCTTGATGCGTTGCAAGCTAGGAGGAACGATGGGGCGGGCTAACACAAACTTGATACCTCTTAATCCCTGGGCAGCCCGGTATAATACTTGGCTTCTCATTAAATTGACGCCAAAAACCGTAGGTTTCCCCCCCCTTTTCTACGCCTTGCTTGTTACTGGGCTCGTGCCAAGCATGGCTGGTCATGGTCGGATTGACAACAGCAGCTGCAGGAATGAAGAGTGTCGTCACTACTTTGATGTCCACACTCTGTTGTGTGGTTGCTGTTTGGGAGGATGAACATGTGTTTCATGGGCTCATTTGCACTTTGATGCTGACAAAGAGGCCTTTTGGTTTGCTGAATGCAGCTGCAAGGGTAGACCTGACAGGTACAGGGGTGCTTCTCCAGACCACGGACTGGTACTGGGATGATTGATCAGATACCCATGTTGTCTACAGGCTTGTGCCACAATTCATACATAGACGCTGCAATTGTCATGGCACCTCAATAACTGCCCCAACTTCAAGTTGGCCCTATTCCGTGCACCGTGGCTGCAACTCATCTGATGAGTTGACAGTAGTACTACAGGTCCTAATTCATGTAGCAAGGCTGCATTTCATATGTTGCATTGATAACATCATGATAAACAACTTCACATTGGTGCGGACAGGAGTTGGAAAGACATTTGGAGGCAAGCAGAGTGGCAGTGAGGGCTCTTGCCAGTCAGAGAGCTGGCCTTGCTAATGAGGCAGCAGCAGCAGAGGCACAGGCAGCCGTAGCCCAGCGCCGCATCCCTGAGCTGGAGAATGATAAGAAAGCAGCTGCTGCAGCCAGGGTACGTTGCATCACGGCAAAGTCTGGAGAGATTTGTCCCGCATGCTGTCATCATGAGCTGGAAAGCGTTGTCACTATTGTTATTATCATCATTGCTACTTTTATTATAGCAAAGTCAGTCTGATTTTTCTGGTAAAGTCTGCTGACCCAAAACCTAGAGCTCCAGTATCAATACTGAGCTGCAACTTGCGTGATGCAGCCCGCTCAGGAAATATCTAGCAGAAGCATACCAGACTAACCAGACCAGCAATCACTCACCATGAGTAGCAAATTGTCACAACTTGCATCCAGTCTTTTCATGTGTTGAATTAAAGTAAAGCTGGGTGCTTTGAATTCACGACTGAAAATTAAGAGATAGTGTATTGTGTTTCAAAGGCAACAATCAACATCAACATGCCTGGCAAGAATTGAGGCCAGATTTTGTGCTTCTCTGCTTGCTCGGCTATGCATTTGACTGACGGTGATGGTCCTGGCAACATCTATTGTCTGGACTGTGTAGTGTTGCATGACTGCAGCTGAATTTTTGCATTGCTGTGCATGGCTGTAGGACTTCAAGGGCGCAGCAGCCTTGTCAGCTGAAGCCAAGGCCTTGGCAGCTCAAGCTGATGTGGCCATGACCAAAGCCAAGCAGCTGCGTCAGCAGGTGCCTCTCTTGCCCACTGATTTCACCACATCAACTTTATTGGGTTGATTTTATGCCCATTCTCTTACATCAAAACCTGTGACTATTTATTGCTGCTGCTGTGCTCCTGCAGCGGTACGCACATGTCAGCTTACAGTGATTGATGATTTCAGAATCCAGCATCTGTTATATGAACAGATGACAGCATTCATGCATCACATGTTGAAATACGCTTTGGTAAGCAGACCAGGGTGGCCACGCTCATCAGTTGCCTGCTAGGGCTCCAGCTCTGCCGGCACATTGTAGAGCCAAATGTCTGTGCAGGTGAGTGAAGCTGAGGAGCAGGAGCAGCTCCAGGTGGACAGCATCAAGGAGCAGGAGGGCTTTTTCACGCAAGCCAAGAGGGCAGCTGCCCTTGCCAGATGGCGCCGTTTGCAGGCAAGTCTTTGCATCATGTCCAGGGGCATGCACTGCAAATTCGAAATTGCGCTGACCAACCCCAATACTGAAAGCCATGCGCGCTGTCAACCTGTCAATGACATGGGCTCTGTTCCAAGCATCTTGCCAGCTGGCATCCAATACATTTCTGCCCAAATTGACACTGAAGCCTCCTGTGTCCATCATGGATTGGCCACCTCCAGACTGGCATTGTAGCATTAGCTGGTATCCAATGCACACTTGTCAGCCGTGGCTTGCATACCTTTGCAGAGCAGCATGCAAGGCCTGGCTCACCAAGTGGAGGAGGCGGCGGCCTCAGACAAGTTTGAGGAAGCCAATGCACTGCAAGCAGAGCTGGACAGCAGCACTGAAGAGGCCAGTGCGCTGGCTGCAGAGTATTCCTTCACTTCTGCTGACATGCAAGACCTTGCTGTCACCGCTTCATTGCTCACAGAGCAATCTTTACCACAGCAGTCAGCGTCCAATCCTGGATCCAGTGCAAAAGAGAAGACTGAGGAGGGCGTCAACAAGCCTCAGGTTGCCATTGCTGAGGACCGCAGCGCTGGCAGGAAAACACAGGACAGCCAGGACTTGTCCAACGCGCTCAGCAGGGAAGGGATGCTGGACTATGAGGATGGGGACTCTGTGGATGTGGATGTGGGTTACAGCAGCAGTGTTGTGAGTGCCAGTCATGCTGCAACAGATGGCAGCCGCAGCGTGCAAAGCGCGCGTACCGTGCTGGACCGCATGCCAGAGTTCAACATGGATGATGCAGTCAGCTTCAGGTCATTGCTGCCTTACTTGCCTCCTGTCTTTTGCAGGTGTTGCTTTGGCTGCATCTGTGCTGGAGCATGCTTGGAATGCTTTGGGGCAATCTGCATGTTGCTATTGATACCACGTGAATGGGACAATGCTCATTGATGTCTGTGGCAGTGCCTGCAGTCCTGCAGATCAGCTCAGTCTTGCTCTCTGCTCAAGCTGCTGAGCTGATATCACATTCCTGTCTCTGTATCACTAGGTGCTGCCTGGGCAGTCTCTTCTGTAGCCAGAACTAATGAGATGTCATGGCTTACAGGTCTGTGAGCAGCTCCCGATCTCAGCCAGTGAATGCTGACACACGCAGCATCCGCACAATGTCCACCATCCTAGATGATGGCAACCAACCTGATGAAGCAGATGATGCGAGCAGTCTCAGATCCATGAGCAGCACCACATCCACCAACTACGGCGCACCCCGGCCCCGGCCCACAGTCAAACCCTTGTATCCCATACCTGACGAAGCAGCAGCCAGCGAGGACGGGGACGAAGGGGACACAAGTTCACAGTCAGAGACTGAGGCTGCGCAGGATCTGCCAGCTTCTGCGGCAGCTCAAGCTTTGCATCAAGAAGCTGATGAGCTGATGGTGTCCAGTCAGCACGCCAGCTCATCAGCAGACTCGCTTCCAGATGTGTCTCTGGATCCTGAGACTGACCCAAAGAGCCGAGGTTTAGGCAGCAATGAGAGCTCCTCAGACAACTCAGGGTTGAGTCCTGTTTCTGAGGGTGAAAGCTCTGGGCAACCCACCAACACAGGGGGGTATGATGAGGAGGGTCTCCCCATGAGTCAGCCGCAGACCACGATTACTCTGAATGATCACCTGCCAGCTTTGCTTACACATGAGATACTGAACGACAAAGATAAAGAAGACATGCAGCCTTCAGTGTCACATGCGGCAGCAACTCAAGCTCTGCAGATTCCATCTGCTCAGCCAGGCACCTCAGACTCACAAGCGATTATTGCAGAACCTGAGTCACTGCATACACCACGTGCCATGTCACCTCCATCCACGCCAGGGGCACCCCTTGTACTAAAGATAGATGCTGGCCCAGCAGCAGATCTACCAGCAGAGCTGGCACAACTGCGCCAGTCCACGTCTGATGTTGAACAACCTCAGGCAGTTGTGGCAGATGACACCATGTTTGCAGGACTTGATATGATGTGATGCTTGTATGATGTTACATCGAACGCAACATTCAACAGATGTTGAATAATACGTCAACAATACACCCACATGATGCGGTCCTGCTATCTGTGAGCCATCATAAATTGCTGCAGTGCGTTCAACATAATGAGGTAAATCTGTACGACATGTGCGGTATAGACTGTCACAACTTTAAACATCCTTCCTAATATGCATGCAGCAGGCGCAGTTGCTGCACCCCCAACAGTGGTACAAAAATACAGACGATATCACTGACAAAGCTGAAAAATCCATGGCCTTGTGAGCACCTGCTCAAACATGCACTGACAAGCATGAATTGTGGACAAATCTACTCTATGTCTGTAGCAAACCACAAAGACTCCTGCTTGACTAACAAAAAAACAGACTCACAACGGCGTGTATGATTGTCTGCTGGAATAGATGTGGCTCAAAACAGGCTCTGCGACTGTTTGTCTTGCTACACAGCTATGCCAAGCACTAGCTGCCTGTACTGTTTGATGCTCCTTTTCTCTGCTGCTGGACAGAGAGGAATCACTGCCAGATAGGATGCTCAACACACGAAAAACTTTCGTCAAAACATCACTCTTGGCCTGATTGCTCCTCATTGTTTGGCCTGGAGCTGTTGGGAGTCCACATCTCACAGAGCGCTGTCCTCATGCGCCGTGTGATGCCAGTCCAACGCTTCCTGCTCCTGTTGTTAGAGCTGCTTGATCTGGGCACGCCACTTGAGGCCTGCTGAGCAGAAGATGAGGACTGGCTAGAGGAGCCAGCAGGGGTGGTGGAGGTTCCTGGAGGTGGGACTTGAACAGGGATGGGCTGAGTCGCATCATAGTGCCTCTGGCCCTGAATGCTATGCATGCTTTGTGGGAGAGTGCCATCTGGGTTCTGCTGCTGTTGGAGGATTCTGCGTGCTGCTGACACTGATGCGCAGTGCACTGCAGCATCATATGCGCCAGCGCCTTGCAGGGTCAGGAGTGAGCCTGCATGAATCAGGCCTGCAGAAAGCAGGAGGCTGCTCTGGGATGAAGCCTTGGCGATTTGTCCAAGCACTGAGGCAGTGTGCATGATTGTGAGTGCTGCAGAACAGAGCAAACCCGGGAACAATGCAGCACTGGGGACAGAAAGTGATGTAAAGTGTTTGGGTACGCTTCCAGGCAAAAAGAAAGCAAATAATGTTGCTGTACCTTGCAGCACAGAAAGGGCATCATGTGCACATACCTTGACTAGGTTCATCACAGGTAAAGGTGATGTTGAGCTCACTGTCTTCAGGAAGACTGAAAGCTTCCCGTATTGCCTGGGTGAATTGCTTGTAGCCTGCTGACCCAGGCTTCACTTCAAAGGAATATGTCTGACCATCAAAGTTGACATTCATGACAGCAGGGGCATTGGCACCACACACAGGTGTCAATGTAGACTTCCACTCAGGAAGGGTACAGTCGCAAAACTCACAATGGGTTTCTCGCCTACAGAACAGATAGCGTCAGTATTTGCGTTTTAGGTGCGCATGCCCAGCTTTCGCAGCAGCAAGTTCAGAGCTATGCCATACGCCGTGGGCGGACGCCAGCGTAGAGCGCTACCTGGAGCCTGCAGACTGTAGCTGCCACCTCGCCAAACAGCCTGCGTGAGCATAGCGGGGGCAGTTGCAGGGACGCATCAGAGCGGTGTCTGCCCTCGCAACGTCCAAACAGATCCAGCAAATTGGCGCATCCTGCGGATACAGTCGCTAGTAGATCAGATCTAACGCTGTTAGCCGGAAACAACCTGGTCTGCACTAGCACAAACTTACCTCCTCGGGCGCGACCTCTGCTACTTTTGGAGTCGCGGTGCCAGAGAAGACTCTGATATCGCTGTGCCTCCTGGCTTTTTGGCTGTCCAGACGTTGCTCTTCAGCTAGGTTGATATTTTCGGTGTCTGCCATTCTGCGTCTCTTGGTACCGGAAGCACCGTGATGTGCAATTTATGCAATCCGGTATATAAGAGACTTCCGACACTGAGCTGTCAGGGTGCAGGACAACAGAACGCTGAGCAGCGCCTGATCTGGTTTCGATAAACGCTAAAAACCTTGTTGTGCCAACGCTTTACGCATGTACGCAAACACGCAGCCCGCGGCACGGTCGTGATTTCAGGCCAGCGGGACCACCGCCGGCGACTTTACTGTCCTGCTTGACCGCCGCTGCCAAATGACTTCTCACCGTACTTACGCACTGTACCGACTGGTCTTACCCGTCAAACTGAAAGGCGTCGACCCGTAAGTCAACAGCAGACTCAACAGTATTTGTCCCGCTTGTCAGGTGATTGACAGGCAACAAGCGACCTTGCTTGCAGCTATTATCTAGATGACTTCCGACAATGTGCCAAGTGTATCCATCCAGACCCGAGAGCGATGGTACGCAAGTTTTGCGTCCGCTGCAGACAACGACTCTCCTGCTGCAGCCGTGCTGCTTACTGTAATCTGCTGCCCTCAAGCAAGAGTGCCTTCTTCGGCATCAGTCAGTGCACATGTTTTGGCACCGCAGGTGGTCCAGTATTCCTGATGTTGGCTGGACAGTTGTAGGACTTGCCTTTGTGGCTGGTCCTAGTGGTGCTGCTTTCAACCATTTTTACACCGGTGACATAGACAATCAGACCAAGCAGAAGTATACAGCACTTGTGACATTTGGGTGAGCTAGCTGCTCGACCCTGCTGCTGGCTTTTCAGTTTCTCCACTGACTCTACCTTGCAGACGTGCTGACGCAGGTGTGTGCTGATAGTACGGGCTGGACATACACTGTGGACATCGTTCTGCAGCAACACGCAAACAAAGGCTCTGCCCAATGAGAATGCTATAGCGGTGGGGATCGTCCATTTTGGCCTGATCACAGTGCCAACTGTTGCTGATGACGTTGTCAGGCTGAACTGCTTCTTCTGGTGTAGGCGGACACAAGGGGTGAGGAAGGCAGTGCAACAGTTGTCAGGAAAAGAAGGCCTCGCAGAGATACCTAGACATATCGTACAAGCCTGCTTGCAAGGGTGTGTGCTAATGGAGCTGGAGGCTGCTGCAACAATCTTTGCTAAAGTTTGTTCTACCACGTTGTAACGCACTGCTGTTCACCCTTGTCCCGTCTGCTGGTGCACCTTGGCGTCTAAGTGCACACAGCAGCTGTTGCAGGTTGTGTTGCTGTCAACAAGCAGCATTCACTTGTGAGCTGCTGTGGTGTTGTGGGCTGCGCATACCCATGCCATCTACATGACCCATTGTTTCTTATGATGCAGTCTGTTAATCTCACGATCAAATTGCACCCGTACTTGGAACATTCACCCTGCTGTTAGCTGTTTGTGCCAAATTCTGCTCATGAGTAGGAGCAGGAACAGTTACGCTGCAGGCTTCCTTGGTACCAACTTAACTCATCAGCAGACCTCATGTGCTGGGGCTTTTTGCATAGTTCGCCAGTGTGCGTATATACCTCAGAACGTGGGCTCAGAAAACTTGCCAGAGGTATAAACACTGGCCAGTCATGCAACCACAGCTGCATCACTTAGCAGATGCATGCAAGGTACTTGGAAATAAGCAGCAGGAATATTGCCATGCAGACCTTGCAGCTACAGATTGGCCAGTCTACGAAAGCGTGTTGCTGTCTGCAACCAGAAGTATCATTCTCTGCTAAATAGGCAGCCTTCCAGCAAAAGATATGTCTAGACGTCTCATGAGATGCTGCATTGCAGCAATCAGATGTACCAGTAAATACTCCATTGCAAAGTCATGCATGGCAGCGCAAATGATACAGCTACCGTTGTTCTGGCCGTATCTGAGACTTCCCCCAGTGGAGCGTTGCCAGGTCAAAATAACCTATAGGGTTTGCTTGAATCGGATTCAGAGGCCTGCTCAAGTCTCAGTCTTTGACTGCAGCATCGCCGGTGGTACATGTTTCAGGAGCGACAATGTTTGTCCCTGCGTTGACATTTGAGGAGCCGAAGATGTACTGCTGAGCTGGCTAGGTGTCGACACAGGTCGGTCCTTGGGCTATCAGGTGGCTGATTTAGGCAGGCCTGTTTATTCTCTCACGACCATGTGACGCACGGTCCGACTTCAGCAAGTCGAACGTTAAATGACTGCTTTGAATCAGCCGGGACTCCGGCAGGAGACTTTGTCAGGGAGTCCTTTGAGGGAGCCAGATGAAGACTTGGTCCCTCCAAATACAAACATGCTCCATCATCAGCAGCAGGAGCAACAGAGTGAGCAGGACCTTTCAGAAGACAGCTGCACGTCTGGCTCGAAGGCCACAGGCAGGAGTGATGAGGTATGCTTCTGTTTGCCGTTGATTAGGAAGCGACAAAAGGATATGTCATGTATGTGCTCAACCGTCCGTCAGTGGGCAGCAGCATATTGTGTTTTCACATGTGGACACCTGTTTCCCAGCTACACAGTGCGCATTGCTGCAAGCAGGAGTCATGCTTCGCCTGCAGCACTGCTGCTGTGATAACGCGTTGGCATGCATGCATTTGGCTGAATGATGCCAGCATCCATGTCAAGTGGGCATCAAAACACGCCAAAGGCAATATGTACACGCATTCAGGGGCCATATCCTGAATGAGTTTGAAGTCCCCAACAGTGTACCTAGTTGCAGGAGCACCAACTCTGTGACACTACAGGATATGCAATATCACCATGCATGCTTTCACACGGGTTGCGCCACAACAGCAGCTGCAGCAGAATGATGGGTCAACGAGCTTTGTACCAGCAGCCGAGCTGCATTATTACAGATACAGCAAGTTCAATCTGCTACTGGACCAAATGCTAATACATGAACAGGAACAAGGGAGCAACACAAAGTTGCTGGCTTCTGGCTCTGAAGACCAGAAGCTGCTCGCTGCTATGGCAGCTCACACAGCAGATCAGGTGATGCATGCAGTGAACTGCATCAGAATGTGTTGGTCAGAACATGCACAAGCACAAAACATGACAGTTCTTCTGACAAATAAGCATGCTTGGTGACAGCACTCATCTGTTTTGACTCTGTGATGCAGCTTGACTGACTGTTTTGATGCAGTGGAGTATCTGCATGTGCAGAACACAGGTGCTACTGTGGTTCAGCTGCAAATGCCCACCGTCATTCCAGTGAGGATTCTGACATAAGGCACCAAGTGCCTGTGGCTTGCATCTGCATGCTCTTGTGCTCGAAAGCTGTCTGATCACAAGTATGTTTCACATCATTGAATCATGACACTGTTGAAACTACATACAGGTGCCAAGAGCAGCTGGCATGCAGCTGGAGCCGAGCTTTGTTGCGCTTCTAGAAGACGATACCCTTGATCCCACCACAGACCTGAGTAGCATTGCTGTGAGGGAGCAGCATGCAGATGATACACCATACGCAGCCTCAGCGTACTACTCAAATGTTTTCACAGACAGCTGGCAGCAGACCTCTGATGATGTGCACGATTGTGATGACTCCAGAATGGCACAGGGCAGCTGGGATGATGTTGAGCTGGAGGATGATTATGACAATTCTACAATGGCACAAGGCAGCTGGGACTCTGCTGAGTTGGAGAATGATGACTTTGCTGTCAGGGATGGTGGTCTTGTGGATGGGGACTCTGATGTCAGAGATGGTGGTCTTGTGGATGGTCACGTTGGGGATGCGATTGATTGGGATGGGTTTGACATGGAGGATGTTGAGATGGAGGAAGTTGAGGATCACAAGCTTACAGAGGACGATAATGCAGTGGACAATGCAAGCAGGCCTGGGGCAGGGATTGGGGGTGGGGTTGGGGCTGCAGCCAGTGTTGGGGGTCCAAGCAGGGTGCCTGAAGTCCTTGCCGCCAAGTGGCAAGCTGCTGAAACCCAGGTCAGAATACTTCTGACCCACTGCAGCTTGCATTGTACAACCTTGCAAAGTCTCAAGCTCAGACTTGTGCATAGATATATGTATATATGGCATTACTCAGAACTTGTTGTTTGTGGTGCAGCTTGGTGCTGTGAGTAACCCCCCGCATTTGCATATGTGCTGTTTGGCATGTCCTACCGCACCAGATCCAGATCCTAGCTGCTTCACTATGCTTGTCGACACTGCATGATGCATTTTGGCTTGTGCTGCCATTCCTGATTCACTGGCCAGTAATGGTCATCTCTGCAGCAAACTTACAAGTCTTAGGCCTTGGGTGCTATGTCACACACCTGCATAGGCTTTCTTGCGTAGCAGGGTTAGCCACGCCTTGGGTGTGGACAATACATGCAGAGGGGATCAGCCTTGGCCCAAATCATTAGACCTGAACATGCATGCTGTGTTGCCTTTTCCTGCACTATGCCTTTACTCGTGACTCGGCCCCAAACAACTGTTGTGCACAGGGGTTCACTTTCAGCAAGCCCTCTGCAGCCTGGCAGACAGAGACCTCAGGGTGTGGAGACCTGCAAGCCCAGACCTCTGCTTCGATCTTTGCGTACAGAGGAGATAGCGACAACAGACAGGCAGCCATGTCTCAAGCTGAAGTAAGCCAACTTTTGATTCTGTATATCATGTATGCGTCATGCAGGAAACTGACATGCAACAACATAGTGGTCAGGATTTGAGTCCCAGAGATTGATTACAGCTTGCAGTGGCAGTTCATGCTTTCTGCAATTGTGCTTGTCAGCTTTCCTTCCAGGGCATTGCATAGGCATGCAGCTACATCACTGAATGTGATGCAACTAGTCAGGACAACACACACACCTCCTCAATGCATACCAGAAAGCAGTTACAGTATTGAGCAATGCCATCTCTACACCACTGTCTGCAGGGAGCTGAGAATTTTTTGAAAGTTTCTTTGGAGTGCAACAAAGCTGTGTTGCTTGAACATATATGTCTGTTGTGCAGGCGCGGGCAGATTCCTGGAAGCAAGGCTTAGACGAAGCCCTTCAGAGAGGCACTGCATCGTTGAAGGCTCTCAGGATGCACATGCAGCAGCAAGAGGCTGATTTCAGAGCTTGCATGCAGCAGCATGAAGCCAAGTTCAGAGCCCAACAGCAGCAGCGCGAGGCTGAGTTCAAAGCCCTCGAGAAGGTCTGCTTTGCCAATGTGGAGGCAACTGCTAAGCTGCATAAAGAGGCAGATGAGAGGGCCGGCCGTCTGAAAAAGAGGTTTGATATCAGCAGGAGCAAGGAGAAAAGATTGGCTGATGATGTTGCTTGCATCAAGGACAAAAAGAAAAGCCTGAAGGAGCAGAACAAGGGTCTGACTCAGGAGGTCAAGGACCAGCAGCTGACTATAGTTGATCTGCAAAGCAGTTTGGAGGCCTACAAGGGCAACACGAGTGCTTTGGAGGGTCAGAATGCCAGCCTGCTGCAGCGCAGCCTGGATTTGGAACATGAGCAGACAGCTCTGAAGGAGCAGATTCAGTCCCTGCAGCGAGATTTGACATCTGCACATGCACAGCAAGCTGCAAGCTCACAGAGTGAGCTTGCACAGGCTGCAGCAGCAGTGGCATTGCTCGAGAAGCAAGTACGTCAAACAGAGGCTAGGGAGTCAGTGCTGAAGAGCATTGTTCTGCTGATGGGAGAGCAGCAGAATGCATTGACAGGCGAGAAATCAAAGCTCGAGACGGATTTTGCAGCTGCTCTGCAAGCCAACCAGGCGCTTGCAGCTTCCATCCAAGCAGCGGACACCATCATTGCGCAGCATGCAGCCTCTCTTGCAGCTGCCAAAGCAGAGGCCAAGCAGACCTTTGATCAGCATGCTAAGGTGCTGGCGGCTGCTGAGGCAGCTGCTCAGGAAGCTGCTCAGCAAGCTGCCAAGCAAGCTGCTGATGCAGCAGACATGCAAGCCAGCAACCACTTGGCTTCAATGCGCGCTATCACTCAGGCTGCTAAAACAGAAGCCATGGCAGAAGCTGCACAGTCACACGCTGCTGACAAGGCTAGCTGGGCTGCTGAGAAGGCTGACCTGGTTGAGAAGCTTCAGGCTGCAAATGCTAGGCATCAATTTGTGCCAGATGCCCGTGCCTCACAACTATTTGCTGAGCTTGCCTCTACGCAGCAGAGGATCAGATCTGCTGAGCAGCGAGTTGCTGACACACACGGTGGGTCCACTCCTGTCACGAATGCACAGATCAGGAGGCAGCATTTGGCTGCAGACAGCCTCTCCTCACACGCTCAAGTGACAGCTACGCTTGCCAGAGCAGTTGCCCTCAGCAGTCAGCATGGGCAAAGCAGTGTACTTGGTGCAGTGCAGCAGGCACCAGGCATGCATTTGCAAGGTATGCCTCGTGAGGGAGCCTGCTGGGCGGCGCCTCTTGAGCACTCTTCTCATGACCAGCATTCAGACAGCCGTCACACTGTTGAGCAAGTGATGCAGCAGCTGCAACAGCTCCAGGAGTCTTGCCGTCAGATGCTTGGGGTTCAGTGTGATGCTGATGGGCAGGTTGCTTGTGATCAAGTGCCAGGCATTTCTGCCAGCATTGGGCGACTGGCGAAGCAAGTCCAAGAGCTGCAGGATTCAGTGCCTCATGCTCTTGGCGTACCTCATGCAGCAAGGGCTCCGGATGCAGCCAGTCAGCATTCAGCTCATGACCAACAGGTGCAGGGTCCAGTCACTGTTGCAAAACCAAAGGAGCAGCTGCAGCGGCCGCAACAGCAGCAGCAACAGGCACCTGATTTGTCTGTGCAGCCACAAGGGATGTCTGCCAGCTCAGACGCAGCACAGTCTTGCCAGCAGGGCAGAGTTGTGATGCCGTCTGAGGCAGGGCACCCGGCAGATGCCCTGCCTTTGAGGTCCAATCCTGGACAGAACAGCCCTGGGCAGGGCTATGTTTCACTGCAGCCAGAGCCTGTCCAAAATGGCCACTTCAGGAGCGAGACGGTTTCAGGCAATGCTGATGGCTTGGTCGCTGAGCTGATGGTCCAACAAGGCCAGCAAGGCACTAGCGCAGGTATACTGGCTTTGCTGCACTGAGTTGGCTTTTTGACCTGCCTTGTGCAAACTCACTGAGAGGTTTTGAACAAATACCAGTCATCCTTTCGAGAACCTGAAATCGCATTCTTCTTGGGCTCTGTGCACAGCCAGCTTTTGTCTTCATATTCAATGCTAGACTGTATGCTTCTCATGTGTCCCATGATGGCAGTGCATGATTATGTTTTTGTAAGCTCCATCAGTGAGTGTCATGGAGCATCATGGAGCTATCACATGTGCTATCTTTTTTTGTTTCATGTAAGTTCTTCTAATTCTCTTGGTATTTGTTCTGACAGGTCTGCCAGGCAGCACTGTTGGGACAAGAAGCACCAGCAGCAGCAGGTTGTCCAAGACCAGGGGCAAGAGAGGGAGGGAAAGCCCTGATGTTATTGACCAAGACCCTGGTGTCACTGATGAGCCTGCTGATGAGCCTGCCGGCAACAGCCGCAAGAGGGCCAGAACTGAGCTTGGAGTAAACCTTGCATCCTCAAATGCAGCGTTACAAGGCCAGCCAGAGGCAGCAGCAATTGGAGGGGTGCAAGCCTCAGCAGGGTTGACAGCAGCATCCCCGGGACTCTAGGCTAGGGATGCCAATGCAGCTGTTCAGCATGACAGGTATTGTTTTCACCATGACCAGTGCGATGTCGCTGACTTCGTGCAAAAGCAAGCAGCATCCTGTTGACTGTGCAGCGCATGACTAATTAATGAGCACCCTGCCCCAGCATGAATGCTGCCAGTATATGTGTTGAAAGATTGTTATGCATCTTAGTCAGCAGTAGCTTGCTGCTGGCAAAGTTATTGAGGTTGCTTTGAAAAAGAGAGAGAGTGAGACAGAGAGATACAGGGCATGCAATATACTGTTGCATCAGTCTAGATGATACACACTATTAGTGTATCTGCATGGTTGTCCCTTGCACACTTTGCTCAATCGCAACTTGCTTCTCTGCAGGACAATCAAGGGCTGCTGTCAGAGCTGCGAGAGCTGAGCATGTGCTGCCATGTTTTTCTGGAAGAAGTGCGCCTGTCACTGCCAGAAGCCACGAGTTCCGAACTTTTCTTGAGTGGATAGGAGCGTCTCAAAAGTTCTGTTGTCAATCCTAAAATGCTTTAGGAAGACCATCTGGCATTCCAAAAGTTTGCAATTGCTCCTAAAGACTCCTGTAAAGACTCCTTCAGTCATTTGTGCTTCTCAACGGCGTCTCAAAACTTTTTGAGAATGGTTGTATGTTTTCCTTTTGTTTTAGTAGGCTTTTCAAAATGCTCTCAAGATAGTATCTTGTATTACATAAGAACAGAAGGAAGAACAGCAAGCCGTGTTCCTCAACACTTTAAAATGTGACTCACATGCAAGGCATGCTGATTGCAGCCACACTCACCGCAAGCCAGCGTGTGACTGGGCAACCAGGATAATGGTATGTGTAGTCATCAGGACTTGTCATCTGGCAGGGTTGTGACATTGTGTAGCTTGTTTCTGACCTGCGGTGTTTGCAGGGCACGAGACAAATTGCCACAGTGCAGAAGTTATTCTCAGTCACACATGTGTGGGACCATAAGAATGATTTCTCCACTGTGGCAATATCTCTTGTGATGAGCCTTGATCATCATGCAGTTCATAGATCAGAGTTGTGTATGTAGCACAAAAAACGAGTACTCCAGACTGCTTGTGTGTCAGTTCTTCTCTTCACCCTGATAGTAGTATCTGCTGGAGCGAGACCAGATGACGATAAGTCCACACTGTCAGAGCGTTGTGAACCAGCCTCTGCACTGATCAAATCCAAATGTAAAGTAGGTCTTATCTGGATTTGCAGTCACATGCCTGCATTCATTGCTCTGTTTGATCTGGTAGCAAGCATGTGCTTGTGGCACCTCAGGCTTGTTAAGCATCATCGATCTCAGACAGATGTTCTGCTGTCCAGCGTATGTGTCTGATGAATATGATAGGGATGCGAGAGAACGAGATAACAATACAACAAGGCTGCGCAAAATTTTGCAAGTTGAATGAGCAGCTTTTAGATTCCATCCCGGCACGAACAAGAGTTGCTGAAATTAGATTTCGGCAAAGCATGCTCAACACCTGCAAGCTCTCATTGATGCCTTGGTTGGCTATTGTGCCACATTACACATGGAGATCAGTGTGGCAAAGACAAAAGTGATGGTGGTGTCCAGATCTCTGGCTAGGTCGCCTGGTCTGGGCGCAGCTGTTTTCACATGCAATGGTCTTCTGGTGGAGCAGGTTGACACTTTCAAGTACTTGGGTCTACACTTTCATTTGTCAGGGGGTGTATCCCACCTTATCACACCTCTGAAGGCAAAGGCAGCAGGCTCTTGGGCTGTGATACAGCAAAGGCATTCTCAATTGCAATGTGGCAACACAGTCAACCTCAAACTCTTCCTACTGCAAGGCATCCTTGCACCCTCTCTGCATTATGGTTGTGAATTGTGGGGCATGCATACCCCCCGTG
>JAABUK010004341.1_pt1 | contig 23152 bp, 29 predicted proteins | sample 5559141 | NCBI WGS metagenome assembly JAABUK01 (sample SAMN10711869, study PRJNA513367) | rock metagenome | isolation source: Antarctica rocks | place: Antarctica: Victoria Land, Pudding Butte nord | collected 2016-01-03
AGCTGCCGCAGCAAAAGCAGCAGATGTTGCAGCTCGGTTGATACCCTGTCCTGTTGGACTGAGCGGCTGCCTGACAGTGTCAGCAGTTCTGCTGGTGCTGATAGCAGGTGCTGATGCAGGTCTGCGGTTACTTGCGCTGGCCAATGAAGGCTGGCCTTGAGGCTCAGCAGCACGAGCCTTAGCAGTCTTTCTGCCAGACCTCCGTGCCCTGGCAGACCTTTCTGTGTTGACTGTATGCTGATCTGATCCGGTTCCTTCTGTGCGAGCGGCAGCACCGGCAACATAAGTCGGCTCTTCAGGACAATAGTCCTCATCTGCGTCCTCATGGTCTGACCCGCCAGCTTCTTTTCGTTTGCGCTTTGCACCGCAAGCCGGTGCTCGCGAAGTTCCCCTGGTGGACTTTCGGGTTTGCTCGTCGCGAACTTCCCCATCCTCGGCTGCAAAGCCCTGCTGCTGTTTGCTAGCCTGCGGTCGTGAGCGCTTGGAGCGTTTTCGGTGGGGACTGCTAGGCATCATAGGCGCTTTATTGTCTTGGCATACCTGACTAACGTGTATCGGCAGCGACTCTTGGCACAAACAGCTAGGGAAGACTGCATGCACCGTACGGGCTCAATTTGTGAGCGCGTTGGCTGTCATCGTGCATGGGTACTGTGCGCAACATCTTTCAGAGTTAAATGTGCTTGAGGACGGTGCTGCCACCGCTCCGTCAGACGTCTGGCGACGGGCATCGCTGGCGTATGACGAACGAAGTCAAGTAGTCCAAGTCATTTGTGAGAGTAGTCTTCATGATTGATGAGATTTTGACCATCCGACTCGACGTGAAGCGCAGATTGACCGCCACAGCGGTATCGCCGGTGCACGCTGCATTGCATCTGCCTTTTGGTTCCGCCACCGATACACCAATTTGACACAGATGCATGCTCATCAATATTTTTTCTGCGTTTAGCTGCAACGAGATTTGCCTTCGAGACACCTTTGTAACCGATGGGAGGAGCCAACACCAAGCATGCGGAGGACGAGCCGCCTCCTGTGTCGGGCATCAGGGTATTTATTTGCACGCTTGGACTGTCTGGTTGAGTACCTTTCTGATGGGCACAATTTGTTATAGGTCACTGAGGGCCTCATTCGGCAACTACATGGTGAGTCTGCACCTACTTCCCAGGGACCAAGCAGGGGTGGAGGACATCCCTGGTTGCCTCACATGAGACCTGCCTTGTGAGTCCTCTTTCTATAAAGCCACTCAATTTGAAGGTCAATTGAATTGATGGAGGGTGTCAATGATGCACTTCTTGTAACGCAGCTCATCACCTGCAACAGATGAATCCAGTACACCTGTAAGTCAACAAGATGAACAGACCTCTTCAAGTGATTCTGAACAACACCAGCATTCTGCTGAGAGTCGCACGGCGGATGTGGCTGCTCAGCATGGACAAGAGCAGATACAGCAGTCTGCTGGTCATGCTGAGCTCAAGGCTGAAGCTGCTTCACAGCAGAAAGTGAACCAGTATGCAAATCAGCTGGTGAAAGAATATGAGTAAGTGTGACATGCTGTACTTTGCATCAGTACTGATTGTGTCCAATTGGGAGCTATAGCAATGAGCAGCCTCTGCTACTGATATGGATGCTGCTCACCATTTTCAGCTGTTGTGCAGAGCACCTCTGAAGGCGCTCCCATGCCAAGATGAGAAGGCTAGCTGCTTGGTTTGTTATCAGCATAACCAGCAGGCAAGTGATGGGAGCACATCAGCAGACATCTTGCGCATGTTGCTGCCAAGCCAGCCTTTTGTCTTGGCATTGACTCAGTGGCCAAAAGCTGATGTTACAGTGTGTTGCAGGATCCTCTCCAGTGCGCAGATCAGGTGGCAGCCTTTACAAAGTGTGCCCGTAAAGCTAGTGCTGTCATGGTTCAGTGACAAAGATTGCATAGACTGAGCAGACTCGTAGAGTCCTTATCGACGTTGATCGCCAGGATTGCTGTGTCTGCTAAACATTTGACGCTGAAATACAGCAGGAGACCAATCAATTTCTGTTGCCAATTTGAGCACAATTTCTTACCATGACTCGTGTCAACTGTTTGGATAGACTTTGCTCAGCAACTGGTTTTTGTCAACTTTGTATTTCCCATCAGTATAATTGATGCAGTGTTGCGCACATGCCATTGAGCTAGTATGCCCTCGTCATGCTACATCAGCAAGGAACGCTAATGCTACATCAGCTAGGCGCAAAGCATAATGCACCCAGGGACAGCCACCAGGTGCACTTTTATGTTTTGAAATGGCAACAATGCTTGCATCTGAGGCATACTGTGTGATTAGGGTGTGCAACAATAATATGGCAGGCAGTGCATGTGCTCGGCAAAACCAAACACTCTGGAATGCGGGTGTTCAGCAGAAGGCTACATGCACGGTAGATTAAATTGCACCCAATCAACTCGAGATCATCTTTTGCGCCATGTCTATTGCACAGCCTCTTAAGCATGTTCATTGTTTGTATTTTCAGATATTACACGTGCAATTGCTTTCAAAACCTTCTTTGTGCACAACATATTGCGATTCCGCAACTCGATCAGCCATCAGCTTTGAGGCGACACTACTTGACATCGGCAGCGTACTCAGTCAGCCAAGAACGCTTCAGGTCAGTCACAACTAGGATTCCAAAAACGACAGCAAAATACAAACACAATTTTCATTTATGTCTTTGTCACATTCAGGCAGGCCAAAAAGTTATGTAACACATCAACCAAGGTCAAAATACAGCTGACGGAGCTCCCACAAAAGCTCTTCATCAAAGCCAGGACCACCATACCTCGGCCGCACATCCCTAACAGATTTCAACACATCCCACATGTCACAATTCCAGCCCGAGCATACCTGTCACAGACATACACACGTCTCAATATACATTTGCCACATCTACACAGCAACTTTTCACAAGCATAGACACGTTTTCAAGATACACTTGCCACATGTAACAGCAGTTCGATAAACAGATACAAACACATCAAAGTGATTGAATGCAAGTGATAGCTCCCTCACCTTGTGCAGATGCTCTTGTGGCAACATAGCCAACAGCATGCGGGGGCTGCCATAAAGCTCTCGCGTCAGAGTGTATGCATGCACAGCTTCAGCTGGCAAAGGTGAGAGCTGATGCTGCATGTCTGCATAGACTGCAGAAGCGCAGGACAGCTCAATGAATCTCTCCAGAAGAGCCCTTCTGACTCCTTGCTTCGCACCACCTCCAGCTTGTGCTTGCAGACGCAGCGCTGCTGACGTGTGAGGATGTTCAGGTGTACAACCACGTTTGTCTGAGTTCCATTGCTGAAGGATGCCTGGCACATGAGCAATGCCAACCACACCCACGACACACTGAGACTGATTCTGAGATGACTGCTGCAGACTCTGGCACAACACGTGATCACGCTCTGTTGTGAAGATGTGATGTGTCTCTGCAGCTTGTCTGAGATCAGCAAAGCCACAGCTTTCATCTAGACAATCCGCATGATTGATGCATACCTGAGCAGCAATCAGACCACCGTTCAGTTGCATGCTTTGCAGGAACACTTGCACTGCTAAACCACGCCGTCCTAAACCTTTCACTGGAGAGGGTGATCAGGATCAGGCTGGTGCTGTGCGCAGATTTATCAGGCACAGGTGGAGAGGATACTGTTTGAGTGCCCTTCTTGGCACGCCTAGCAGCAAGCTGGGCAAGCCTAGCAGCATAAACAGCAGCAGGTTCCTCAACAACACCAGAGGAACAAGGTACCTTGAGTGACGTTGCAAAAACGTCGCCCAATGTAGTGTCCTTCGTCCTAACATAGGCCTCCAACTGAAGACTGACAAGCCGGGCTGGAGACCTCTGTTAGGGTGAAGGACACTACATTGGGTGACGTTTCTGCAACGTCACTCAAGGTACCTTGTTCCTCTGGTGTTGTTGAGGAACCTGCTGCTGTTTATGCGGCTAGGCTTTGCCAGCTTGCTGCTAGGCGTCCCAAGAAGGGCACTCAAACAGTATCCTCTGCACCTGTGGCAAAGCATGCAGGAACACTTGCACACAAGACAGCAAGCTGAAGTTATGCAGTTGCTGTCAGAAAATGCGCGCATCAGAGCCCAGTGGCAAGTGGATGTGCTTTTACCTGAGCCTCAATTGCAAGGTCCAGATCTGCTGCTGACACCAGCTTGTCCAGGCGCAAGTAGGTGTCAAGCTTTGGTCTATCTGCATGCACCACCTTTGTACCAATGATGAACGCAGCCATATGTCCCAGCAGCTCTGTCTCGCATTGCTGCTTCAGTTGCTACTGCATGACACCTAACACAATGTCACTGATCATCCCGCAGAAATGGCAACACAGCATTCAGCATGTGCAGCCAGCGAACCACGCTGGAATGCTATATAGAAGTGTTTGAGATGAGAATTGCTGACCTGCCAGACGTGGTCAAAAACAGCGGGTGGACTGCTTTGCATGCGTGCTGCAGTTTCACAAGCCAGGGTGACCAATTGGGAACCATCAAGGCTTGTGCTGTCTTCACAGTCAACAATGGCTCCATTCCCGCCACTTGCACTAAATGAGTTCTCAAAGACCACTGCAGCTGGATTGTGCTTGAGGATAAACTCAGCAGGTTCAGCCTAAATTGCAATCAGGTGTCAGCTCCTGTTAGAAGAACTCAATGTATAGATTCCGAAACAGAACTAGCTGGTCTTGTCGATGCAGATATTTTGAACATATAGGGCATACTCTAGTCTTGCACCTGTAACAAATGGTGCTCAACACCAAAAAGGAAAACAGTGCTGTGTCCATCTCGTGAAAGCTGAACTGGGTGTGCAGCAGTTGATTTGCCTGACGTCCACAATTGTGCACAGCAAGTTGAAACTGCAGCCCTTGAACGGTTGAGTAGATGCCTTGACCCAGAGTAAAAGGGTCTGCACTGTAGCTGAAGGCTGACAGGGACTTGATGCTGCAGCAGAGACCGCCGCAGCATGCCCAGTCTCTTCTATTTGAGGCCTGCAGAGTGCACCAAGGTTCAGATGTTACCTTTGGATAACGAACAGGGTGGCTATGTGTTGAGACAGCAGTCAATGCAGAATGTGAAAACAGCCTCAGTTCCTATGTATCGTCAAGTTGCAAAGCAACAGTCAGATATATGCTTGTCAAGGATGAAGATCATCACAGGCTGCAAGTGACACTACGATAGCCAGGCTCAGATAGGAGCGAAAGACTTGCTTTAGACTTCAACATCCCACAGTAGTAAGCTGGGTCAGTTGAACTATGCGTGTATGAAACATCATCGCCTGGCTATAGGCTGTCACGCATGTCATGCAAACACACATGTGGAGTCAATAAAGAAACGCATGGCCAGCACAATGATCAGTCTCAGACCCGTGTTGTGTTCATTTCCACAGCTGATGCTAGTGGTCACAGTGTGTAACATGTGGAAATATCTTCCTTGACTGGCAGCTTGCAGGGCTATGCAAAAGTGCGGGGTAGGCAAGTATGGCTTGCAAGAACGTACCGGTTGCTGACATCCGCCACGATCCTCTAGCGTTCGCGTTCTGCGAATGCCTGCAGTGTGAATGAGAACAAAGTATGCGTGGGTCCGGCGCCGCAGCCTGTTAAGTAAGCCCTATCGGTAAGTTGTCTTACTACCGTACCGTACCGTAAGGTCTGCGATAGGTCATTTCAGTCTCGGACAGGAAGGAGCTTCCGACTTCCGACACTGTCAACGGTGCCTAGAGGTCTTCGTCGCGTCGCCCTTCGATCTTGTACAGAACTGTGCATCAAATCTCTCGACGAAACGCATCTTCAGGCCTGCTACCCGAGGTTGTGTGCGCTGTGCTTGAGCACAAGCTGTCACCGAGCTAATCGTTCCGCGCGGAACACCGTTGCTAACCTCGCCCGTCAGTCTAGGAGCTGCAGGTCATCACTAGCGTCTCTGTATATAACCACACACAGCGCAGCACCTCTGCAACACAAGTGCAGCGGGTGTTGAACAAGTTCCGAGACTTGTGTTGTGGTCCTGCGCACACGTGGCTGCTTTCAACCAGCCTGGTTAGAGATGCTGGCGTGCATGCAGCCGGTCACGGTTGATGTCAGCGTTCTATGACAGTCCGGCGTGCAATTAGAGCCCACACGACAACCCACAGATCGTAATCTTTTGGAAACAGGCAATCGACAGCGCTTTAGCTCGCCCAGGATGTCCAAACTGGATGTTGTTCCTGAGAACCACTCCTATGAAGCTGTTTTGGAGCAGCAGCAGCAGGATGTCTTTGATGATGGCTCACCCAGACGACTGCCACATCCTGTTCCTGTCAGAGGTGCATCCTTTTCTGCAAAGCCAATTCGAAGGCAGCTGTCCATAGATTCTCAAATGTCTGCTTCGGTCAGAAAGATGACCCCTGCTGAACTGCCAACATCAAGGTGAGACTCTTTCTCAATCAAGCACTGGGGTTGGCATTGATAGCCATTACAGCCATTTTCATGACATGTTGTACGTGTTCCTTAATTGCTGACAGGCTGCACTGACAGACACTGCCCATGGTATTGTGCAAGACTCTGTCATAGACTTCTGGCTTGCTTGGCCTATTGGGAGCATGTTAGACTCAAAACAAACTTTTGCTGAACCGGTTCCACTGGTCTAAGTGCATGCCTCCCCAACAGCCAGCAGTGAGGTTTTTGCCCAACATGCCAAGGGTGAAATGGTTGATCTGATTGACAGAGAGACTGTGTTGCAACTAAACATAGGGCATGAAGCAGTCTCAGCCGTAGAGCAGGCAAGTTTTGCAAGGGCCTGCAGCTATGAACATAGCACTTGGATGGTCAATCAATCAGTGAGATCCATATCATAGGGACTCACGAAGAGTGATCTTCTGCATGCAGGGTGAAGCAGTCACATGTGTGGGGCTGGCTTGATCCCTCATCCAATACAGACCTGATGCCTGTGACATACTTGAAGGGGGCGGGTGCAGCCATTGGGCGGGGCATCGAGGCCTTTGAAGCAAAGCAGGGTCAGCAGGAAACAGCACCTGCTGGTGGATCACCCCTTCAAGCTGGCAGGTGGGTACTGTCACATCGTTGCCTGCTCTTGCCTGTTCCCAAAACATTCCGCAATGCTGTAGCATAAGCTTACGCTCTGCATTGCTCTCAGGCAAAGGCATGGCAGATCAGGTCTGGGCAGCCTGGTATAATACTTGGCTTCTCATTAAATTGACGCCGAAAGGCGTAGTCTTCTCTTTTCATTTCTTTTCTTTCATGGCAGATCAGGGCTTTGATCAGCTGTTTCTCTCTCGGATCAAGTGTTAATGGATCAAGTCTGAGCTGTGCTGACAGGGGTGGAGATCACCTGCCCAAGATGAGCTTTGTCGAGGTGTCTGACACGCGTGTGAGCCGTCTGCACTGCGTCATCAAGCTGGCTGCACCTACTGACTCCTCCACTGCTCCACAAGCCGTGCTTGAGGATCACAGCAGCAACGGCACGTATGTGGATGATGTGAGGCTGAAACAGGGGGAGCCCATGGTGCTGAGCAGTGGCAGCAAGGTGTCCCTGGTCAGAAGCGTGACACCGTGGGTGGAGCGCTGCTTCACCTTCTGGGAAGGTACACAGCCAGCGTCTTGCTGCTTTGCTCATGTTTTCATGAATCTGACTGTACATGCAGATTCTGTGCAGCCCATCTCTGTTGCAACAAGCTGGCTTTGTTGCCAGAGGCAACCCAATTGTTATCAACTGTTGCCGGTTGTTGGCCAACTGTTGCCTGTTGCTTGATGAGGCACAGGCATCAACACGATTAAGATGTGATAAGACTGTGCTCACATGATTGCTCTGATATGACTGCTTCCAACACATTGTAGCCCGCTGCTCAATCAGTTTGTGATTCACAAAAAATCTGTACTGTCATGAGGTTATGACGCCCTGCAACAATCACGGGTGCCTTTTTGGCAAGCAAGCTATCACCAGCCACTCATCTTGCAATCTGTGCCAAACCTGGGATCAGATTGCAGGCAAGAAGTGCAGCAAATGGTTGACAGCACACTGCATTGCACATGCTGAACACGTGCAGATCTGTATTGTGCATGTACATGCAACTCCAACATTCAGAATGCATAGTCATCAAATATGGTACAGGTGATCCCAGGGACAGCAGATCTGGGACAGGTAGCGAGACAGGGGAGGTTGCAGCATTTGCATCAGAAGCTGCCAAGGCAGCTGCTGCATCCGGCAGTCCTAGGTACACATATTGCTGACTTTGATTGCATTAAATATGTTCTAGCTCAGGAAGCTAGAAGCTTGCTCATTCTGTGTCATTTGCCTATTGCACGTTTTTTTGCATTGTGCTCTTGCATACGTATGTCAGAGCTTGTGCATGCTGCTGGTAAAGAGAGCTGCAGCATGCCTTGGGTGGTGTACATCATGTGGTGTATGTCATGAGGCTGTTGTATAAGCCTTGCCAGATCGATTTGCATTAATTTGTTAAGCTGACAAGCTGCGTATTTCTTCATGCTGTATCTGATGCTGTCAAGGGGGTTTGCCTGCACAAATTCTTGTGACAAATCATTCATGTAGGGCCCCACATGACAGAACTCCTTGTTAGATTGTGTCCCTTTGAAAGTGTGCATCAACTAGGCACAACATACCCTCTGCACATTTTGCAGCAGAAATCATGCACAGGTTGCTGTATCTTCTGCAAAGACACTTCCACAACCTATATCCTTTCGACACCTTTGCAACATAAAGCTTAAACATCAGATAGACAGAGAGGCACCGGCGCATTGACAACCCCAGCCGAAACCATCTGCATCCAGATTCCTCTTTCTGACCAGTGCTGCATGTCCTGCCTCAGACTACAGCCAAGCAAGCATGTTCTCTGTGCTGCAAGTCTTGCTTGAGACTAGACCCAAGCAAGCACATTCCATGTTCACGAACCAGCCTCCACTGATGCAGGCGCAGATTGGAGCGAACTGCAACCTCAGACTACACAACAGCAGAGAGCAGCACTCTGGACGATTTCCAGTGCCAGATCTGCTTGGGCACTCTGCGAGACTGTGGTTGCCTTGGAGCCGTGTGGGCACAATTGGTGTGCCACATGCCTCTCTCACCACTTTGCCTCACTCCTTCAGGTCGGGCTCCTGACACAGCAATATGTAAAACATCTCCACAATGTAGAAACACATTTTTACTGTTCCCAGATATTTCTGATTTTAGGGGTGACGTTTCTGTATCAAAGTAGTTGTTTCAGGATTGAAAAGAGCTTGTTTTCTGGGTGTAAGTTGATGTATCTCTTGTGTCATACTAGAGGATGAGAAAGACCAAATAGTTTTATGCAACCATCTTTGAGTCTTGTCTGCAAAGAAATCGCACATCTTTTTCCAGTTGTGTTTTGTTCGTTTACAGCATCAAAACAAACAGGTAAGCATGCGAAAGATATGACAGCACAGCCATTTGCATTGATGATCTAACCCCAGTACTCAGCAGCAAGCTTGCACTGCCAGCTGCTTTACATAGGCAGTCAATGCAATGATGAGTTGACATTGTGAGCTTGCCTTGCCATGTTGCACCACTTGGCTTGATACTGCTGTGCGCTACTACTTTGCATGGCACGTTGCAGACAATTTGCAAGACCTTGACAGGCAGCCTTTGTTTGAAAACATCTTTCAGAGCCACAGCTCTGTTGACCATACTTGCAAGGACTGCTGGTGCAGGGTGATGACACTGTGTGATCCCAAGCAGTCATCCCTTTGTGTCTGCATGGAAAAGGCTCGATGCAATCCCAAGTTTTCAAGGCTCGATGCAATCTCAAGTGTTTCGGAGTCATCACTTTATGTCTGCATGGAAAAGGCTCAATGCAATCCCAAGTGTTTCAGAGTCATCGCTTTATGTCTGCATGGAAAGGCTCGATGCAATCCCAAGTTTTTTGAAGTCATCACTTTATGTCTGCATGGAAAAGGCTTGATGCAATTCCAAGTGTTTTGAATACTGTGCAGAGTGGGGTGTGTGACCCCATGCAGTCATCACTTTATGTCTGCATGGAAAAGGATGCAATCCCAAGTCATTTGGACATTGTGCAGAGTGGGATGCCCCTGGCCTGCCCCTTGCGCTGTGTGCCCCCAGATCGAATGCAGTCATCACTTCATGTCTGCATTGAAAAGGCTCAATGCAATCCCAAGTGATTTGGACATTGTGCAGAGTGGGGTGCCTCTGGCCTGCCCCTTGCGGTGTGTGCCCCCAGATCGGATTGTGAGCAACCGTGCTGTCAGGAGTTTGGTAGACAAACTGTCACCTCCCCCTGCTGAACAGCCTGCCAGGTCAGTGTCCTGAGTCTGTACCACCGCTTGTTTTGCAGTTGCAAGACCTCCTCCCTGTTGTGCTCATGTGTTGTTTGACTCAAAACAGGACGCAGGGGTGTTTGACTCAAAGCAGGGGTGTTTGACTCACAGCAGGGATTTTTGACTCCATGCAGGGGTATTTGACTCAAAGCAGGGATGTTTGACTCAAAGCAGGGATGTTTGACTCAAAGCAGGGGTGTTTGACTCAAAGCAGGGATGTTTGACTCAAAGCAGGGATATTTGACTCAAAGAAGGAGCCAGAGGTAGTTGACTCCAAAGCAAACAGCAGCAGGACTGAAGGAAGCTAGCAAAACCAGCGTCGTGATTGCACATATTTTCAGACAGATGTCTGTTTCATAGTGTGCTCCCATACCCAAAAACGCCTGGGGACAAGTATCAGATGTCTCCACTGTAGGGAGATATCTTGGCTCTTTTCAATCCCAAAACATCTATTTGAATTCAGAAATGTCATCCCCAAACTGGAATATCTACACTCAGAAACGCCTGGGGACAGTAAAGACACGTTTTAACATTGGGGAGATGTTGTAGTGCCCACAACTTCTGTTTTAACTCGGAAACGCCATCTCTACACCGGAAATCTATATCTCAACTCACTTACGTTGCACACAGCCATCTTCAAATGCATCACACAGCCATTTTCAAATGCATCAGTGCTTTTGCAGGAGTAGCAGCACAGCCTTAGCCAGGACGGTGAGCCGGCGGGCATCCTTGGAGCAGGGGGATGGGGAGATGGAGGTCATGTCTGCCATCTGCCCTTTGGGGGATGACTACCTGCCCATCGATGCTGGCAGCCTCAAAAGCAAGCAGGTACTCAAAAGGCTCATCATGTGACAGCATAGCTTCAGGCATTGTCATGACAGCTCTCAGCAGCAGCAAGAGGACACCCATGACGCACAGTTGACACCCTCTGATTGTGATAGAGGGCTGTTACACAAAGGCTGCAGAGACTCACACGCTCAACCTGCGCACGAGTGCAGATCTCTTGCATGCAAAGTGAATCAACACTGAGCCTTCTAGCAAATCAGATTTGTTGCTTACGCCTGACTTGTGATGGGGCAGAGTTGCAAGCCTGGCCAGGCAAAGTCTTGTGTATGAGCTTCTACTCTCAATAGCAAGGGTGCCTGGTCTGTATTGAGGTGTGCATAAGACATAAACATCTTGAACCTGCGTATAATTCATTAATTGGGTGTAGTGTTGTATGCAGTTTGGAATTGTGCGCAGATTTACGCATGTACAGGGGCCTGCTCATGGTTTGACAGTTGGGTGTGATGGTGTATGCAGTTGGAGGTGTGTATGAGGCAAATAGAGGATCCTGCCTCAGAGGCCCTGACAGTGCTGCAAGCCCTTGAATCCCTGGCGCGTCTTGCCTGGAATGATGATGACGTACGGGAGCAGGTCGCTCAGATGGACGGTATGCATCATGCTACCTGCATGATCAGACAACATGCTGTAAGAGCTGAGTCTATACGCATCTGTTCCCACAAAGCAGAAATCGAGCCTGCTTTCTGGCAGCATTGGGCTGCAAACGCGACATATGTGCGTGCATGGGCAGGGACTCAGATGTGAGGTGTATGCAGCGAGGCACATGCAACTAGCACATGCAAGTTGCAGCTTCCAGACCCAGTTTGCAGAGCGCTGGAAGAATGTCCTCATTCATTGTACCACTGCTGTTATAAACATGCAATGCACATGACTGCCTTGAGGGGAGTGGCCCCTGTATCTGTTGTAAGCATCTGCAGCTGTGCCCCCACTGTGGACAACACAGCCATGAGGGCATGGTCCTGTACCTGTTGTAAGCAGTAACACTGCAACAGAGGGACGAGCAGCAATTGCTTGAAGTAGGTCAGGTGAAGTCGTGTAAAGTGGTGCGATAGGCTTCTGTGAGATTGGTAATAATCCTTTATCAGGGATGGGGGGGGGGTCCAACTTGCAAAAATAACCCTCCTCAGAAATGAATCCAAAACATGATAAATAAGAAACCACAAAAACTCAACGTTGTGCGAGTGGTGCAGGTATTGAGGTTGTGAGCAAGGTGATGGATGCTTGGCAGAAGCATGAGGGCGTGCAGTGCAACTGCTGCCTTGCCATTATGGCCCTGGTCAGAGGCACTGGCTCCGTTTGCCAGGTATACTTCATCACAGCTTTGCACTCACATACCTCCCTCACACCTAAAACATGTCCACAATGTGCAAATGCGTTATGATGTCCCCAGACGTTTCTGAGTTGAGATCTCCAGAGCAGGGATGATGTTTCTGAATTAACATAGGCATTTCAGGATTGAAAAGAGCCTCTGCACTCCATGTCCATCGTCTCTGCACTCCAATCTCAATGTCGCTGCTGTCCCAAAGCTGCCACTGTGCATCGACAAATATGTCATGCGCATAGATTTGGCTGATATCTGGCAAAACATGTTAAGAGGAAATTTGCTGCATTGGTCAGGATGCATCAATTAACATCAGGCATGCATCACCTGTCTTGCAAACTGATGTTCATGATTGTGCTTGAACAGTGCCTTTGCCTTTGCCTTAGCTCACTGTTTGTCCAATGGAGCATTCAAGCACCAGATGTAGAGGATAAGAATACGGGGGTGGTATATAGATCTACAAGTTTTCTGGAAGCTGCATGCATGTTTCTGTACATCATGCACTGTAGTGTCGTATGCATACACATGTGCTCTATTGCTCTGAAAGAGTCAGCTTGTATAATGCAGGCAAATCAGTTCAGGGTGGCTGAGGCTAGAGGGGTGGAAGCAGTTGTGGCAGCCATGACGCGCTTCTCCAACCAAACCACAGTGCAGCTCAGCGCCCTGCTGTGCTTCATCCCCCTTGCTCTAGAAAACATCATGATGCAGGCAAGCCCTGCTGCTGCTGCTGCTGCTGCTGCTGCTGCTGCTGCTGCTGCTGCTGCTGCTTGTGTACCTGTGGCAAAATGGGCTGCATGTCATGCGTTACTATGTGTGAAAGCTGTACATCATATTGTTCTGCCTTGTTTTACGAAGCTCAAGGGCTCACACAGCTAGTGCTGTGTGACTTTAGCCATTGATAAGCCCTTCTGCATGGGCTTGTTTGCGTCAGCGCATTTATCGTGGTCTGTATCTAATGAGCTGGAGTAAATGGGTGTAGATGCCCTCATCTGTGACATTCCCATTTGGCTGTCATGCACCTGCTGCAGCTGTAAGGACTGTGTCTTGCCCTGTGTGGGCGATGACAATGAACCATCATCATGCTCATGCGCCCATGTTGCAGCAAACACACGTAACGCTATGCGACAACTCCCTTTTCTTTGCAGCTTTTAGAGAACTCTGACCCATTTCCCCAATGTAGAAACGCTGAATACCATTGCCCAGGCATTTCCATGTGTATGTCCCTACTTTGAAATAGGCATCCTCCTGAAATTGGTGCCATTACAACATTCCCAAGATGTGATGATGCAGAGTGCGTGTTGCCCGCGTCAGGTCACACAATGTCTCTGTTGCATAGACTAACACACCGTGATCACACAGGCACATGTGTCACAGCTGGCATTGAAGTCTGTGCTGGCAGCCCTTGAACAGCATCCAGATGACATTGACATACAAGCCAAGGGCCTGGTAGTGCTTGGCGTGTTGGGACAGGTACACCCACACTGGAAACCAAATGCACATTCTGCACTGTCTGCTGCGCTGTAATGAAGCTGTCACAGTCAGATACAGTGCATGTCATGCATGCCGCTTTTGTGTTGTGCAGGTGTCCTATTGCGAAGTCAACTGCTTGACAGGTTCACACGACATATAATATATGACATATGACATATGACATATGACGTATGACATAAGACATATGACATTGTGCGTGCAGATGTCAGTTGTTTCTGCAAATTTGCATTATGGCATCTCAGGATGGTGATGAGCCCTGCCATCTATCAGAGTTGAGGCAACGCTCACATGCATGCTGTCAAACATTCGGATGCCATGCTCATGCCTCGCAATGTGCATTTACGCATTTCTGCTCCCATGGCAGGGTGAAGACGTTGTTCATGATGCCATTCGGCAACAGCAGTTAGATGCCGGCGTGCCAGCACTCATTGCAGCAGCGCTCATGAAGTACAAGGGCCAGAATGAAGAGGTGCTGTGGGCTGCTTTGTTCAACCTTGCAGTTCTGATCCGGGAAGGAGGGGACCCCTACATTGCATCTACTGATGCCTCCGTGGAAGCAGGGCTGCTGCCACTGTTGCAGGCAGCCTTGAAAGATTATGAGGTGATATCATGCATACTGTTGACTGTATGTTGTACCCTTTGAAAGGATCAAATCAAAGGCTTTGTTGCATGAAGCACACCAGTACTGCTCTGCAATTATACTGTGATGCCTGTCATGCAGTGCTGTTTGCAGCAGTCATGCCCTGCTTTGAAATTGCTGCTGCAATGCAGTATACTGGTGTAAGTGAACAGGTCAGCCAGCTTCACATATGGTCATTGATCTCAAGCATGAAAGCAGCCAGAAGTGAGCAGCGTGTTTGCAGGTGCAGGCTCGAGTAGGAGGTAGCAACGATGATGCAGACATGATTCAGACTGCAGGGAAGTACTTGATTGAGACTTTGACTGTAGCAGCGTATGTGTACAAAATTGAGGCTGCACTAGGCATTGGCGCTGTCACAATTGCAATTTCTGTTGCTGTTGTTGTTTTAGGGTACTTGTGGAGACGTCGATAAAATGTGCACTGCACTTTGGCACATATTTGGTTTTGCTGTTGTTGGAATCTGTCATGATGAATACATGTGCAGTTAGCCGGTGCCTGTGTGAGCACCTCGTGGTTTGCACATGTGCAGCTAGCCTATACTTGTTGCTACTATGCATGCTAGAAATCAGGCTGCACAAACATGCAAATGGTCAAGCAAGATGTGGCCACAGCAGGTCAAAAACAGCAAAGTATATGTGTGGTCATTGGGTTCATACCACTAAGAAAAAGCATATGAGAAACCTCAAAAATTAGGTTCATGGTAATACAGCTCTCATCGTGCTGCAAGCTAAGATCCTGCAGATGGCAACGCTAACTGCTCCTCCATAGACGGTTTGCGTGGAGGATATGGAATGGCTATGGGCTTCTGTGATGCTGCTGTCTGTTGCTGTTGCCGCTGCCACTGTAGAGAAGGCTGTTTCGGCTTCTTGGGCCGTGCCTGCATTCCAGAGCTACTCAGTCATGCAACATCATTCAATTTCTGTAGATTTATTATTGTGGTAAGATATTAGTGCAGCTCTCCAATGGATCAGAACGTGTTGAATTTGGAACAGAGTCGATGATTGCGCTGGAGATTACTGCACCCTCAGTCGGTTGTGAGTTGCCTTACGTTGCCTGAGGAGCCCTTGAAAACCTTCCCTTTACAGGTCCGCTTGTCTCGTCTGCCCATCAGCCATGCACTGCCTTCCACTACACATTGCCATGATGACAAGCTATTGAAAGCTGCTGGTAGTGCTGGCCACGCTAGCTTGGGCAGCTGAGAAACAGCAAAACTTGCTGCTGGCAGTTGACTGCTGACTGCCTGCCAATGGAGGGCGGACATGTAAAATTCAACCGTGCACAAGGTTCCTCAGTAGCCACGCTCAATATATACGTCAAAGCAGCCCCCGCTGCAGCTGATGTGAGAAGCGATTGACGCGCAAAAGGGGTTATTCTTGAAACCTCAAGGACAGCTGGGCGTCGACATTTTCAACAACTGAAACCAAATGTAGCGATGCAACGCAATAAGTCTTGCACAGAATGCGCGTCGGAAAGGCTGCATGGGTCAACAACAAGACATACAAGACTTGCAGTTACACCGTAAGCAAGCGTTTCGTCAGGAAACTTTCGTCTCGCAATTCGCATTGCGAGGGCAACGGGCTAACACGTTCATGCATGAGATCACAAAAAGTCAAGCCTTGTAACAGTCACAACGACACCTTGCCGATCGAGGCTTGTGCCTACAGCAAGCTGCGCTTATTAGCCTAGCAACGTATGATCCGGCAAACCGTTTTACGCAGGCACACGCAGACGTTGAGGTGTCTAAAGTCAATTCCGCGAGCGCTTGCACAGCTCTCTCAGGTCTCACCTGAACAAGCAAAAGAAAACAGCTTTCAAGTAGGCTGCAGGATTTAGCGCACGCAACTTATGCCGCAGTGTCTTAGATCTGTTCGTTGAGTGAGTGCTCATATGTACAGGAGCCCTTAGGAGCAAACGTTTTCCGTGGCTTGAATGATTGGTCGAAGCGATCGATATTGGGGCCTGTGCTGAACGAGCAGCAATGCCCAAGGTGCCATAAACGGCTTGGCAATGGGCCACAGGTATGCCTTTGCATGCCATAGATCACTGCCTTGTTTTTCTAAGCTGACGACCTAAAGCCTTTTGATCTGCTGCTCAGAACCCTTACGATGCAAATTGGTGTGTAGGGCGTCAATGCTGGGTTCATCACTGGCAGAAAGAACAGCTCTGCGCAGGTGGTGTTTTGTGACAACTGCAAGGTACAGTTGCATAGCTTGCCATGGGTACTTGTCTACCATGGAGTGTCGCCCAGACGTGGCTGCATGCAGCCACAGTCTGACTTTGTATACATCAGTATCGTAACAGCCAATGCTGGCTACACAGGCGTACATTGCCAGTGGGGCAGGCAAGCAACACGCTCACCCAACAAACCAAGCCTCTGAGTCAGCTGTTGCCTCAGCCCCAGAGGCTGTACAACCCACCGAGGCCCGGCAGGACATCAGGCGAAATCTTGCAGAGAAATATGACGATGCAAACACCAGAGTGCGTAACTTTTCCAAAAACACTCTTCACACCGCCTGCAGTGTGACAAGCATTTGCACACCATAAAGGGTCCGTGCTTGACATATAGCGTACTTTGCTTGTGCATTGCAGGTCAATCAGCCAATCACGGCTGTGCCAAACTATGGAGGCAATGATGGTCATGGAGTGACTGGTTTCAAGATCACTGGGGACGGACCCATACCAACACCCAGGCAGCTAGTTGCTATGCTTGATCAGTATGTCATTGGCCAGGAACAAGCCAAACGGGTCAGTGCAACTATATCATCTTTGTTCCATGCTGTGCATGCATTTCTTGCCTTCAAGCGCTACAGTCAGAACGGAATGTGCACTCTGTTCTTGTCATTCGACACACTGTTGCATACAGTGTGGCACGCCATGTTGTATAGACAAAGCCTTCCACCAGGTTGTGGTACCTGTTTTTGGTGGCTCGTTCTTGTAACTGTCGTGCAACAGCTTGACTGTGCAGTGTCATGCGACAGCTTAATAGCGCATATGGGTCAATCTGATCACAACTGCTGCTGCTGCTTCCTCAACAAGCAAAGGCAAGGCAGTGTGCAGAAAGCACTGTCTCCTTCACCACCGCATGAGTGGTTAACAAATGGGATCATGACAAACAATGTCAATGCCGAAGTTGTCTGCAGACCCTGGCTGTGGCAGTACATAATCATTACAAGCGAGTGCGCCACGAGACAAGCCGAAGAAGGCTAAAGGAGCAGCAAGCAGCCTCAGCCCAAAATGGAGGTGCAGTTGCCTCCTTTGTTCAGTCTGGCAAGGTCACCAGAAGCATTCTGGAGACCACCACAGGCCCACCGCCCACCCCACACTCAGCCCAGACTGCGCCTCACTCATACCCCCATGACCGCTTCCCATTCCCACCAACGCCAGAAGCAGGTAGAATTGTACCACCCTGCGTGACATGCTGCTTGAGTGCTGATTCTTTTAGAACCTTGGCAGGGCTGCTGCACATGCTTGGCCTGCATAAGCAGTTGACAGCCAAGTAACATTCTATCTTGCGTTCCTCCTGAAGTTTGAAACAGGCCCATGTTTTGTGACGCTGACTGTTCAAAGATGAGACCAAGGTCCCTTTGTCACCACCCATGCTCATATGCAGCAAACAATTTCCTCATTTGCTGTGATGCATTACAGGCAGTGCTGTTCATGCTAGTCAGCAGCTGCAGAAGCAGGGCTCTGTGCCTTACATCAACAGTCACACTCCCAGCCACCATGTGGCAGGCTCCCGACTCAAAGCTGCAATGGAGATGAGTGGAGAGCGCATCTCAGGGCCTGTAGATGTACCAACCAGCTCTGGTGATGCCTCGGGGTTTGCTGGTGATGAGACATTTGGGGGCGAGAATGATGATGTGGAGCTGGAGAAGAGCAACATTCTGATGCTTGGGCCCACAGGTGCAACATACTCTCTGTGCATATAGACTCAACTCACTGTCCGTATAGATCTGTTCCTGTTGGCTCAAGGTAGACTCTGTTTGATATTGGCGTTGCCAATGTTTTGCCGCAGTGATGCTATGCCCAGGATGTGATTTGGTCGCCCTTGTCAGCCCATGTCAGCAAGCTATGCCCGATGTCTTGGAGAGTGTCAGGCAAAACTGCATGACTGCAGGGCATGTATCATTGCTCACGCCCCTGCAGCAGCAGTTCAGCATGCACTGCCTCTGACTTGACACGCTGGTCATCCAGTCTCGTCAAGTTTGTGGCATTTGTGTCAAGCCACGTCAACAGCTAGCTGAAGTGAACAGCTTTCTCAGGGGCTTCAACAAACATGGTTGAAGGGCTCAGGGCCGAGGGCCCTTCCTGTTCACCCTACACACAAGTGAACATGGCACCTGTGGATGCAGGTTCTGGCAAGACGCTGCTGGCCAAGACTCTGGCAGCAGTTGCTCAGGTGCCCTTTGCCATGGCTGATGCCACCACACTCACTCAGGCAGGGTACGTGGGCGAGGACGTGGAAAGTGTGCTGCACAAGCTGTGGCAGGTCTCCAACTACGACCTGTCTTCAGCACAGCTGGGCATCGTGTACATCGATGAGGTGACCCTCTTCTGTGTGTCTCTTTCTTGTGTGTGCGTGCGTGCGTGCGTGCGTGCGTGCGTGCGTGCGTGCGTGCGTGCGCGCGCGTGTGTGTGTGTGTGTGTGTGTGTGTGTGTGTGTGTGTGTGTGTGTGTGTGTGATCCTGACTCCTTCTGGTGGCAGTCATTGCCAAACACATAACCACGTCACCCAAGTAAACATTATACGCGTCAATCTGAGCTGTCACAGAAAAGAAGAGCTATCTATGTTGGAATCATGAATGTATTGGTACAGCGTGTTAGCACACGTGTTGATCTTGAGCCTTGCAGCAACATAGCCAAACTGCCTCATGTCTCCAAGCTTTATGTCAGGAAGGCATGGCTACTTCTCTGTGCTGTGACCAAAAGCAGTCATCAACTGCACAGATGTCGAGGATATTGTTTATCACATGTCACATAAGCAGAGAAGCAGAATCCTCTCAACTGCTACCTGAAAGCAGCAGCAGAAGCTAGAATGCACATAAACTTATTCGCAAATTCAGATCATGGGACTTATGTGAGAAGGTACACCAGCCAATCTGTTTGGAATATGCGAGGCACGCATGTGGGTCAAGCAACATCTCCAAATGTACTCAGCTGGACAATCTGTCTGTGACATGTGCAGATTGACAAGATTGTGATCAAGGACAACAACATCAGCATCACCAGGGATGTGAGTGGCGAGGGCGTGCAGCAAGCCTTGCTCAAGATGCTGGAGGGCACCACTGTGAATGTGCCAGAGAAGGGGGGCCGCAAGAACCCCAGGGGGGACATGGTGGCCCTTGACACCAGGGACATCCTGTTCATTGTGGGGGGCGCCTTCAATGGGCTTGACACCCAGGTCTCAGACAGAACCGCCACTGCTTCCATAGGCTTTGGCAACCCGGTCAGGTGACAGTCTCCTTGTACAGTTTCTCCTTATGCTGTGAACCTCATCTGGATCTGACAGTGGTGCCACCCTTGCTGCTGTTGTCATGACCTATGCTGATGCAGCTAGGATGCACACAGTAGCTCCATCGGGAATGTGTATTGTTGGGCACGCCATTGACAAAGCTTTTGGTAATGCAGCTCATCTTGATTTTGTGGCTTGACAAGTAGGCCTGTTCAACATGCTCTCAAGTTGTCAAGCCAAATGGGTGACGATGTGTGGTGCATGCCCTGAATTTTTCATGTCAAGATGTCAAGCCAAATGGGTGACGATGTGGGGTCCATGCTTTGAAGTTGTCAAGTCAAAGGGGTGACAGTGTGTGGTGCATGCAGGGCGCGGCATGAGTCTGGGGCACGCAAGGCGCTTGGGGAGGGTGTGCTGCAGCAGGTGGAGCAGACAGACCTCATGAGCTATGGCCTCATCCCTGAGTTTGTGGGCCGCTTCCCCATCATCACTGCTCTCCACGTGAGCCGATTCCTTATTTTGATACTCAGCATGTCCACTGTAGAGGCTATGAGACTGATTTGCATTGCTTGCGTGTGAAATGTCATGCTCAGCAGCAGTAAGCAGCTGGATTTTGCTACAAAGCATGTTCACTGTAGAGGCTACCAGACTGATGTGCATTGTTTGTGTGGTCAGCATCGGATGCTCAGCAGCAGTAAGCAGCTGCATTTTGCAACCATATGGCTTCTATGTCATAGATGGTAGCTTGGCGCTGAAAACCCAATTGAAACTTCAGGTCCTGTGCAGCGCACTCTCGCCAGCCAGAATTTCATGTCATCATTGCACTGCGTCTTACCTATCAGAGTTGGGTGCTGTAGGTTGGGCCTGGTGTCACAATGCCTGTGTCTCAATTCTGCCTGGCAGTATCCATAGTGCATTGCAAGCTCTTGTCTGCTCTTCTGCCAATGTCGTATAAAATGCAAGTGTCATGTAAAAGGCTCGTTGGGTCAACCTGATGCACTGCCCAGCCACAGCACATAGGCTGCAAGGCACTGCCATACAGGCATGGCTGACAGGCTGCTGTCTGTCTTTTGTGCAGGAGCTCAGCACAGACCAGCTGTGTGAAGTGTTGGTAACTCCGAAGAATGCGTTGTCGCGACAGTACGCAAAGCAGTTTGAGATGAGCCAAGCCCGGTTGAGCATCACGCAGAAGGCGCTGCAGGCCATTGCTGTGATTGCCAAGGACAAGGGCACTGGAGCCAGAGGTCTCAGATCCATCATGGAACGCCTCCTGGTGGATGCCATGTTTGACGTGAGTCCCCTCAACCATCTATTAGGTTGAAGTATGATCAGTTGCAAGATCTTGGCAGTCAGAAGTTCACATGAATTTGTCACCATGACTTGAAGGGTTGTGATTGATGTATGCGCTTGCAAGTCAGCACATACACAGGGACATCATTGATTTTATGCACCTTGGTATACCGTCACAGGATCCTTGACAGGATTGGATGTAAGATGCCCTTTCCCAAGGATGCACTGATTTGCAGAGCTTGTTAACATGCCTGGATCATAGAGGTATTGCATCTGATACAGTATGTAGTCAAGCAAGGTTGTGTCATGGGATGCAAAGCAATAGACATGCACACGGTCTGCTGGACCACTTTAAAGCCTTCTACGAAATGACTAATCTTGTCTGTCAGGCAGAATTCCCTGGTTGTGTGTGTGAGTTGTGTTCACAGGGATTCAGGCCTGCCATCCTGTGTGATCTTGCTATGATTCATCATGCAGGCCCCAGAACCCAATGTCAAGGCAGTGCTGCTGAGCGAAGAAGGTGTCGCAGCAGGCAAGGCAAAGATTCTGGAGACAGAAGACGAAATGCGCGAGGCTCTGGCAGCAGCTAACACAGCTGAAAACTCAGATGACTCTCATGGGAGCAATGAGACTCAGGAGCAGGCAGCTGCCGTTGGATCCTAAATGTCTTTTGTTGTGGTGATACATGCTGGGTTTGCTGCATTGCATGTTCAGTGCCCGATCAATTTTGCCATACAGTGTTCATAGTACCCTCAACAGTCTTGTCGTAGCCCATTACCAGCCTGTACAAGTAGTTGACTTGGAGTGTATGTTACATAAATTGTTGCTGACCAAGCAGCATGCTTTTGAATGGTGTGTACACTATAATTTTGGAAGCATAATCTGTACATGTAACAGTTGACAAGACAGACAGTGCTGCTCGTAATCCAAATTAAATGCAGTGCTGCATGATGCTGATAAATAAATTGTTGTGAAAGCAAGGGCCAGTATAATAATGGTACACAGGAGCGCAACAGCACTTACAATGCAGCACTGTATGGGGCTATCTACCAGGACCAGTATCCCATTTGTTGCGGCCGCCTTTGTGCTGTGCAGCATTGAGAACTGCCTGAGCCTTTGCTTGGGCCTGCACTTGCGCTGCAGTTTGCTGCGCTTTGTTCTGCAAGCCCCCAGGCCCAGAGGGTGCCCTCTCTGTACCCCCCTTCACAAAGTCTACTTGCTGTTTTTGCTGCTGCTGTTGTGATTTGCGCTCACGCCACGCATTGAATTCTGCTGCCAGGCGGTCGTAATAATCTTCCTTGTGAAGAGCGCTGGGATCAAACACATCGCTGGGATAACAAGTTCCGTGAGGATCTAGTTCAAAATGCTTGACAGTATGGCTGAGGAAATCCGGATTCCGATAGGGTCTAGAGCTTCGCAGTTCTGCATTCAGGAATCTACCCTTGCTCTGTATCCCTAGCAGCTTGACTATCTTGGCCTGCAGCCAATTCATTCAGCTGAATTTGACTGGCTGGTGCCAGCTGCATCAGCAAACTACACAGTTGAAAACAGCGCACCTGCACTGCGGCAGAGCAAACTTGGTTTGGTGGCTCAGCAATCTCTGACGGCAAGTCAAAATCTGGGGAGCACCGTCCACAGTGCTCAGCATAACTGACGCTGACCTGCTTGCAGCCTCCCCCGCTTCTGCCATCTCAACTTCTTGGGTGCCTGCATCAGGTGACAACATCTGTGCAAAATGGTCACACACTGAAGCAAGCTTAAAAGCACGTGCTTTAATGTGGGTAAAGATTGGTGTACCTGCTT
>JAABUK010004342.1_pt1 | contig 23146 bp, 34 predicted proteins | sample 5559141 | NCBI WGS metagenome assembly JAABUK01 (sample SAMN10711869, study PRJNA513367) | rock metagenome | isolation source: Antarctica rocks | place: Antarctica: Victoria Land, Pudding Butte nord | collected 2016-01-03
GTGTTCTGAGCAGCATGCATGCCAGTGTTGCACCCTAGTTTACGGAAGCGTTTTGCACCTGATGATGCTTTCCATGATGGATCTGCATGGTCTGGGCATCAATGCTGGGCTCCAGGGATGTGTAATCATAGGGGAGTTTAGGAAGGGTGAAAGCCATGACACTTTGGGGAGTTGGTCGATCGGTTCGTTCAGTTGCAGTGGCGCTTCGTGACTGAAGCTGGTGTTCCGTGTCAATGTGAACGATTGAAGCTTCACTTGCAGCTAAGACTTGTTTGTGATGAAGCTGATTTGTGCAGGTGCCCTTACGAGCAAGCAAAGCGTGAGTCATGAGTTGGCCTCATGACCATGACCTAACGCAATTCAACGCTTCACGCTTAGCATGTCATTACTCTCAGGAAGATCTGCCGAACATGTGCGCTTCATAGAGGTAACGCCGTGCTGAAACGTCATACGCAAGCACTATCCCCCTTGCTGCGAGGCTTGTAACACTTGATCAGTTGTTTCAGATCTCTCAAGTCGGTCACCCGTTATCAAGCGCGATCTGCTGCTGAAGTCATCCAACTGCCTCGTTATGAGCTAAAATGTCTAGCAGCTCTACTTCATTGCAGCCCTTTGCACTCCGCTTGGTGTCCATTGACTATTATTTAGCAAAGCCAGCCCCAAAAGTGGACGTCTCTTATGCTCCTCTGGAGGGTACCAGCATTGAACAAGTGCCCGTGGTCAGGATATTTGGTTCAACTCCTTCTGGACAGAAGGCTTGCGTGCACCTTCATAAGGTCTGCCTTGCAATGCAAACATTTTCCACTATACCAAAAGCCTGTAGCGAGCATAATCGTATGGTGCTGCAGGCATTTCCATACTTCTATGTTCCGTATGATGACAGCTTCCCTGATGAGCCTGCTCAAGGTTTGCATGCTACTCTGGCATACACCCTTTCTCATTTGCACCATCAGACATCCATGCAGCCTTTAGCTCGCCACCTTTCATCTGCACTGATCTGTCAGCAGCCAACTTGCAGAATGGCACCGTCACAGATGTCACTGCACAGCAACAACAGCACCATGAACATATGCCTTGCCTGCAGCACAAACGTTTCTACGCCAGCTTGCACAGTCTCTGGAGGCTGCCATGCAGCAGCATCAGGAACCAGGGACAGGCAGGAAACAAGTGGTGCATGCTGTGCAACTTGTGCGCGCAATTCCCTTCTATGGATACCACCCAGAAGAAAGGCTGTTCATTAAAATTATCCTGTACAACCCGAGTCAAGTCACTAGGATTGCCACACTCTTACAGGTATAGCCAGAGACCACCTCACGCTCTTGCTGCTGATGTTGCTGTTGGGAGCTGTAAGTGTTGAACATGGCCGAAGATTAAACCAAGCTGTTCAAGCCATGTAGCTGATGTGCAGAGCGGGGTAATCATGAATCGCTCTTTCCAGCCGCACGAGTCACACGTGCCATTTTTGCTGCAGTTCAAGGTAAGTAGGGGCATTCCAACATGTGCTGTAACAAAATTTCTTCTTTGAGGGCTTGCTGACGATACCAGCTTGCCAAGTTGCCTAGCAACCTGCCCAGCTTGCTTTCAGCTGCTGCACATATCTGCAGATTGACTTCAACTTGTACGGCATGGGTCTGCTGAGGCTAGGACATGTTCTTTTCCGGCATCCAGTACCCACGGCTGCGCACACCAGGCATGGCTGGGCTGAAACTCCTGTCCTTGCTGTCCCTGAAGGTCTGTCAATCTGGTCCTGCGCATGACAAACTGCCTGCTCTTCATTGCACTGCTTACAAGGAAACTTTTGCATCACATAGGTGTGTCATCACCAGCCAGTCACTCAAGAGGTGGGCAGTCCAACCAGCAAAGCCACCTGACGCTTGGATCAGCTGCCACACACACCCAAGCCAGTCGGATGTGGACTGCAAATGACATCCCTTCGCAGTGGCTGTGGAGCAACGTCCCAGCTGGAGCCAGGTTTGCTTCCTTATGTCAACGTCAAACAAGAGCATTGGATGCTGTCTTGCTCAAGTAAGACCAGGACATGAGTTTGGGCTGTTGCACAGGTTGCCTGAGAGGCAGAGCAAATGCGAGGTAGAAGTAGATGCCTGTGTGGAAGACATCCTAAATAGGCAAGAGGTATCCAACAATCAAGAATGTCTTCCTGTATGTCCATGACACATGTGTTATCCCATTTTTAGGTATGCATCATATCTAGGACTTTAAGTTAGCGCTGTATCATGCCATGCCATCGCGCAAGACCTGCATGTCATGTACATTGGAAGGCTGAAAGTGCGGACAACTGAGATTGGTAACATGATTGAGAACTTTACTGTGTAAGAAGCCGCATGTCGTGCAGCTGGTGCGCATGCCATTGGCAGAGGCTGGGCCCGAGATCAGGATGGTGGAGTCCCTACAGTCCATGTGGGACGAAGAGAAGTTGCGCATTGGCAGCAGCCCCCCTGCGCCCCCACCTGAGCCCCTTCGCACCCCAACTCCTTTGTGTCAGCATGTAGAGGTTGTAAGGGCCCAATTGCAGGTACATTTGCAATCAAAGTAGGCATCCTCTATGGGTCATATATCAGACCAGAATTCGTCACCTTTTGCTATTAAATCTTTGACAGTCTCGCCATGACTCAAAGTGGATGTGAGTTCAGTTGTGAAGTCCCAGAGCACAGTGCCAAGTGTGTGACCACCTGCAGCAATCTTGGTGATCATTTGACAAGATAGCCTTTAAGCATGTAGTGCAATCTTGCAGGCCATTGTGGATGAGCACAAACGGGAGGCTGCACAGCAACCTGCTCAGCCTGCTGCTCTGTCACCCACAAAAGCTGACAGCAGCCCCCCGCACAACAACCAAGCCCCCAGCAGCCCTCTGCAGACCCCTGCCCATCCTATTGCCACAATCCCAGCCATCACACCTGCTCCTCAAGGCGCAGCAACACCTGCTGGTCCACTATCAAGCTCAGCTGCTGCTCCTGCTCCTACTCCTGCTGCTGCTGCTGCTGCTGCTGCTGCTGCTGCTGCTGCTGCTGCTGCTGCTGCTGCTGCTCCTACTGCTGCTGCTGCAGTATCTGTTGCACTTGATATGACACCTGCTGCCAATGTAGTCTCTTCCCCAGCTGCTACACCTATGCCGGCAAGTTTGCTCCGCCACACACAGGCAGCAAACCTCTTGACAGGCAGCCCCCTGGCAGCTACACCCGCCACCAGGGCAACCACTTCCACCAATATCAGGCAGGCTGACGCGCCAGCAAGCCAGACCAGACCAGCAGCAGTAGCTGGCATGCACGCTCCATCACAAGCCACTCAAAACACAGAGGTAGCTTCATATGCATCATGTGTGCATATTGTGTTGGCAACTCTGGGCAGGTTTGGTTCTGCTTGCACTATCCAGCAAGTGGTACTTCTGAAACTATTGTGTTGCATTGTGTATGGAGACTTCAGACGGGTTTAGCTGGATCAGATGCGCCTTGACAGCATTGCTGACTAGGCCCACATGATGACAGCACGCTTGTTTGCATCAGGAGGCTGACCGTGAGATCCAGGAGCTGCTGGCTTGGATGAGGCAAGATGAAGGGTCATCAGATGAGGAGGGCGACATGCTCATGGCACTGGCTGACCAGGCTGGACCCACCCCCAAGTCAGCCAGCCAGCGCTCTTCTCAGCAGGTTCACAACACCCACCTTTCTTTGGTTGACAAGGCTTTCATGCATATGGCATATGACCGCACAGGCTAAAGCACTGCCACTGTAGCCGGTTTGTGATGCAGTTGAGCATGTACGCTAGCGCACTGTCCTGGCCTGACTGCAAAAGTTGAGTCCATTGTGGATGACAAGTGGTTTCTGCAGAGCTTAGTACACAATGCAAGTAGTGTTGCATGCACACCGAAAGGCTGGATCAATTTCTGGAGGCACAGCACTGGCATGCTGACTGTAGCCAACCTTGCTTCTCCAGGAGGTGTTGCAAAGACTGAGACAGCGGCGCATGAGCCGGCTGTCCCACTCACAGCATGAGATCCAGGGCATACTGCAGTGCTCTGAGCCTGAGTCAGAAGGCCACCTCAGTGACTCTGCAGATGAGCTAGGGGACCCAGGGGATGTGGCACCCCCTGCTGGTCCTGAGCCTGAGTTGCGTCAGCTTGCAGATCAAGCAGACATCGAGGACATGGGGGCTTTGGCTCAGGACATCAGGGATGCTGACATGCAAGAACAGGACCACCAGCAGCAGCAGCCAGCTGGTAAGCACATGCAGTTGTGCCTTAGCCACCATGGCATTTTTGCACCCTGTAGATCTCATTTTGCAAGGGTCAGCATTGCCTGCAGTGGCTGCAAGCATGCTCTACAGACGCAATGGAAACCAGGGATTGTCCGTGATCACCTTGATGTGTAAGTGTATTTGCCAGGTCAGCAAGATACAGACAGAGGTTTGTGCTTGCAGCAGTGGACGCTGATGGGGCGGCAGGCAGGCAAGGCACAGGTGTGTTTGCTGGTGAGCCTGCCAGGTCTGGCTGGACACAGCTGCTGGATAGTGTCAACACACACCCACCACTTGCCCATCAAGGTCTGCGCCCCACATTACAGAACCAGCCTCCAGCTACGCTGCGCAGGCAAGCAACTGAACAGCAGCAGCAGCAGCAGCAGCAGCAGCAGCAGGAATCATTGCCCGCAGAAGCGGCGCATCCTCAAACAGACACACACGGCATGGACTTCCAGTATGACAGCTTTTCTGATAGCCATGAGGACCATGATGTGCAAAGCGAGCCTGAGCTCGAAGGTGTACTTGCACAGCAGGTGCATACAGATTCAGAAGCAGCTCCTCAGCCTGCTGAGCAGCAGCAACAGTCTTCAGGGCACACAGGGGGGGCGACTGATCATGAGCCAGATGCTGGACCGCATGAGCATCAGCAGCAGCACCGTGGCACAGCAGATGTGATTCCACAGATGGACGGCGCTGCTGACTTTGACTCTCCCAGCACATCAGGACAGCAACTCTGTCAGCGGCCAGCCACGCAGCCAGGGCATGGTGATGTGCTTAAGCCACCCCAGCAAACATCCAATTCCGCACATGTTCCTCCTCTGGAAAGTACAGTCAGCAGCGCGCACCCTGATAGTGCCCTGCCTAAAAACATGTCAGGCAAAGCTGACACAGCCACCAACCCAGCCCAGCTGCCCCCACCCCCTCTAATTTCAGCTGCTGTGCCAAACCCTCGTCATAGGAGGCGGCGCAGCAGGCATGTTGTCCAGCATGCAGTGCTGCTGGCTGCTGCAGCACGCACTGCCATGGTAGCTGCAGGCTCCCCAGAGCAAGAAGACAGTGCACAGCTTGTGCCTGCAGAAGGCCTTCAATCAGAGCCACAGCTACCCTCCTGGTCCTTGCCACCTGTTCCTCCACACAGGCGCTTCCAGTCAGAACCACAGTTGCTGGAGCATGCAGCTGCAGACCACCCTGGTACCCGTGTCAGAGGCATGCACAGACGCACAGAAGACCCAGGGCACCACATTCAAAACGTGCATCAGAGCAGCTCTCAGGTTGCCGTTATAGGTCAGCAGCAGGGCAGTGCAGTCGGTCACCAGCCCAGCCAGTCAACAGTTGCAGGTCCTCCAGTTCAGGCTGCGATGGCCTCTCAGATCATCTCAGACAGCCGTGCCACCAGCGACTGGCTATGGCGCAACAGGCAGCAGCAAAGCCAGGCTGCACCTTCACAGCCTCTGCATGCAAAGCTGCTTGCGTCGCAGATAGTCTCAGATAGCAGAGCTACCAGCGATCGCAGGTGGGCACAGGGGTTGCCTTCACAGCTACATCCAGGAGTGCTACCATCACAGTTGGTGTCTGATAGCAGGGCTACCAGTGACCTGGCATGGGCACAGGGACAGGGACTACAGGTGCAGCAGCAGGCACCAGCGCCACAGTTGGCCCAACCTTCACTTCAGCTAAGCTCCCAGCCTGCTGCTCAGAATGGCAGGGCGCCTGATGAGCTTGCTTGGGAGCAAGATTTGGTTGAACCAGTCACCAGCAGTCATGACCACCCGGTGTCAGAAGCTGCAGGGACAGCTGGCATCCCTGATGACTTGGAGATTGTCATTTCAGACAGTCAGCCTTCTCCACCTGATGCGCTTGATCCAGGGAAGGAGTCACCGCCCTCTGTTGGAGCACCTCGGCAGCTGGCGGGTGCGGCGTCCACAGTTGTACGTCATGCACTCAACCAGAATGACTGGTCAGCAGCTCAACCTACATCTGTTGCACAGGAACACAGCAAGGCACACCCAGCAGACCCAGCAGCCTCACATACCCAAGATCAGCCTATGGCTTCATTGGCAGTTGAACAATATCAGCATCCTGTAAGTGCTGCAGCTGGGCAGCAATATGAGCCTCAGCCAGCTGTGGCCCTGACTGTTGCTGAAACCCCTGCACCAGGCCAAAACCCTCACATTCCTGACCAGGAACTGCACCATATGCCAACATTCAGCAACAGGCTGAATGCAGCAGGCACACCGTCTGCTGCAGAAGCTTTGACACCAGTCGTGATGCCCCATGCACAGGCGCACATACAAGCGCAGCATGGTGCCACACCCTCACTGCTGGTTGTTAATGACACGCCTCAGTCAGCAGCTGTTGTCACGCCCGGGACCAGTGTCAAAGACACCCCCAGGGATCAGACCATGCTCCCGCACAGGCTACTGCCTCCAAGGTTCTCACTGCAGTCTGACCAGGCTGCAACTCCTTACATCACGCCGCTGCTTTTCGGAGCAGGCTCCAGAACTGCAGGCAGTGTGCCACCAGCAGCGCATAGCAGCCCAGGTCCTGCATCGGTACATGATGCAGACCATCCATCCCAGCTGTCACAGCCACAGGCATTGCAGTTGCAATGTCAGGAGGTGCTTCCTGTACCTGAGCTGACACTCAGGCTGTCTCTTTCAGACGGTACCTCAACCAGAAGTACCAAAGCAGGACAAGCCAGCCCCAGCACAGATCCATGGCCTCCACACACCCACACCTCCTCACAACTAGGTCATGTGACAGCTTCACTTCAGCTACCCACTACTCAGCATGTCACTGCTCATCAGCCATCACACTCAGCTGCGATTTTGTCAGCAGGAAAGTCGTTGCATCTACTTGACTCAGGCTCATCACCTTCTGCTGACAAGCCGCCTTCCTTCACGACTGGCCCTCACAGATCTGCGCTCCAACTTGAAGCAAAACAGGCAGACATGTCACATGCCCGGCGGATAGCTTCAGTGGTGCCACAGTTGGAGCCTGCCACTGCTGCAGTTGAGGCCGTCACTAGGCGCACTGGACAGTCACCTCCAGATGAACCTTCCAAGAGTGATTATGGCCATCTTGGTCACATAGCAGGAGAGGGCACTGCAAGCCCTGTCAGGGATGGTGTTGCCTCAAAGCCTTATATGCAAGCTGTGGAGCAGAGCCCTGACATCGTCTGCGCTGCTGGTGGCCAAATCAATCAGGACCTCAGTGATGGGAATCTCAATGCGGAGGATGCCGGGGTTGATCATGGCAGCGGTCAGGAACCCCAAGACCCATCTGAGAAGTCTGAGGATCATGATGCTGCTGATCCAGACGGCCAACATGATGATGCCAGCAGGATCCAAAGCCCCCATGGTTCTCCTCCAGATGATGATATGGCTGATCCAGATGAACATGATCTAGAATCTGAGGATGATGATCAACCAGGCCATCCAGATCCTGACAGTGGCAGCCCAGGCTGTAGCTTGACAGATGATCTTGTTCCACATAGGTACAAGCAGCGCGCACCAACACAGGTACAACTTTGCTGAAGCGGCTGTACATTGATATGCTGTGCATAATGTCAACAGTCAAATGCAGTACACTTGCCTGTACAGTCTTGGAGAAGCTACATGACTGCAAACAGCTTGCCCAATTTCAGATAAGCTGCTCAATGCCTGGCTGAGCTGTGGACTGGTGTCCTTGAAACATGGCCTTGTCAGCGTCGCATGTAAGCTGCATGTCACATCTTTCCTTGAATACCTAAATGCCCCCCACACATTCATTCCATTCACAAAGGGGCCGTGAAGATGAGTAAGTGACTGCAAGTGTTTGAGTGATAGCGCAGAATGAGCTGGACAAGAGCATGGCTGAGCAGTCCATCTTGCCAATCATCCACCCTGAAGCCTTCTATGGCAACCCTGGGGATGTGCCAGACAGGCCAGTGGTGTTTGCTGGTCTGGAGTTCAAGGTGCCCTCCTCAGCAGTTGGCAACCTGCCACTCTTCACAAGAGACAATGTTCCAGGTGTGGTTCATGCATCTGCAAACCACTGGCAACGCCATGCTTGGACACACTATCTATAGGATTTGCTTTGTGCATCATGTCTCTTGCCTTCTCTTTGATTCATGTGTCAGAGCATATAGCGTATGTTCTAAAGAGGCATCTGTGCTTTTACCATTCGCCTCTGTTCCCCTGTGGATCACCATAAGCTTGTGTTGTTGTCAGTGCGTCCCCACCCCAACCTTACCTTTTCCCCTTCTGCCCCCCCCCCCTTCCTCTTTGTTGAAGCTGCCCATTATTCTGCCTGCCCTGAAAGATGAGTCTTTCAGCCCAAATCTTGATGGACCTAATAGGCATGACCTTTCAGCTGTGACTAATGTAAATGGCTGTTGTTGAAACCTGCATGGTTGACTGTACACAGGCGGCACAGGACCAATGGCGCGCTTGAAGGCTGCAGCCAGCATGCGCCAACACCTGCAAGCCTCACATTTGACAGCCCCCACTAAGCTATTCAAGCATGTGCCAGCACGCCTGCCTCCTTCCCAGCAGGCCATCAATGACTGGCTGGATGGTGACAAGCCCATGCATGCTGCCTTGGGTGTTGCTGCTGCTGCTTCAGCCACGTCCACAGCAGCACAAGCTGCAGCAGGCAGTGGCTTTGTGATGGATGCTAACACTGGCCGCCTTGTGCCACTGCAAGCCTCAGCTACTCAGGTCAGCTGTGTGGGAGCAAGCATCCTGGCTGAATGTGCACCATACTCTGAAACCCAGTGTATGTGTGTGAACTGCTTCCGGTCACAGCTGTTGCATGATGATGCCATTTTTTAAGCTGCAGGACTGCTGAGGTGGTTACAATGCAATCATCTTTGTCTTTGCTGCTCTGTGCCGCACTGCCGTGCTGCTGCCACAATGGCTGTCTGGCCACAAGCTGTGAAGTATGGTATGTCTTGAGCATGCAAAGACTGCTGTTACAGAACTCTGAAGAGGATGTTGCTAGCAGCCTGCTGGGCACTCCGTACATGGCTACCCAGGCCAGCCACCCCAGGCCCCCGATGACCACCCCCAGACGTCTAGCCACAGTCCCACTGCACCAGGAAGAACAAGAGGTGACTTATGAATGCATGGCTCCTCATGCTGTCTATGCACATGGTGGGTAGGTTGCAGTGGATGCAACACATATCACATCAGCATTGCACACAGTGCGGAGCAGTTGCTTACAAATGCATGGTCTGGTCTGTAGTCCCCCCCTCCTTGTGCAGGAGGAGGAAGAAGTGCGTCCAGCCTCTCCCAAGTATGATGAACGCAGCTTCTTCTACACCACGCCAGCAGCTTTTAAGCCAGCTGCCCTGTCTGGGCGGCCGCAGACCCAGTGGGCCACCGAAGGCACCTTTCTAGGGCCCGCTTTGCATGCTGACCACCACTCGCACCCAACAGTTTCCAGCCAAGCAGCAGAGTTACAGCAGCAACAGCAGCAGCAGCAGCAACAATCAAAGCATGTGCAAAATCCTTCAAGAGAAAAAAATGCAGCAGGTATTCATGGTTTGTTGCTTGTCTCCTGCTATGGTCCCACTGTTCAGGTCATGACTCATATAGCCCACATCGACATGGGAGAAGGGAACAGCACCCAACAGTTTTTGTGTGTGAAACGCACATACAACATGAGCACACTTTGGCAGTGATCAAGCTGTGGCAAGGCATATCTTTGTTTGGGAAATGGGAAACAGGGTCCTTGCTTGTCCTCAACAGCTTTTGCAGCCGCTCAAAAGTTGATCTGCAGAGAGAGAGCTGCTGTGCAACCATGCCACTATCTCTGCTGCAAACTGAAGTAGCATTACTGGATCTCTGTCTGAGCTGAAGTGCCTTGCTTGGGCGACAATCGTATTGCTGAGCTCCCCAGCAATGTCTCAAACAGTGGAGCTGTGCAGGCGAGCAGACACGGCCAGGCGCAATGGCGCCTCCCGTCCCACGGCCTGCTGTCTTTCAAGGCAACAGAGCTGATGCTCCAGCTGCTGCTGCTGCTGCTGTTTCTGCTGCTCCAGCTGCTGTTACTGCTGCTGCTGCTGCTGGGGCTGCTGGGAAAGTGGCTGGCAGTGGTGGTGCTACTGGTGTGGGAGGACCCAACAACAGGCAGAGGCAGGGCCTTGTGTCCCAGATCACACCTCCATCGCCTGTGAGTGGTGTGTCAGGGCCCACTCCTGTCAGTCAAGCCGGCTTCAGGAGGCTGGTGCCTGGCAAGGGACAGCAGCTCACCCTGCTCAGCATCGAGGTCCATGCAGACACCAGGTACACCTTGCTGCAAAGCCCAGATCTAGCGTTATCGAGCATTATGATGATGTACAGTCCATTCTTGAGCAGCTGTTCTTCACGATTTCCTGCTTGCACATCCAGATGCATTCACTTGATGTATTGCACAGCTTTTGCCCTGACAAAGCGCAAAGCTGTGCAAGGCTGCCGCATGGACTTGTCCTTAGCACAGACCAGTGGTTAGTTTGTTGCACAGGCTGAGTTATCACATAACATGTTGCAGGGGTAGTTTGCTGCCAGACCCACGCTATGATGCAGTCAGAGCCATAGTTCTGGCTGTCATGGACGATGTAGAGGAATGCCCGGATGGGCTGTACACAGCACGCATCATGCTGTTTGATGACTCTGGGAAGGCCCCCAAAGACGCAATGAACCATGTGCAGGCAAGTGCTGCTAACCAGATGCATCAAGAAGCTGCCACATGAATCTACCTCTGACAGCAAATGGTGTCATGAGCAAACACATGTCCTGCTTGTTTGGCCATGGTCATAATGCATGTGACTTGACTTGATAGGTCTGACTCACAGCCACAATATGGATGTAAAAGTTGAACAGTGATCTGCTAAAAGCGGCTGAAGCAAAGGGACATCAGGCTTTCATTGACTGTGAAATCACTTGACTTTTGGTGAATTGCTCGCAGGTAGAGGTGTTTCAGTCTGAGAAAGCGTTGTTGGAAGCTTTTGTGGAAGCGACGCAGTCCCTGGACCCTGACATCATTCTGGGGTTTGAAGTGCAGAAAGGGTCTCTGGGCTACCTTGCAGACCGCGCTGCAACCATGGAATTGGCTTTGCTCAAGCTTGTATCCAGAACTCCTGAGGTATGTTGTCCCTATGTGCATCCTTTCTGCAAATGGTGAGCTCCTGTCATAGACATCAACACTGCAAGCAACTGTCTTGCTGATATGGTACCCCACAACCATCTGCAGATCCAAAATCACCATTTGCAAGTTGACATATGCAACAAGCAAAGCATGCACAGATTGCAAGCCTCAGCCCACAAGCACATTGAGTGCACACTGGTGACACCGTCCACTCACACGCAGACGCTACCAGCTCTTACAACAAGGAGTGACGTGTAGTTGCTGTTCTTGCAGGTGTTGAGTCCCAAGGACAGGCAGAACGATGAGTACGGGGCTTTGCATGCAAGTGGCATCCACTGCACCGGCCGCATCGTCCTCAACGTCTGGCGCATACTGCGCTCAGAGCTCAAGCTCAACATCTACACCTTTGAGTCGTGTGTGGCTGCAGTGCTGCAACTGCGCACGCCACATGTGCAGCCTCATGTGCTCACTCAATGGTTCAATGCAGGCCCTGCAGGTCTGCACGCTTCACACTCCATGCCTGGACTCACCCTTGCCATCATTCTGTCATTACATCCTTTGCATGTATGCCACCATGCCTTTGGTGACCAGCGTTTACAATGCCTAGATTGGGATTTGGCTCAAAGAGCTCCAGGTCCAACTGCAGAGCATTGCACTTGGGCATGCAGCACAGAACAATGACTGGGCGTTTTGTATTCACACAGAGGGCCCCAGGAAGGCTTCACACATTCACACACCATGGAAGCCTTTGTCCCCAAAGCTTCAAGGCACTGTACTTTAGCCCCTGTCTAGCACAAGCCAACCAGCCTCTTAGCTACAGCAAGTTTCATGGCATGTCTGATGCTGGGTGATCTCTGCCTGATGGTCATTGTTTGTGACAGGTGGTCGGTGGCGATGCTTGCAGTATTGGCTGAGACGCACCCGCCTCAACCTCGCTCTGCTTGAGCAGCTGGACCTCATAGGTCGCACTGCTGAGCTGGCTCGTGCCTTTGGCATTGACTTCTTCAGTGTGCTGTCCCGGGGCAGCCAGTACCGCGTGGAGAGCATGATGGTGCGCCTGGCCCACACACAGAACTACCTCATGCTGTCACCTGCCAAAGAACAGGTGGGTCCCTCCCCCCCCTCCCCCTCTTGCTTCACACCCTCTGCTATTATATTACTGCTGTGAAACACCTGTGATTGCTTGAGCTGGTCATGTCAGGCATGACACAGTGCAGTCTGCACCACTGTGCCTGGCACATTGATCAGACCAGAGCAAATCTGTGACATGCTACACTACAAGCTACGTCGCAGCTGCTCTGCAGCATAAGGTATCATGCTCATAACCATAATCATGATGCCTGTATATCTTGTTGTACATGCTTGGGGACAGAAACTCTGCAAGGCTACCTGTGTCTGCTGCAATCCCCCTACCACAGCCACTGCCCCCCCCCCCATTTCACTTACCCCCATTATACTTACAGCCTTGCACACACATGTAAGCAGGTACTCATGCCATGCTCTCTCACTGGACTACCAGCATGGTACGCAACACTGCAGGTGGCCAACCAGCCTGCTATGGAAGCAGTCCCCCTCATCCTGGAGCCCGAGTCGCGCTTCTACACAGATCCAGTGCTGGTGCTGGACTTCCAGTCCCTATACCCCTCTATCATCATCGCCTACAACCTGTGCTACAGCACAGTGGTGGGCCGCCCTGCCCACGCTGCAGCAGCCGGCCAGGAAGTCAAGCTGGGAGCTGCCAACTATGCTGTTCCCCCAGGCACCCTCACTGGGCTCAATGCTCCTGACAAGTGAGCGTGCGAATGTGGCTCTGCCTGTCTGAGAGTCACTGAGTTACCATGTGGTCATTTGCTGCTCTGATGCTGGCCACTGTGTTGCTGTTGCTGCCGCCATTCTGATCGCTCTGCCAGTCACCTACTGCCATTCTGTTGCTGTGTTTATATCGCTGGTGTACCAAGATGCGCAGCAGCTACATGATCAGCTCCGCGCAGTCCAATCAGGAGCAACTTGGCTGAGTACTATGCACATAGAAGTGCATGTCTTGCCTGACCAGCAGGATGGTCAGCATGCCAGCCTTGGTGGCCAATGCATTACCATATACCTGGACATACCCACGAACCTGCTGGTGGTGAGAATGCAGGCTGGTGATTGCTGCCAATGGGGTGGCATACCTGCCTCACGCAGCTCGGCCAGGTATTGTGCCGCGCCTGTTGCAGGAGATCCTGTCCACTCGCATCATGGTCAAAGGAGCCATGAAAAGCACTCCAGCATCCCACAAAGTCCTGCAGGTTTGCCTCACGTATATCTGCAGAATGTGCTCACTCAGCCCAGCCTGCTGCCAAGTGCCCTGACTCTCGAGCTTGTCTCCCTGCCTGCCAGCCTGCTCTTGAAACAGCCCTTATTGTCTTGGGAACTGCAGAGCCAATGTATGAGAGCTTTTGAGCATCCTTTGTAGTGTACACAAAGCCTTCAGACGTCAAAGGCTGAGGCATGCGTTGATAGATTTTGATCTCCAACGACAGGTGTGCAATGTGGCTACATGTTGTGTTGCAGCGTGTGATGAATGCACGGCAGTTTGGTCTGAAGCTGATTGCCAATGTGACGTATGGCTACACCTCTGCTGGCTTCTCAGGCAGAATGCCCATGGCAGAGATTGCCGACTCCATTGTGCAGGTCAGCTCACTGTTGTTACAGCTCATTGTTGTACACTGTGTCTTGTTATCATCAGGGCTGCACCCGCCATGAGCGTCTGACACCGTGACACAGATGCATATCATGCAGTGTTATGTAAGCCAGAATCAGGCAGAGTGATTGCAAGGCAATGATGAACCTGCCACAGCACAGCTTACTTTTCTGCTCCTGCTCTGCAAAGCTGCAGCAATCTGTTCAATGCAATGTACACAATGTATTGTGCAGTTGTCAAATTGGACAGCTCCTCTGTCTCTGTGATGCTGACAACGTCAACCACGGTGAAATGCCGGTATACTCTTGCAGTGAGTACTGTACGGGTATTGGCTACAAACACATGATACATGCAAGTGTGTGAGGCATCTTTGATCCCATCACCAGTATTGTCCACTGTGCTGCAGTCTGCACGGGAGACTCTGGAGAACGCCATCCGCATGGTTGAGACCAGTGACAAGTGGAAAGCGCGTGTGGTGTATGGGGACACTGACTCCATGTTTGTGCTGCTGCCTGGCAGGTCAGCTTGCATGCCTCCAGCCCTGCTCATACCTTCCTCCACTCGTTCTGTTTGCAGCTCCTGCAAAGCATTGCTCAGCCGATTGTTGATTTCATTTTGTGTTTATCACAGTAAGCTACGCAAGCCAATCTCCTGACGTCCTTTTCATTGGGCCTGTGGGTTGTGCTGCTGTGCAGACACAGCTGTACGACAGAATTGGGCTTGCAAGTGACAAAGCAAAGTAGTCAGGGTGTGATTTGATGGTCTGCCTGCAGGTCACGGGAGGAGGCGTTCAGGATTGGTGCAGAGATTGCTCGTGAAGTGACGGCATCAAACCCACCACCCGTCACTCTGAAGTTTGAGAAGGTGTACCACCCATGTGTGCTGCTGACCAAGAAGCGCTATGTGGGGTACATGTACGAGACCCCCAGCCAGGTAGTCTCTACATGCCAATGTCTGCCAAGCATGACGCAAAGCCTTGACACCTAGCTGAGTCTTCAAGATTACAAACGTAAGGCTGATGATGCTGTGAAGCCTGTGTGCTGCTGGCCTATCTGTTCATCTGCACCTAGTCCAAAGACATGGAGCAGACTGAAATGCTGCAATGCAGCAACTGTGTGCCATGCTCACATCTGCTATTTATGCCCCTGCAACAGATCACCTGCTAGCATATCACCTGCATCAGACAAACCCTCAGCTGCAGCTTGTTGTATTCTTGGTGCATGCAAACAGTATAACTGTGGACAAAGCAGGCTGTAGCTTTGGACTTCTCTCAAACATAGTAAATTTCAGCTCATAGTGCAGTACTGACAGGCAAACATCTTTGGATGCAGGTGACACCTGGATTTGATGCCAAGGGCATAGAGACAGTGCGGCGCGACACATGCCCAGCAGTGGCCAAGACCATGGAACGCAGCCTGCGCCTGCTCTTTGCTACTAGAGACCTCTCAGAGGTCAGATCCAACATTTGTAACTCACCCTCCCAGCAGAGCTTGCCAACCTCCACTTGTACTCCTGCTTGCAAGTGCAACATGCTGATTTGAGCTGCCACAAACTCTGAGACATCAGGTCATCAGGTATTGCTTGCCTGCTGCATACAAGACGGCACAGCTCAGACAACACCGTGTGACTTGTGAGGCTCCAGAGTGTGTGCAGCTCTTTGCTGCCCACACAAGAATGCAATGCTGCTGCTGAAACGTGCCAATGCAGCAGGCTTTGATGCAGCATGACAGCAAGAGTTGGTATGGCTGGTGCACAGGTGAAGGAGTACCTGGAGCGGCAATGGCACAAGATTCTGGCCAACAGGGTGAGTGTGCAGGACTTTGTGTTTGCCAAGGAGGTGCGGCTGGGCACCTACTCCCCCAAAGCTGCAGTGGTGCCACCTGCTGCCATTGTGGCTGCCAAAGCCATGGCCACAGACCCCAGAGCTGAGCCCCGCTTTGCTGAGAGGGTCCCCTATGTTGTCGTCTACGGCGAGCCAGGCATGCTACCCAACTCAAAACTGTCACTTGCCTTGTCAGTAGGCTTGTATGGAGAGACCTGCACTTTGTCACAGGCCAAGGTTGATCTGTCTTGCATGCCGGCTGTGAAGACAAAAGCGTGCAGATGAACATCTGTCTGTGGCACAAATCAAACTGCTGGGCATGCAATCATAGACTGCATCAAGCAAGTGTACTTCCATGGATACATGGGTCCCAGGTCTTTCCTGAGACAGAGTGAGATAGTGCAGGTGCTCGCTTGGTGGACATGGTGGTGAGCCCTCATGCCCTTGTGGAGTCCTCCTCCCGCCTTCGCCTTCACTCCATCTACTACATCACCAAACAGGTACACTGCCATCACTGCTGTCCTGCTGAATACTGTCTGTGAAGGGCTTGCTGTTGGTGCACTTTTTTTGCTGCATTTTCCAGGCAGGACAACCGCCTAATTTATTTGTCAAGGCAACTGGGCTGGTGGAGGGTATGTCATGCTGTCCTCCTGAAAAACGAAGGATTCAGAATGATAGCACTGACATGACACATTCCTGACTGTGCGCTGCAGATCATTCCAGCTTTGGAGCGTATCTTCAGTCTAGTGGGTGCTGACCTACGTGCCTGGTTTGCTGCTATGCCGCGGCCCCAGAAGTTGCTTCCTCAGAAGCGGCCTCAAGGGGCCAATGCCCTCATGCAGCAGGGCCCTGCTGCTCAGCACCTTGGTCCCGGCAGAGCTGCCACAGGCATTGTCGGTACCATTGACAGATACTACCTGTCACGACATTGCGCAGTAAGTGACCATGCTTCTACACCCTAAAGCATGATGCTTTCAGTTGTCACAAAATCGATTTGTCTCATTGCAGGTATGTGATGGGCTCACACATGCTGCTCAACCTTTGTGTGATCAGTGTCAGCTGGACCCTCAGCTGGCAGCAGCAGTCCTGACAGCGCGCTCCGGCCGTTTGGAACGTCAGTATGTGCAGCTTGTGCGAATTTGCTTGCACTGCAATGGTGGGGGTGGCAGACAGGTCCAGACTGGGGGCATTGTCTGTGATTCTCTGGACTGTGGCGTGTACTACGAGCGAAGAAAAGTTGCACATGAGCTGGCTGCAGCTGCTGCCCTTGGTCAGGCTGGCCTGGCACTGTTGGGTTAGCATCTGGTGCTTCAGATGTATGAGGCATGCTCTGAAAGTATAGCAAGACGCCAGTGAAGTACTCAGAAGATTGAGTCAAACAGAAGTATTGAAGCTTATACTTGCCAGTCTTGTACTTTTGTCAACAATATAAACTTAATATCGCATGTAGAAGGGCTGTCAGGCTAATCAAGCCATACTCAATAGTTTACAACTTGTTGCTTACAGATAGTGATCGTTTCCTGTCACTGGCACTGCTGTCGAAGGCAATAGAGTATACATCTTTGGCTATCTGAAGGCTATACAATGTACACGAAAGGGCATAGAACAAGTGACGCACTTATGCCAGTCTCGTCTTCACCTCACACAGTCAGTCACGGCTGACAGCATGTATCATAAACCTCTGATCATGCTGTTTTGGGTCCACATAAACACATAATGCTTGATCTTCCCTACCCTATAAAGCTTTGACAGCACCTTGCCCTCTGGCATCATCAACTCCTAAATGAGACACGCTGATTGGCCACTAAGACCACTGAAATAAAATACAATATGTAACTAAAGCTGATACAAAACACAAACCTTGGTATAGTGTACAAACAAAAGCTGGCAAACTTGCAAAGGATCATGCAAGTCAAAGGGGTTCATTCGTCTTGTCTGGATCATTCTACTCTGCCTGGATCTCAAGCATTGACGATGTCCTTCTCCAGGCCAACATTCAGTTTGTGCAGCAAACCATCTGCATTAACAATTGAGTTCCGCAGGGGTTCAAACGGCACAGCACGCTGCTGCACTGACACAAACACTGCGCCTGCAGCATCACATTCTAAAAGGGCTGTATCCCCGCTGACGACGTGATGGTGAAGCAGTGCATCACTCAGCGCTGACTCCACCAAGTTTGCCACTGCTCGCCTCAAAGGCCTTGCTCCATATGCCTGCACTCAACAGACATTTCACAAGATGTTCCTGCATTGTGTGCACCATGCATGGTTGTTTTACAAGTCACAAGCTGAAGCCAAAACACATTTACCATCTTGCGTGATGCCTGAAAAAAGACGGAGTGCAATGCAGACGAGCGTCAGATGGGGGTTGAATTAAATGCTGCAGGGAGCACAAGTACCTGATCATATCCCTCCTCAACAACCTTAGACATGACAGCTGGGGACACCTCAAGCTTGATATTTTGCTTAGCAAGCTGGGAAGCAGTGTCTGCCAGAATCAGGTCAGCAATGCTGCGCACGCTTTGCTTGTCCAGCTGGCGGAAGACCACCACCTCGTCTAATCTGTTCAGCATTTCAGGCCGGAAGTATGCCTGTATCAAACACAATGCTCAGACGCTCTCCAACCTGAGTGAAAATCAGACAAACACGCAGCACGCAGCAGATGAAGGTCATGCGAAAACCAATAAGTTAGTGATGTTGGCACACACCTCATCTCGATGCTTGCCATATGAACAAACATGGCAAAGTCTGGAAGCTGATGTCCTGTGCCTTGTCTACAGAACAGCACTTGCATGCTAGCCATGCATCTTAACAGAGCAATGTGCCAAAGCATGCAGATGTCCAAATCCCAAGAGAGCCATTTGCATATACGGTCAACATGGCACTCTTGGTTCACTTCAGTCTTTTGGGCAGGAAACAGGGCGCACCTTGAGTTCATCTGTGACCAACGAGTGCAGGCGCTTGTATTGGTCATCCTCTGCTGAAGCACCTGGCAGGGCAAAGCCTAGAGAGTTGCCGCCTCCAGCAATGGCACTGCTGCCCACATTGCTGGTCATGACCACCATGCAGTTCTTGAAAGACACGGTGCGGCCTGTGCTGTCTGTCAGGTGCCCATCCTCCAACACCTGTGTTAAAAAGCATTGTGGTCAAGCATGCACACTGTCTGCAAGGTACTGCTGGCAATGTGACACTGAGGCAACTTGGGTATGTGTGTATTTGCCTCAAACCATGCAAGGGGTGACAACACTGGGGATCTCCTAATTGAGGCTACAACCTTGGAGCAGTCTAGGCATGCAAACAGCTGCAAAACTCTGACTGACAATACATTATGCGACAGATGCTGTCGGATAAACAGGGCAATGCAAAACAGTCAATGATGAGTGGAGTGCAAAGGCATGTGACAAGAGGCAGCATGGTGACCTGCAGCAGGATGTTGAAGACGTCTGGGTGCGCCTTCTCAATCTCATCCAGAAGCAGCACACAGAAGGGCTTGCGCCGCACAGACTCAGTCAGTTTGCCTCCATCCCCGTACCCCACATACCCTGAAAGGTCAACACAGTTTTCAGGCAAGCATGTATCTACCTGAATAGGTGTACACACAGCATGTGGTGATTTGGGAGTGGATGGCTTTGTGTGAGGAGGTACGCAGTGCACACCTGGTGGTGCGCCAATGAGCTTGGCGACAGAGTGGCGCTCCATGTACTCACTCATGTCCAGCCGCAGCATGGCGTCTGCGCTCCCAAAATACTGCTCAGTCAGCACCTGTAGTCATGTGCAGATCACAGTCAGCTTGAGCTTGAATGTGCTCTCTCAGCAACACTGCATGCCTTTATATTTGCATCGAATGCAGAGGTGGAGTTTTGCTGTGTAAAGAACATGACGTATTTCTCAATCTGCCATGACCAATGCAGCACACAGTTTGCTGCAGCACCATTCATAACTTCTAGCCTATCTAAGCTTTTTTAGGGTTCTCAGATAGAGATGAATTTACTGCAAATATGACTGGACTTGCTGCTGAGACATAGGCAGTGCAGAGTACGGGGTGTACCTTGGTAAGCTCAGTCTTGCCCACCCCAGTGGGTCCACAGAACATGAGGGCTGCAATGGGCCGCTTGGGGTCCTTCAGCCCCACCCGTGCCCGCTTCAAGGCTGAAGAAACTACTGACACCGCCTCCTCCTGCCCAATCACACGCGCCTGCACACCACCATCCCTGTCTCACATCTGACTGAAGTGACACCCTTGACAGGAAACCTAGTAATATGCTTGATCCTGGGTTTGTGCCGTGAAAGAACCACGTTGCAAAGCATTGGCAAAAGCAGGAGAAGCTGCAGAGCAAGGAGTGGGTGTGCTTGAAGCAGGACTAGACCTGTGTCAAGTTGCCATGCACATAAAACACCTACACAGATGTAAGTTGCACCAAGAAGAGAAAATGCCAGTGTACTACAAAGATCCTGTGTTCTGTGATGCTGTGCAAGATGGACGCTTTTGGAGACCACAACATGAGCAATTATGGTTTGCACAGACCTTGAGAGAATCTTGCAGCTGTCTCAAGCGCTTCATCTCATCGCTGCTCATCTGCTCCACAGGCACGCCGGACCAGGCGCTGACAACAGCCTCCACGTCGGCAGTGCTGACCCGAGGGATCTTGCTCTGTGCCAGGCCTGCAGGACCTCCCAGCTTCTGCCTCATCTCCATCTCATGGGCTCGCAATAACAAGGCCTCCTCAAAGTGCCCATCCTGCAAGCCACAAGCCATACCATCACTAAGTCCAACCAGCTTTGCTGACTTGTCTTGCCCATGACACATGCTGCCAAATCATGTTTGCATTTCTGATGGCACAGCTTACTGCTGCTATTGTGATTGAGACAGCAGGACCTTTCAGAGCAGCAGTCATATTAGGAAAGCAGGCCGTGCAATTCTGGAGATGACATCAATTCAGCTTCACACAGTTGTCTTGAGCAATGTCTGCATCCATATCTTGTGCATTGCAGGCAGCAGCATGGCGAGCTTGTGAGTATAGACAAAGACAACGACACCTGTACAGCGTCATCTTTGGCATCCAAAACCTGAACCAGGTGATCCCACTCTGCCACGGCCCGACCCCATACAGCGGCTCGGCGAGCTGTGTAGGCTTGGATGCGCACCCTGCTGGCTGCCTCATCCATCACATCCAGGGCCTTGTCTGGCAGGAAGCGATCTGGGATGTAACGAGAAGACAAAGCGACAGCTGCTGGCAGTGCATCTGCATCATATATGCATTGGTGATGTCGCTCATATCGCTCCTGCAAGGCAAAACATGCTTGAGCTAGGTAAACTGTTTTTGCATGCAGCCTACATCAGCCAAGAGACTGCTCAGATGCATAATCGACTGTGTAGGGCTGTCATTCTGCAAGATCCACACACTATGCAGCGTGTGGCTCTGGTGCTTCTTTAATATGTAGGGCTGCACGCACCATTGTCTCAAAACGCAGCTTCATAAAAACGTCTGTTGAATGCATGACATGGTGGTTGTGTGACATGCATCATTGTATGCTCAGGCCAAGAGCAGAGTAATAGATTAGAGCAAAGCTGTGACCTTGAGGCCCTCTAGAATGATCAATGCCTCCTCCCCAGATGGCTCATGCACCATGACTGGCTGGAAGCGTCGCTCCAAAGCTGAGTCCTTCTCAAAGTACTTGCGGTGCTCATCCAGAGTGGTGGCGCCAATGCAGTGCAACTGGCCCCTTGCAAGAGCAGGCTTCATCAAGTTGCTGATGTCCAGACCACCACTGCGAACAGACCCACCACCCACCAGCATGTGGATTTCATCAATCCTGCATCAACACAAAACAGTTTGCACTGGCAGTTGCCCCGGCAAATCCTAACATCGTTATCAGCTTCTGATTGCTCTTGGTGCAATCTGGCTGTGGAACAAGAGTGTTCAGCAGTACTGTCATACAGCCTGCAGACATGTTAGCAAAGACCATGGGTACAGGAAAAGTAGGGCCAGCCCATACAAATAACCTGCACATCGTAGCCAGACAAAGCTGCAATCATAGGCTCACATCAAGATGATATCCTTTCTATTCTGCAGCTCAGCCAGCATTGAGGTGACTCGTCTCTCCAACTCGCCCCTCTCCTTGGCTCCCGCTATCAACAAACCCACGTCTAGTTGTAGGATCTTCTTTCCAACCAAGAAGCCAGGCAGAGGATTGCCTCCAGGAGTACTGCCCTTGACAATGCAGTGAGCTAAGCCCTCTGCAATGGCAGTCTTGCCCACGCCAGGCTCCCCTAGAAGGATTGGGTTGTTCTTGGAGCGCCGGGCCAACACTTGAATCACCCTCTCAACTTCCTTGCTTCTCCCAAAGACCTGTATATGAATATGTGTGTTGCAGTGACCCACTAGGAGCTGTGTATCCACCTGCAGGCTGTGACCAGTGCTAGCGCTTTTTCTGTCCATGAAGCCCATGATACTAACTGCATGCATTGACCCCCATGGAAGATGCCATGTGATGCAATCAGCAAAGGCAGGTCAAGACACACCACTCTTCTGCAGCATCGGCTATGTTTGCTCATGTTGTCCACACCAATTGCCAATCAGGCAGGGCTTGTGGAAAGGCAACACTTACAGGGTCAATAGTATTCTTGGATGCGGCCTCACACAGATCGCGGCAGAACTCTTGCAATGACTTAGCACCATTCTTGGAGCTGACAGTCTGCAATCGCATAAGCTATGTAATGTTATTGGCAGCACAGATTGGTTTGGACAGCAGAACCTGTTGCAGAATTTTGCATATGTTTTGTCTTGATTTAGCCTGAAGCATACAGCATCTCACCGTCACTTTCTTCCGGTGACCTTCCACTTCCTGATCGCCTTGCAGCTTTTTTTGCGCATTTGTCTTGATGGAGTCTGGACTGTACCCCAGTCTGCAAATGCAGTATCTGAATCAGCAGAGCAAGGGCACATCATGACTGCACCAACAAGTTCGTGTGAAGGATGACTTACCTTGCCATGATTCCTCGGCAGGCAGAGCCATTGCCAAACAGCGCAATGACAATGTGCTCAACTGTTATGGTGCTCATGCCAGTTCTTTTTGACTCCTGCAAAAATATTTCATCCTTTTTTACCAGCTATCTGCAAAAAAGTATCCAGACTACTTTTTGTCTACAGCATACAGTATACCGTGCAAGCGCTTTCAAAAAGCTTTTTGGAGTGTGGGCTAAACTCAGGATCCTTCCGATGAGGAGAAGCAGGCTGCCTGATTTTGCCAGGACCAAGTGCAGCCTGGACTTCCCTC
>JAABUK010004343.1_pt1 | contig 23144 bp, 24 predicted proteins | sample 5559141 | NCBI WGS metagenome assembly JAABUK01 (sample SAMN10711869, study PRJNA513367) | rock metagenome | isolation source: Antarctica rocks | place: Antarctica: Victoria Land, Pudding Butte nord | collected 2016-01-03
CGGGTGTAGGCAGCATGTGCAACTGGGTGGGGTAGCCGTACAAGGCGCGGATCGCGATTCCGAGGCGGCGGGCCACCAGGGTGGTGTCCAGGTCCACCTCGATGCTGCACCGCCCCGGTTCCTGGTGTACGGCCCCGGCGAAGCGGAGCAAGGTGATGGTTTCCGCGCGCCGACAACAAGGCGTGGTGAGGGGGAGCCTGCTCAACTCGTCGGTGAGGGCGGCTGTCATCAACACAGGTGCACTCTCCTCTCCTGGGCTCGGGACGGGCCGCAGTGGTGATCACTCGGGCTGGCCGCGGGTGCTCCCTCGGCAGGGTTCCGAGTCCGATGGCGAGATCCTGGTGGCGGGGTCACCGTTCGATCGTGCGGGATGCCTGGTCGCAGCAACCGACGGTTGCCCCGGGGGACGGAGAAGGGTGGCCCCATCGGCCGGGATGTTCGTCAGCTGGACGCGCCATGGCCGGTGAGCGGTGCAGAACTCGCGTGCTCACCGGGTTCGACGCGCCGAGGTTCGAACTGTCTTCTGCGGCCCTGGAGCGGCGAAGTGCACGCATGGGGAGTTTCCCGGTCTTGCTTGGTGATCAGGGTGTTGGCGTGCTCTGATTCGCGTGAGTCGACAAGTGTTGGACCTTCAGCGGGGTGACGGTATGGCGGGTGTGGGAGCTGTTCTGCTCGATGGTGTGCGGTGGTGGGCGTGGTGCGGGCCGGACCGGGCGCGGGTGGGAGCGTGTCGGCGGCGGAGTGGCCGCCGAAGACCATTTCGCCGCCGCGGGAGGTGACGAGCTCGGTGCAGCTGTGGCTGGCGAACATCGTGGCCAGCGTGGTCATCGGTGTGGTCAGCGTGATCGTCGACGGGTCCTACCCGCTGGTGCACCTGCAGGCCTCAGCGTCGACCCCCGGTCAGGCGCATGCGGAGCTGGTTGGGTTGGCGGTGGGCGCCGGGGTAGTGGTGGCGGTGTTCTACGCCCTTGAGGTGCTGTTTGTGTGGAAGATGCGGTCCGGCCGCCGGTGGGCCCGGGTGGTGCTTACTGTGCTCGCCGTGTTCAGTGTCGTGTCGAACGTCCTGTCGCTGCTGCAGGGCGGGTTCACCGTGGTCAGCGCTGTGGTATCGCTGCTGCTCATCCCGGCTGCGGCGGTGCTGATGTGGCGGCCTGCGGCGAAGTCCTACTTCGCGGAGCGCTAGCCCTGAGTGTCGGAGGCATCGGTGGAACTGCCCGTTGGTCGGGGCGTGCTGGGTGGGGTGTCGTGAGTCTGTGGTTGATCCGGCTGCGGTTGCGGCTGGTGGCGGGGTTCGGCTGGTTGGGTCGCAGCATGGCCCAGTGGCCTCGATGGGCGTGGTTCCTCCCGGGGGGCGTCCAGGCCCTGGTGGTGTTTCTCGTCGTCTTGCTCGCGCACCCCGGTGACTGGGGTGGGGCGCTGACCTCGGGAGTCAGTGCTCTGGTGCTCTTCACGCTGCTGTGGGGATTGCCGGGTCCGCGGGCCAGGTGTGCAGGGGCACGCTGGGTCCTATGCGTCGGCAGCGACGTCGGTAGCTTCGGTACATTCCTCGCCGGCGAAGCGTTGCCTCACTAACCCCACTGGTTCGGCACACTCGTTGATGCTCAGGGACCCCTGGGTGGCACGCCCTTATTGGTCCGGGTCATCACCGTCGTGCAACGTGGTTTCCAAGTCGGCGTCGCTTAGTTAGGCATCGTGGTTGGTCATGAGGAAGTCGATGAGCTCGTTTAGGACAGCCTCGGCACCATCCCCCTCCGTGGACACGGTGACTTCGTCTCCGTGTCCGACGCCTAATCCCATGACCATGAGGATGCTGTGTGCGTCGACTGGACTGCTGTCACCTTTGGTGATAGTCACGGGGAGCCCTCTGGCGGCAACAACTTGGACAAACATGGCGGCGGGTCGGGCATGCAGCCCAACTTTCGACGCAACCGCGACGGTACGACTGGGCATATCGGAGTTCCTTTGTTAAGAGTAGCGAGGAGTGGCGGCGCCACGCCTGCGCATGCAGTGACTTTCCCGGCCGGGGGCAGGTGTCCCTAGAATTCTCAGGCACCTCTGACAGGTTCCGGGAGTGATGCGTGAGACCGGCGGCACTGGGAAGGCCAACTTGACGTCCTTCACCAACGGAACCCCCTTCTCTTGTCTACTTGCGGCGCTCGGAAAAACTCGGTGCCCTCGGAAGACTCGTACAGATCCCGCAGGCGATCACCTTTGTCTAAGCGACGATCGGGGGCCGCTTAACGAGCCGGAAGGGCTTCGTTCACTGCCGCCGCTGTCTGCTCGTCGGTCCATCCCTCAGCAATCTGTCGGTCCTGCAGGGCGCGCAGCTGCCCGATCACCGTGTTCTCGGTCCATTCGACGTCGTCGTAGGTGAGTAGCTCGCCCTTGACGACCGGACGGATGACGCGGGCTCCGCCGACCAGACCCAAGGGCAACAACCGCTGCTCGATAAATACGGTGGCGTCCTCGATTGTCCCGTAAACGGTTGAGCCGCCGATGCCATCCAGAGCGTCCCCGGTCTGCAAGTCGCGCTTGGCTACCGTGCCGACCTCGGCGTTCCAGGCCACAGGAGCGATGCTGGCCTCATGGTCCAACACCGCCTCTCCGATGGACAGCGGCGCTTCGATGCTGGCCAAGTGGTAGGGGCGGTACAACGTGAAGTACGGACCTGGTCCTAGCTTCAGGTAGGTCATCTCCTCATGAACCGTGGGATCGTCCGTCCGAATGATGACGAACACACCCGGGGCGACGGGTCCGGTGCAGTAATCGACGACGCCAGCCCGGTCGAGAATTCCGCCATCGGACTCGGGACGGAAGACATCCGACAGTGTCGGCACAGTCGCGGGTGGTCCGTGCATGCCTCGTTTGCTCACCTGCAGGTCGGTGCCATTGGCCAACGCCGCCATCTCGATCATTGCCTTCGAGCCGTCCACAAAGCTGCACAACATCTTGGGATTCATGTTCTTGGATCTGGCTTCGGCGGCCAGCGAATCTGGAGTCGCCGTCGGGTCGAGGGGGTTGTTCTTCCCCTTGCCCGCACAGACCACCTCGAAGGCCAGATCCCGCGCGTACTCGACCAGGCGCCGAGCCTCGACCGGCTCGTCACCCCGACACACGGTGTAGATTTGCCCCGCGGTGCGGGCCAGCGCCGCGAGCAAGTAGCCGATCGTCACGTCGCACTCGACGTTCAGCAGCGCGACGTGCTTACCAGCCCGCAGCGCGGCTAGGGACAGTCCGGCGCCGACGTCCGGAACGCCGGTGGCATCGACAACGACGTCGACGTCGGCGTCGGCCAGCGCCAGCGCGTCGGTCAGGACGGCATGGCGGCCGCTGCCGCCAGTGTCCGCCTCGACGCCGGCCGCCTTATATGCCGCCACGGCGCGAGCAGGATCGACGTCAGCTATAGCGCCTATCTCAAGACCGGCGATTCGCTGGACCTGGGCGACGTATCCAGCGCCCATCTGCCCGGCGCCCGCAAGACCAACTCGGACCGGTCGACCTGTCCGCTCTTCCCGTTCCCGCAGTCGTTTGCTGTAGCTCATGACGTCCTTTCGGCTTCGGCCGGCACTCCGGCCACGATTTCTACTCGACTGCCCTCTCGCAGGTGCGGCAGCGGCACCTTCTCTAGACACACGTCACCGGGCAACTGGGCAACCACTGCACCACAGGCTTTGAACGAAATATGCCCCAACGCAGTGAGGTTTGCGTGCACGACGTCTCCGACGGCCAGGATCTTGAATCGGTGCCCGTCCACGTGCAGCTCATCGCCAGGGCGAACGCCCCCGACTCTGATGTCGGGCCGGTGTAGCGCACAGAACTCGTGAAGCTCCTCGGGTGCGCCTTCGCCGAACAGGATCAACATGCCCTGCCCCACGAAGTCAGCCACAAGCGGGCCGACCTTGGTTACTGTGGTTGAGTACCGCACTGCGGGGCGTGGCGTGGCCATCAGAGTGCTTCGATGTTGTCCGGTTTCACGCCGGACACAAAGATTTCTTCCTTGATGTACATCGATAGAGGCCCGGCCGGCGAGGTGGCGTGAATGTCTACAGTCGGCACCTTCTTCATCGGATAGACGCCGATGCGAGCGGTTCCGCCACAGTCGATGACGGCCACGGCGATCTTGTCAAACGGTGCTGACGAGGCGAACCCGTCGAAAGCTTCACCGCCGGTCAGTTCGGCAATTCGCGCCGCGATGGGATGAATCCCCCCACCGGTCACTGAGTAGATCAGGAACCGTTCGTCGGTAGGTGTGATGGTCAGTGGACCGCCCCATCCTCCTCGCCCGGCGCTAATCCTCACGCTTTTGTACTCGGACATCAGCTGCTCCTTTCAAGCAGTTTGTGAACAGGTTGATAGATGGGCGGACACGCTCTCGTCTTCACCTATGGTGACAGTTAGCCGGTGTATAGGCCGAAGCTCGCGAAGTATGCGATCACGACCGACAATGGGCCGGTGAGTACACGAGAAAACAGTACGGCGGGCACACCGACTTCGACGGTCTCTGGTTCCGCCTCGCCGAGCGCCAGACCGACAGGGATGAAATCACATCCTACCTGAGGGTCGATCGCAAACAGCGCCGGAAGCGCGTATTGTGGGGGGACATTGCCGTTGGCAATCTGTGTGCCGACCAGTACTCCGATGATTTGCGCAATTACCGCACCCGGACCGAGGAGCGGAGACAAGATGGGCAGTGAGCAGACTACTGACAGGATCAGCAGGCCGATGATGCTACTGCTCAGGGTGGTGAGGCCATTTCCGATTAAGTTGCCTACTCCCGTGCTAGTAATTAGGCCGACCAGGAAAGAGACGAAGGCCATGAATGGGAGGACGTTCTTAATTACCGTGTCGACCGAGTCGCGACCGGCCTGGTATAGAGCGGCCACAATGCCGCCAACGCCCTTGCCGATCTTGTTCAAGACCTTGTTGAGCCCGTCCAGTGGATTTCTTTTCCGCGCTGGTACCGCCACGGTGTCCTCATGTGTGCTCATGTTAAGCCACCTTTGCTTCTGCGCTCTGACGCCGTCCGAGCATGACGTTGGTGATCACCTCGGTGAGCATGCCGCGGATGAAGATAACGATCAGACCCACTAAGAAGTAGCGGACGGCTAAATCACCAATTGGCAGGTGGCGGCCTGTAATACCAACGGCTATACCGCCATAGACGAAGTATTCACCCGCATTGGCGTGAGGAAACAGGCCAAGAATGGGATGGACGAAGCTCACCGCGGCATCGTAGAAAGCGGGTTTTTTTGCCTCCGGCAGAAAACGCCCCATCGTGTAACACATCGGGTTGGTCAGGAAAAATACTGCCAGCACCGGGAGTACGAGGTAACGAAGCGGGAGGTAAACCAGACCTGGCCGTGCAGCAAACACACCGAAGCGTTCGATACGTTCAATACCGATAAGCTTGATCAGCGTATTAACGGCGGTCAACAGGACGATGAGCAGCGGGACGATACCCGTAACCAGTGTGACGAAGTTGGTTGCTCCTGCTTGGAACACACCGATGAACGATTCGGCCCAGTGAGCGAGCGTACCGAGAAATCCACCGGAATCAGGCGGTTTCGCGGGAGTGTCCGCGGCCAGGATGAGTGTTGCCAGACTCATGGGAGGGGATCCTTCCTAGGAGGAACTTTCTTAACATCAGATGACAGATACCCCCGCGGCAGGTGGCCGACCCCATTGCGAGTTTCACCTCAAGGACGTGGCGCGGGCTAACGAGGCTGCGTGTGAGCTGACTGTGTGGTCGGCTGAGCGCCGGAGACTCGCGGCTATGAACTCGGCGGACTGGGTACTGGCCTTTGCCACCAGCGGTGGCAGTCCGGCTGGAGTACGACCCGTGGCCAGGTCCCCCACCGTGCATCCAATAAGAGCCGGCTGCTGCCGCCCATCAGCAAACACGGTGACCCCACGCAGCACCAACGCGGCGGTCACGGTACCACCAGTATCGAATGCCAAACCGACGTAAACTCTGCGCCCCAATGCTTTGGCCAAGCCGACTGAGGTCCGTCCTTGAGCACGCAAGTCGACCAGCTGCTTGCGGAAGCGCATTGCTTGCCGAATCGTGAGCAGACGCTGGGTCAACCAGATTGCGGCGACGCAGATGAAGACACTCGTCATTGAGCTAGGCATCTCAGGCCCTCCGGGTCAGTTCCAAGACCGCGCGGGCGGCGGCCTCGTCGCAACAGAGCATGTCCAAAAACCCTCCACGAAGGGCGCCGACGAGGCCAGGACCTTTCTCGCGCCCCGTCGCGACTCCAACTACCGTGGGGATCTCACGCAATTCCTCAAGGGTGATTCCGAGGATGCGATCATTGGCTGCGCCAAGGAACGGGCGGCCCAGACGGTCGAAGAACCGAGCACAGATGTCACCGGCTGGCTCCGCCGCGCGGAATTCCTCACTTTCCGCGTCCGACAACCGCATCTGTGTGACGATCGCCTCCGAGGAGCCGTGCCCGACCGCCCCGATGCCGACTAATGCGATGTCAGATCGCCGGGCCGCTTGTAGTGCCTCAGCGATGGACCGATCACGGCGTAAGGCGGTGACGGCTTCCGACCGGTCGAGCACGGCCGGTGCGTGCAGATAGCGGTAGCGGGCACCCAGCCGAACGGCCAACTCACGAACCAGTTCTTGGCCGGTGGGTGCTGATGACACCTGCGACAAGCCACCCACCAGTTGCATGATCTCAACGTCGATTGTCTGGTCGGTGGTCACCGACCAGACCAAGCTCTGCAGCGACGTGCCCCAGGAGAGTGCAAGTGAGTGGCCATCGCGAAGCCGGTCCACCAGCCACGCGCCGCCGATCTCCCCGGTGGTACGCGCGGGCGGCGCGCCGGGTTGGAAGCGGGAAACCAGGGCTTCGGAGAGGCCGAATTGCTCCATCAGCCGATTTTCCAACCCGGCGTCCCGACCAGCCGGGTCATGAATGCGGATCTGCACGACGCCACGTTGCTTGGCCGCGGTCAGCATGCGTGAGACGTTCGAGCGCGTCGTGTGCATCTCTTGTGCGACCTCCTTCTGAGAGAGTCCGTCAACGAAGTAGAGCTGGGCGGCTCGGACCAAATCTGCGTCTTCGCGAGCGGCCGGCATGCCACCTCCAGTTGTCCCGGTTGTCACATTGGTGATAACCGACTCACCGCTGTGAGTAACTGTGTACCATGTGATGTGCGTCACCACAAGGGTTCTGCCCGACGGCTCTGGCCGCCGTGTCGGGCATGCCGTCCACTGCGCGAGTGGCTGTCCGATCCCGGCTAGCCAGCCACCTTCGACGAAGGAGTAGATATGGCAGTACAGGCTGACCGAGCGAAGGTCGCACCGAAGACCACACAGCGTCAAGCCGCGCAGGTTCCGAGGCTTGCGGAGGATCCGCAGCTCGCCGCGAGGGTCGTTGGGAAGATGTGGCGAATTCGGCTCTTCGAAGAGGCGGTCGATGAGTTGTTCGCGCGCGGCCTCATGCACGGAACCATGCACTTGTCGATCGGGCAGGAAGCCTCGGCGACCGGAGTATGCCTCGCGATGCGCGAAGGTGATCACCTCACGTCGACCCACCGTGGCCACGGTCATTGCATCGCCAACGGCGCGGATCTGAACCGGATGATGGCGGAGCTACTGGCGAAGGAATCCGGCTATTGCCGCGGACGGGGCGGATCGATGCACATCGCCGATGTCGCCATGGGAAACTTGGGTGCCAACGGGATCGTTGGTGGCGGTATCCCGATCGCCGCGGGCGCCGCCCTCGGGCTGCGTATGCAGGGCAAGGATGCGGTGGTGGTCAGCTTCTTCGGTGACGGCGCGACCAACGAAGGCGCGTTTCACGAGGGGTTGAACCTGGCGTCCGTGTGGGATTTGCCGGTGGTCTTCGTCTGCGAGAATAACAAGTACGGGATGTCGATGTCGACATCGTTGTCCACTCGCGTCGACAACCTTGCCGTGCGTGGTGCTGCCTACGGCATTCCTGGGGTCAGCGTCGACGGGAACGACGTCCAGGAGGTCTACGAAGCCGCTACCCAGGCGATCGAGCGTGCCCGGTCTGGTGGTGGACCGACGTTGCTCGAGGCGGTCACCTACCGGTGGAAGGGACATTCTAAGAGCGATAAAAATCTGTACCGCACGCGGGAGGAGATCGCTGAATGGAAAGAACGTGACCCCATCGCGGCGTTCCTGGCCTCGGTGACCGAAGCGCAGTCGCTCGATAAGGAAGCCTTGGCCGCGATCGCCCAGGACGCCAAAGAGGCCGTTCGCGAATCAGTCCGTACTGGCAACGCCGCACCAGACTCCCGGGCTGATGAACTGCTGTCCGCGGTGTACGCGACAGGAGAAGGCAAATGACGACGATGGCACCGGTCACCGCCACGACTTCTGAGAACACGCGGGTGATCACCTATTCCGAGGCGGTCCGTGAAGCCATCAGCCAAGCCATGGACGCTGACGAGCGGATCTTCATGCTCGGCGAGGACATCGGCATCTACGGTGGCGCCTTCGGGGTCAGCGGAGACCTCTACCACCGCTTCGGAGCGGACCGGATTCGCGACACTCCGATCTCCGAGCTCGGGATCGTCGGCGCGGCTGTCGGCGCAGCATTGGTAGGCATGCGGCCGATCGTGGAGATCCAGTTCTCCGACTTCACCTGCCAGGCCATGGACCAGATCGTCAACCAGGCCGCCAAGATCCACTTTATGCTCGGTGGCGCCGCCAGTGTTCCGATGGTCCTCCGTGCGCCCGGCGGATCCGGAACCGGCGCTGCCGCCCAACACTCCCAGTCGCTGGAGGCGTGGTTCGCGCATGTCCCCGGCCTAAAAGTGGTTATGCCCGCCACCGCCGCTGACGCTAAAGGGCTGTTGCTGTCGGCAATCGATGATCCCAACCCGGTGATCATCATCGAGCACAAACTGCTCTACCGTACGAGCGGGGAGGTCCCCCAGGAGGCGATCCGGGTCCCCCTGGGTAAGGCCGCGGTGCGACGCACCGGCCCCGATCTCACTCTGGTCGCCACCGGCATCATGGTGTCGCGCTCCTTGGAGGCCGCGGACAAGCTGGCTGAGCGGGGTATCGAGGCGACGGTCGTAGACGTCCGCTCGCTCAAACCGTTCGACTCAGAGACCGTCCTTTCAGCGGTTTCGGATACTGGCCGAGTGCTATTGGTCCAAGAGGCCGCGAAATCGGGCGGATTCATGTCCGAAGTCGCCACATGCATCGCTGAATCCGACGCCGTTTACTCCTTGCTGGCCCCGATCGGCCGCCTGTGCGGCCTCGACATTCCCATCCCCTACGCACCGCAACTCGAACGCGCCGCAGTTCCTCAGGTCGAAGACATCATCAGCCGCAGCACCGACCTGGTGAGAGGTTCCTGATGGCGCGCGAGGTGCCTTTGTTCATGCCCAAAATGAGCATGACGATGGAAACCGGGGAACTACTCAGCTGGGCCAAATCCGAGGGTGATGTGGTCAAGACTGGCGATGTAGTTGCCGAGGTTCAGACCGATAAGGTCAACATGGAGGTTGAGTCATCGGTCGATGGTGTCCTCACCCGCATCGTCGCGCAGCCCGGAAGCGTCCTCAATGTGGGCGCGCCCCTCGCCTTCCTGACGACCGATGCCGATGATCTGATGGAAGGTCTGTTCGACCCGCCGTCGGACGTCGTGAGTGAACCAGCTACGCCGAACTCAGACGTCCCCCCTAAGGACGCAGTAAAACTGGCCGCGACTCCGGTGTCCCGTCGCGGGCCTCATCCGGCAGTGCCGTTCGCTCGGCGCCGCGCCTCGGAGCTCAGGGTGTCGCTGGAGGAGGTGGTGCCCACCGGCCCCAATGGCGTGATTACCGTCAAGGACGTCGAGGAGGCGGCGCAGAAACCAACCAAAGCGGTTCCGGAACCAGCAGCGGCCTCGGCTCCTGCTGCCCCTCCGGTCTCGGCTCCAACGCCGGGCGCGGTCCAACTCCCTCCTGACCAACTCGCGCCGGCCGTAACGGCGGCAGCACCAGCCTCGGCTCCTGCTGCCCCTCCGGTCTCGGCTCCAACGCCGGGCGCGGTCCAACTCCCTCCTGACCAACTCGCGCCGGCCGTAACGGCGGCAGCACCAGCCTCAGCAGTGTCGACCGATCCCGGCTTCGCCGACGAGCTGGCTCCACGCCGACGCGCCATCCGCGCTGCGGTGGCGCGGACAATGTCGGGGAGTGCCGCAGTTCCGCAGTTCACCGTGTTCGCTGAACTGAACCTGGATGCGGTCAACCTTGTTCGCAACCGAATCGGTTGGACCACGCTGCTGATGCGTGGCTGGGCCCGAGTGCTGCGAAACTACCCAGAGGTCAACGCCGGATGGGACGACGCCGCCAACGCACCAGCGGCGGCCAACGACACCGTGGGTATCGCACTCGCCACCGATTCGGCCGTTGGTTTGCTCGCGCCAGTCATCAAAGACCCTGACCTAATGTCCGTGCAAGACCTAGAAAGACTGGTGCGGGACACCGTCGATCGGGCGAGGACCGGCAAATTGTCTGTTGCGGATATCGAGGGCGCGACCACCACCCTGTCCAACCTGGGCGCATTTGGGGTGCCCTCGTTCACCAGCTTGCTTACCCCAGGGCAGGCCACGGCGTTGTCGGTGGGTGCCGTCACCCCACGTCCAGTGGTGACCGGCGGTGGGTTGGCGATCCGGCTTGGGACCACGGTGGGACTGACCGTCGACCACCGCCCGGTCGATGGTGCCGATGCAGGTCGCATCCTGGCCAACCTGGTCGATTTGTTCGTCCGTCCGGATGCGTTGCTGAGTTGACCAGAATGGAACCCGCTTCCACCGCGGTGGGGGGCCGGAGCCAGTGGCCTCCTGCCGGAGTGGTCTTCGACTGCGACGGCGTTCTCGTGGACAGCGAGCCCATCCACGCTCGCGCGACAACCGAATGGGCTGCTGGACTAGGGATTACGTTGAGCTCGAACTTTCTTCACGATTTGTTGGGGATGACTGTCGCGCAGCAGGTAGCGCTGATCGTCCGAGAAACTAGTCATGACCCGTACAAGTCGTACCAAGCTCGGGAGAAGCACTTCTGGTCGGTCGCCGATGAGATTGGCCCCATGCTGGGGGCTGGTACTGTCGCTAGGCGCCTGAAGGCGGACGGCACCCGAATCGCTATCGCGAGCAGCGGCACCCACCGGTACTTGCAGCACGTTATCGACCTCCTCGAGCTGGGGGACGTGATCGACGGTTATATCGGTGCCGAAGACGTGACCCATCCCAAACCGCATCCCGAGCCCTACACCAAAGCCGTAGCCATGCTCGGGTTGAGGCCACAGAGCTGCGTCGCCATCGAGGACTCGGCGACCGGCACAGCCAGCGCATCAGCCGCCGGACTGAAAGTGATCAAGCTCGATGCCGCCACCCCCACCAGCTCCGGTTACGCTGAAGGCATGGCTACGGCCGCTGACTTCAATGGTGTAGCGGCGCTACTTTACGGCAATTGTCGGCGCCTAAAAGAAAACTCCCGCACCGAAGGACTGGACGACTGACCGATGTCTCACCAACCTGCCGCCCCACCGCGTGCTGCCGCAGTCGTGCTGGCCGCCGGTGACGGAACCCGTATCGGCGGCGCTCACAATAAAGTGTTTCTTCATCTCGCCGGTCGACGGGTGGTGTCCTGGAGTCTGCAAGCACTCGCCCAGGTTCGATCCATTGAACGCTTCGTCATGGTCATCCGTGAATCCGACCGGGAGTTGGCCGAGGAAACGATTGACCGGGACCTCGAAGGTATTGACGTTGAGGTTGTTCTGGGTGGGAACAGTCGGCACCAGTCGGAGCTGTTCGCGCTCCGGCACCTCGCCGCTGCCGTCGCGTCCTCCCTCGACGTGGTGCTGGTCCACGACGGGGCGCGCCCGTTGCTGTCACCCGAACTCGTGCAAACCCTGATCACGACCGCCGCAGAGTGCGGCGCGGCGATTCCGGGCCTGGAGACGGACGAAATCCGGCGGGTCCGTCCTGACGGAACCCTGGATCTGCGCCCCCCTGAGGTGATGATCCGCGCCCAGACGCCACAGGCCTTTGATGCTCGCACGGTCCTGAACGCATACGAGCGCGCCGACATTGACAGGTTTGTCGGCACCGATACGGCGTCGTGCGTGGAGGAGTACTCGGACACACGGATCCAGGTAGTTGCTGGAAACCCAGCGAACATCAAGATCACCTACCCGCAGGATCTATTCGACGCTGCAACGATTTTGGAAGACAGGAATTTTCATCTCGATTAATGAAATCTGGGACATCATGAACCGTGAGGTAGAACGGACCGAACTGCTGTGTTCGGTATGTGGGCGGGAAACGATACAGGACGTCTCCTATGCGGGGCGCCTTATAACTCACGCATGCTGCACTTCCTGTGGGACAGTGGTGCAGTTCAATCGACGGTCGCTGTACAAAGAATACATCAATGATCTTCGACAGCGACTGCAATCAAAGCCCCGACGGCTGCTGCACCGCGCCACGAAGCACCCCCACCGGTTTCTTTGGTCGTTGCCGGCCGCCATCGTCCGGCAACCGGGAAAGCTGCTCGGAGAGTTCAAGACCGTCTATGACGAGGAGTGCAAGGCCGGGAGGCGGCGTTAGACAGGCAGGACCGCCCTTGCTGGGCAGGTGACGCGATCACAAGCGCCTCTGAAACAACGAACATGGAACAACGAGCATGGAAAATTGGTGGAGCAGTGGACAAGACGGCAGCGAACCCAGCTGATCAAATGGTGTTGCACGGCACGCCGGCTAGCGCGGGCCGCGTCAGTGGACGCGTGGTTCGGATGTCTGAGAGCATCTCCGAGCCGGCGAGCCGCCCAGCACCCGCTGACCCCGCTGCTGAAGCAGGGCGCCTCGCTCCCGCCGCCGCCGTCGTCATGGCGCGGTTACAGTCGGCAGCCGATGTTGCCGAGGGTGCTGGGCGGGGAGTACTAGCGGCGACAGCGCAAATGGCGGCCGACCCTGCGTTGCTATCCAAGGCCACGGCGCTGGTGATGGAGCAGCACCTGCCCGCACCCCGTGCCGTGTATGAGGCTGCCGGCACATTCAGCGAGATGCTGGCTGCTGCAGGCGGCTACCTGGCAGAGCGTGTACGTGACGTACACGATGTCCGTGACCGTCTCATCGCGGAACTCACCGGGGCGCCAGCGCCCGGTGTTCCGCACCTCGACATGCCCGCCGTTCTGGTGGCGCGTGATCTGGCCCCCTCCGACACCGCCGGGCTCACCCCGGCTACCGTTCTGGCGCTCGTCACCGAACAAGGGGGGCCAACAAGCCACACCGCCATCCTCGCTCGCTCGCTGGGCATCCCGGCCGTGGTAGGCGCTCGCGGCGCGATTGAGCTGTTGGACGGGATGCCGGTGCTGGTCGACGGCACAGCTGGCACAGTGACGGTTCTGAGCGATGTCATTTCCCTCAGCAGCGTGACAGTCAAGCCCCCAGTCTGGGACGGGGTCGGGCGCACCAGCGATGGCCACCGGGTGGCGTTGCTGGCCAACGTCGGCGACGGGATCACGGCGCAGCGGGGTGCGGACGCGGGTGCAGAAGGCGTTGGCTTGTTACGCACGGAGCTGGCTTTCCTCTCGGCCATGGTGGAGCCCAGCCGGGCGGCGCAGCAGCGGGCCTACGTTGACGTCCTCAGCGTTTTCGCGGGCAAACCCGTCACGGTCCGGACCCTCGACGCCGGCGCGGACAAGCCGCTACCGTTTCTTGCGCAGCCCGCTGAACCCAACCCGGCACTCGGGGTCCGCGGCCTGCGGGTGGCTTTCGCCTCACCCGGAGTGCTCGATCGCCAACTCAACGCCCTGGTCGCGGCGGCAGCCGAGTGCGAAGCCGTGCTCAAGGTGATGGCGCCGATGGTCGCCACCGCGGAGGAGGCCGCCTTCTTTGCTGAACGAGCGCGAGCGCACGGAGTGAGCAGCGTTGGGGTGATGATCGAGATTCCGGCCGCAGTATTTGCCGCGGCGGAGATCGCCGAGGTGGTCGACTTCTTCAGCGTGGGAACCAACGACCTGGCGCAGTACCTGTTTGCGGCCGACCGCCAGGCGGGTTCGCTCGCCGCATTGAATGATCCCTGGCAGCCGGCGCTGCTGAGGCTGATCGACCTGCTGTGCCGTAGCGCAAATGAGACGCCGGTGGGTGTGTGCGGGGAGGCAGCAGCCGATGCAGAACTGTCGGTGGTGCTCGCTGGGCTCGGCGTGCGATCACTTTCCATGGGTCCCGCCGCCTTGGCGGCAGTAGGCGCGCAACTGGGAGGGACGGATCTCTCTGTCTGCAAATGCGCAGCGACTGCGGCGCTGGCTGCTCCCACACCCCACGCCGCCAGGTCAGCGGTGCACGAGCTGTTTGCCCCGCAACAAAAAAATTCATCGCCTATTCAGCTGCCGTAAATTCTCCGCGCAGAATCCAGCCATTGGTGACCGTAGGTGGGTCTCCGGCGGCGGCTGGCCTCGCCGGCGCTGTAGGTGCGTTTCCTGCGACGGGCCATTACGACACCTAGGAGCAGTGCGGCTCCGACGCGGAAGCCCAGCACGCAGCCGTGGGTGGCGGCTACGTCGGTGGCCACGCCGTTGCGCATCTCGCCGAGCGAATGGCGGAGTGCGAGCGTAACGAGGCAGGCGAGGCCGAGCGCCCCGCCGACGGCCTGCATGGCACTTTGAATTCCGGAGCCCAGGCCGGAGTCTTGGCTGGTGACCTGGTGCAGGGCGGCGTTGGTGATAGCGGGGAAGGTCAACCCCGAGGATAGGGCGAGCAAGATCATGCCGGGTAGCACCCCGCCGACGTAAGAAGAACCGACGTGGACACCACCGGTCAAAAGCAATCCGACAGCGCCACCAAGAAAGCCGACGGACAACAGTGGCTTGACGCCAGTGCGCGGCATTAGTGCGGTGCCGAGGCCGATACCGGCCCCAATCCCGAACCCGAGGGGCAGGTAGGACAACCCGCCCTCAAGTGGGGAGTACCCGAGCACCTGCTGTTCGAACAGCGTCAACAGATACACGTAGGTCATGAACGCGGATGTGTTGAACAGGGTGATGAAGTTGGCGACCACTCGGGTGCGGTTATTGAAGAATCGTAACGGGATGAGCAGAGCCGGTGAGCGGCCCTCCACCACGACCATGGCCGTCAACAGGAGCGCACCGGCGATAAGGGGCAGCAGCACCTGCCACGATCCACACGGGTGCGAGGCGGCCTGCAGCAGTCCGTCGACGACCGCCACCAGGCCGCCGGTCGCAGTCAGCGCGCCGGCAAAATCGAGCCGATGATGCGCGCGCACCATCTTGCTCTCTGACACCAGTCGCGGCACCATGACCAGCGCGATCAGAGCGATCGGCAAGTTGATGAAGAAGATCCAGCGCCACGACGTCAGGTCGGTCAGTGCCCCGGAGATTACGGCACCGGACACGCCGCCCAGCCCGGTGAGGCCGCCCCAGACTCCCAGCGCCTTGATGCGTTCGCGAGGGTCGGGGAAAAGCACGGCGATCAGGCCGAGCGAGGCCGGCGCGGCGAGCGCCTCGCCTACTCCTTGCACGAATCGACCCGAGACGAGCGTGGCGGGGATGACTGCGGCCCCGCACGCGGTAGAGGCCAGCGCGAAGACGCTGCTTTTCCACCCGCGACGGCGGTGAGGCGGTGACGGTGTCGGCGTACGCACTGGGCACGAGTGCCAATCCGGTCGTGAGCAGGCTGACCACCAGGAGGGCTTGGCCTGTCGAACGTCGTCGGCTGTGTCGGTGCATGGGGTTCCTCCGGAATCTGACGGAGTGTCGCACATCACCGAGGTTCGGTCGTGGTGAGGAGCTCGGTGATTCCGCGGTGCCGCCGCACCCAGGGGCGGCGTGGGATCTCAATAGTTCAACGGCATTGCCGAGCTGGACAACGGGGTGCGCTGTCAGCTGATCCATTGACGGGTTTGTGCGAGCACCCTTTCGCCCTCGAGGTCGGCGAGGGACAGGCCGGCGAACGATACGGACTGTTCGCTGGTCTGCCAACGGAACCGCGGTGCGTGCGTCGTGGCCGCCTCGACGATGACCGTGGCCGCAGCCTCGGCGGTCTGCGCGTTGGCGAACGTGGCAGCAGTTCGGTCCAAATAGGACCGCAGTAGGGAGTACGCGTCGTCGTGCGCCTGGGCGTCTCCGCCGGGGTCCGCGCCCGCGACGTTGGCGACGAACTCACTGGCCACCGCCCCGGGTTCGACGACGGTGATGCCGACACCGAACCGCTCGGCGACCGGAGCCAGGAACTACTTGAACCCTTCGCCGGCAAACTTCGCCCCGCAGTATGGGTCGGCGAACGGCTGCCCGACCACACCGCCGACGCTGGTCACGGTCACCACGCGTCCGCGCCCGGCCTGGCGCATCAGCGGCAGTACCAGCTGGGTCAGGGCCACCACCCCGATGTAGTTGACTACGACGTGAAGCGTTGTTCCAGCTCGCGCATCTCGGAAACGCCGATCAGGTCGAGGAAGCCGTCGAAGGATTGAATCGGCGGGGTGTGTTCGGTCGAGGCCCCCGTGCGGCTGATGGTGTCCAGTACGCCGCTCATCGCTGCGGTGGCCGCCAACAGGGTGCTGACCGGGAAGATCACGAGGCGGAAGCCCAGCTGCTGGAGCCGCTTCAGTGACAGCGGTGGTGTCTTTCCCCCTTCTACCCAGTTGAACAGCAGAGGGTGACCGGCGAGCTCGGCGGCGACCGTCTCGATGTCCTCGGTGGTGCGGGGCGCCTCGACGAAGAGTACGTCGGCGCCCGCGTCCCGGAAGCGCTTTGCGCGCTGGATCGCAGCCGCGATGCCCTGCGTCTCAGCGGCATCGGTTCGCGCGATGATCACAAGGTCCGGGTCGTGCCGCGCGGCAGCAGCGGCGGCAATCTTCGCGCACATGTCCTCGACGCTGACCACCGTTTTTCCACTCATGTGCCCGCAACGCTTGGGAGCCACCTGATCTTCGAGCTGCAAGGCTGCGACGCCGGCTTGTTCGTACTCGCGCACGGTGCGAATGACGTTCACGGGGTTGCCATAGCCGGTGTCGGCGTCGGCGATGACGGGTACATCCACGGCCTGGGCGATGCGGCGGGCGTTGTCCACCATCTCGGTCTGGGTGAGCAGGCCGACGTCGGGTCGACCGAGCAGGGTGGCCGAAGTGCCGAAGCCGGTCATGTACACGGCGTTGAAGCCGCCGTGCTCGACCAGGCGTGCGGAGAGGCCGTCGTAGGCGCCGGGGGCGACAACCAGGTCGGGGGCGTCGAGCAGCTCACGCAGACGGCGGCGCGGATTCGGGCGTGGACCAACTAAGTTAGCCATGAGCATCCTCTTGATGTAGGTGGAACAGGGCGTCGACGTTGCTCACGACGTCGGCGTATTTGGCGTCGAGGTCGAACAGGTTGGCCTCGTGGACGTCGGTGGTCCGGTCACCGCATGCCTGTCGTACCACCATCGGGGCGAAGCCGTGCTGGATGGCGTCGGTGGCGCTCGCCCGCACACACCCCGACGTGGAGAACCCTGTGACCACAACGGTGTCGACGCTCAACGCAGTCAAGGTGGACGCAAGGGAGGTACCGAAAAACGCCGACGCATAGTGCTTGTCGACAACCAGCTCGCCCGCGACCGGAGTGAGTTCCGTCGCGATGTCTCCCAAGCCCTCGCCGTGGTCTGCGGCGAACACGCCCAACGCCGGAACCTTGCGGCCGAAGTGTCCCGCGTCGGCCAGCCCTGTCGTGTACGCCACCCTGGTGAACACAACGGGGACCCCGCCGCACCGGGCGCCGGTCAGCAGTTCTGCGCAGTTGGCCACCACGCGCGCGCCCTGCTCGCCGGCATAGAGCGGGCTGCCTGGCGTGACGTAGGCGCGGACCACGTCGACCAGCAGCAGGGCCGGGCGATGCCCCCAGCCCAGCCTGGCACCGAAGCTGCTCATGTCCACACTGGTCGCTTCGGGGCAGGCAACCCGGTCTCTGCCTCGCAGCGGGCGAGAATGTCTTCCAGCTCGGGACCCCGGTCGAAGACCGACAGCTCGCCGCGGGTGCCGCGGAGCTCGGCGCGCAGGGTATCGGTGGCGGCGGCGTCGATGCTGCCGTCAGGGCCGATGACCACGCCGAAACGTGCTGCGCCCTCGGCGCTGACCAGGCCACGGCGCACCTCGAGGGCCACGAGTTCGGGTGCTCTTTCCAGCGGATCCCCCCAGCCGCCACCGCCCCAGGTCACGAAGTGCAAGAGGTCTCCGGGGCGCACCTGGACGTCAAGGCACTTGCTCGGCAGCACCTCGTTAGTGCCGTCGGCCCGCTCAAGCCGCTTTGTGCCCCGCGCACCGGGGGTGCCACCGTTGACCCCCCACGGGTAGGTAAGCCAGCGGTCGTCGTGGATGGTGATCGTCCCGGGCTCGAAGAATCGGTAGGCCACGTCGACCCCGTTCCCGCCCCGGTGCAGCCCTGCCCCGCCGGTATCCGCGATGGTTTCCCACTTCTCAATGCGCAGCGGATAGTAACTCTCCAGGAACTCGCAGGGAATGTTCGTGAAGCTGGGCCACAGTGAATGTCCATCCGGACCGTCGCCCAGCGGTCGCCCCGGTATACCACCGAAGCCGATGGAGTACAGCTGGAACCACTCGCCCTTGCGCTCGCCGGTGCTGTAGTGCCCGGAGTACATGAAGTGCGGCGACGAGGAGAACCCTGCAGCGTTGAGCAGTGCTGGGTTGGTCTGGCCGAGCAGTCCACCGAAGAGGTCGAACACCCTGCCGATGCCGTGGTTGCGGGCGTTGAGCGCGGCCGGATGTTCCGGCTTCCAGAACGAACGTTCGGGAATCTTGACCTCGACGAGCGGATAGAAGCCGTCGTTCCAAAGGATCTGCGGGTCGGCAACGGTGATCATGTAGATACCGAAGAACATCCGGATGAGGTTCTCGTTGATGTAGTAGTTGATCGGCCCAACGGCCTGCGGTGATGATCCCGTGAAATCCAGGTGCACCGTGTCACCGGTGCGGGTCAGCGAGAGCACCAGCTCGTAAGGTCCGAAGCCGACGCCGTCGTCGCAGATGTAGTCGGTGAAGGACAGCGTGCGACCTTCCTCGAACACCATGTGCAGCAGGGCCTTCATGGCGGTGTAATTGCGGGCGAGCAGCAGGTCGAGCGCACTGAGGTAGGTCTCGGCGCTGAACCGGGTGCACATCTCCTGGACCCGGCGCCCGGCGGTGCGACAGGCGGCGACCAGACCGTTGAGGTCCGCGCGGTTCCAGTCCGGCATGCGCACCTGGTTGAGGATGATGCGGAGCGCGTCCTCGTTCGGCTCCCCGGCCCGGTAGAGCTTGAACGGGGGAATCACCACCCCTTCCTCGTAGATCGTGGTGGCGTCGGTGGGCATGGAGGAGGGCGACTTGCCGCCCACGTCGGACATGTGTCCGAACATCGAGCTCCAGCCCACGAGGTGCCCGGACTCGAAGATCGGCATCACCACCAGCCAGTCATTGGCGTGGCTGATGGCCGCCCCGCACGCGTAGGGGTCGGAGGTGAGCAGGACGTCGCCCTCGCCGATCTCGCCGTCGAAGCCGTCTAGGAAGTCGGGGATGGACAGACCGAACTGACCGACGACCATCTTCCCGCTGGGGTCGGCGATGAGGGGGAACTCGTCGTGCTGTTCACGGATGCCGGGGCTGAGCGCGGTGCGGAAAAGCACCTCATCCATCTCGTGGCGCGCGTTGCGCAGCCCGTTCTCGACGAGGTCGAGGGTGACGGGGTCGACCTCGACGCTGCCGAGGTGTTCGGTTGCGGTCTGCAGGATCTGTGCCATGGTTCAGCCCTCCGTCGGGGTGATCAGGAGGCTGCCTGAGGCGTGGGTGAACGCCTGGTGCCCGGGTAGGACGAGCGTGGTGGAGTCCATCTCGGCGATGATGGCGGGGCCGTGGACCACGTCACCGGCCCGAAGGGCGGAGCGTTCATAGATTCCTGCATCGACATAGGCGCCCTCGACATAGATCGGGGAGGTCGCCGACCGTGCGGCGACCGGGTCGCCCGCACCCTCGTCCAGGACCGTCGGAGTGACGCGGGGGCGAGGTCCGCTGACGCTCACCCGGGCGTTGACGAGCTCGTGGTCGGCAGGTACCAGGAAGCTGAACAGCCGCTGATGGTCAGCGTCGAAGGCGTCGGCCACGGTGGCGAGCGCGGTGTCTAGGTGCTCCAGCCACGCCGGATCAACCTCGACGCCTATCTCGAAGCCCTGACCGAAGAAGCGGACATCGACCTCGAGGCGCATGGTCTGTTCGTCGCTCGGCACGCCCTGGGCCACCATTCGCTCGGACGTGGTGGCGCGCAGCTCATCGAGAATCTGGGCGAGTTCTGCGCCGGTGAGGTCGGAAAACCGCCGGAGGCAGGTGCGCGCCGACTCATCCCTGGCCGAGGTGGTGGCATCGCCCAGCGCGCAGAGCACCCCCGGGGAGGGAGGCACCACAACAGGCCAGGCGCCGGTCAGCTTCGCCAGGGCGTTGGCGTGCAGGGGCCCGGCACCGCCGAACGCGGTCAGGGCGAAGTCTCGTGGGTCGAAGCCCTGCTGGACGCTGACGAGCCGCAGACCGCCCAGCATGTTCTCGTTGACGATGTCGATGATGCCCGCGGCAGCCGCCTCCGCGCTGGGCAGCCCGACTGCGTCGGCGACTGCCTGCACGGCCGCCCGGGACGCCGCAACGTCGAGGGTGATCTCCCCGCCGGCCAGGGTCGCCGGCAGGTAACCCAGGACCACGTTCGCGTCGGTGACGGTGGCCTCGGTGCCGCCCTTGCCATAGGCAGCCGGCCCCGGCACCGCCCCCGCGGACTGCGGACCAACGCGCAAGGCCTTGGTCAGCTCGGGTACATGCGCGATGGAACCACCGCCGGCCCCGACGGTGCGCACGTCGACCGAGGAGGCGCGCACGGTGAGGTCACCCACCTGCGTTTCCCGGCCGATTCGCGGAACGAGCCCCTGCACGAGAGCGACGTCCGTGGATGTACCGCCCATGTCGAAGGTCATCAGGTCGGTGACGTCGCACTGCTCGGCCACCCACACCGCACCGGTGACTCCGCCGGCAGGACCGGAGAGCAGCATCGTCACCGGGTTGTCCACCGCCGCCTCCGCCGCCGAGAGGCCGCCGTCGGACCGGAGCACCGCGAGGTTTCCGGCGACACCGCTGCCTCGGAGTTGGTCCCGCAGACTGTGCACGTAGTGCGCCACGTGCGGCTGAACGTACCCGTTGGCCACTGTGGTCACGGTGCGCTCGTATTCCCGCATCTCCGGCAGCACCTGGCTGCTCAACGAGACGGCAACCCCAGGGAGCTCCTCGACGGCCAGTTGCGCCACCCGCCGCTCGTGGGCGTCATTGGCGAAGGAATTGATCAGCGAGATCGCGAGCGCCTCGATCCCATTGTCACGCAACGATGCCAGTGCCGCGCGGGTCGCGGCCTCGTCCAACGCGACCACCTCAGTGCCGTCGCTGGCCATGCGCCCCGGCACTTCCACCGTGTTCTCCAACGCAGCAAGGGGCTCGGGCTTCGGCCAAATGATCCAGCCCGCCAAGCCTCCCGGTACGAACGAACGGGCGATCTGCAGCACCTGACGGAAACCCAGGGTGGTGACCAACCCGACTTTCGCGCCCTTGCCCTCAAGGATCGCGTTGGTGGCGACGGTCGTTCCGTGCAGTACCGAGTCGATTCGGCTCCGGTCCACGTCCGCCTTCGCACACACCAGGTCGATGCCGTGCAGCACCCCGGTGGACTGATCATCGGGAGTGGAAGCGGTTTTGGCCCGCCACGTAGCGCCGCTGTCCGAGTCCACCAGGAGCACGTCGGTGAACGTACCCCCCACATCGACACCGAGTCGATAGGTCATCTTGGGTCCTCCTGGACTAGTACTGGTGCGGAATGATCGAGGAAAGTGCGGGCGGCGAACACGTGGCTGCGCATGACGGACTCGGCCCACTCGCCGTCGCCGTGCTCGAGTGCGTCGCAGATCTCGCGATGATGGTGCTGACTACGCGCCAAGGCGTGGTCGGAGTACTGGTGAAAGGTCCGCATCACCAGCGGCACGTGGACGACGGTGTGCACCATCGCCGCCAGCTGGGCACTGGCGGACAGCGCAAGCAGGTCATCATGAAATTTGCGGTTCTGAGTGGTCAGGGCATCCAGGTCACGCGGCCCACCGGGTTGGATGGTCTGTTCCATCGTCGCGCACAGTGCTCGCAGCCGCGCGACGTCGGAGGCACTGGCGCGTGCGGCCGCACGACGAGCCCCGAGACCTTCCAACGCGGCCCGCAGCTCAAATGTCTCACCCAGGTCCTCGCGGCTCCATTCGCAGACCCGCGCACCACGATGGGGCAGGTGCTCGACGAGGCCTTCGATGCCCAGCCGTTGCAACGCCTCACGTATCGGGGTGCGACTGATGCCGAACTCCACTGCGAGCTCATCCTCACGCAGCCGTATGCCTGGTGAGCGGACACCGGCCAGAATCTCCGACCGAAGCGACGCGTAAGCACGATCTGTGACGGTCATCAGCGTCCCTTCGCTCCACGACATCGTGTATGCAATCGCGGCGACTGTCTAGTGTTTTGTGCGCACACCCTTCACCCGAGCACCTCCAATGCATACAAAACGACTCATCTGGCGTTCTGGGCCGGTCGCCGGCTGGCGCAGAGCTTCGAACCCGGCGAGGACTGCGTCTCGGACCACCGGGCAAACCAGTTCGTCGACGTCCCGGGACTCATCGCGCCGGCCAGCCATCCTGCCGAGCAACCCGTGCCGGGATCTGCTGCCATAGGTTTCCGCCGACTGGCAGCGTCACCTGCACTGAAACGCGGCCACCACATGCAGTCACGGTGCGAGCCAATCCGATCGCGGTGCCGGTGACGAGTGCGACCTCAGTTCTCTGGATCTCCGGTTTCGGCGTCGAGGTCGGTGGCCTCGGTGCAGAACTGCCAGAACTGTGCGCGGTCGTGTGCGCTCTCTCCGGTGTGCGGCAGGTAGTGCGTGGGACGTGTGCGCCGGTCGTGCCAGAACTGTCCCGACGGTGGCGCGGGACTGGTGGCGGCCAGCCAGATGATGGTGTCGGCGCCTTCGGCGGGTGTGCGCAGCAGGGGGCCGGTAAGTCGGTGGAAACCCGGCAGCGAGGAGGCCACGCCGGGGGTGTCGGCCCAGCCCGGATGCATGG
>JAABUK010004344.1_pt1 | contig 23137 bp, 25 predicted proteins | sample 5559141 | NCBI WGS metagenome assembly JAABUK01 (sample SAMN10711869, study PRJNA513367) | rock metagenome | isolation source: Antarctica rocks | place: Antarctica: Victoria Land, Pudding Butte nord | collected 2016-01-03
TAAGGGGGGGTGGAGTCGCGGGGAATGGTGGAGGGGCCGTCGAGGTGTGGTGAACTGATTCGAGGGGTTAGCGATTCGGTGTATTTCACTATTTCGGAGATGTTGCCTGGACGGGAGGAGCGGGTTATTATGGTGGTTACTCCGGCGGAGGTGGCGAGTCGGGCGGCAACGATCTTGGTGGACATGCCGCCGGTGCCGAGGGGGGAGCCGGAGGTGGAAACGTCGACGGCGAGGGTGGAGATGTCGGATACGACGGGGAGGGGGCTGGCGTCTGGGTTTGAGCGGGGGTTCTTGTCGTAGAGGCAGTCGACGTCCGTCATCAGGAAGAGGTAATCAGCGTTTACCATTGCGGCGGTGATGGCGGAGAGGGTGTCGTTGTCGCCGAATTTGATCTCGGCGACAGCGAGGGTGTCGTTTTCGTTGACAATGGGGATCACGCCCATGTTCAGGAGTTCGGTGAGCGTGTTTTGCGCGTTGATGTATTGGGTTCGGTCGGCGATGTCGTTTCTGGTGAGGAGGATTTGGGCGACGGGTTGGCGCATGTGGTTGAATAAGGAGTCCCAAAGGGACATTAGGCGGCATTGGCCTATTGCTGCGAGTGCCTATCGTCAGATCAGACTGAAGTCGAGACATCTCCATGGATGAAGGGCAATACTTGAACTTTGGGAAGATGCTGGGGCTTCTTCTCGATATCCATTCTGCGCAAACCCACGCCAATGGCGCCAGAAGACACGATGATGACTCTATGGCCATCTTTGAGTAGTTTAATGGCAGTCTCCACCATCATCGACAGGATTGATAGGATGGGCTGATGTGTTACTTCATCCACAATCGAACTCGTGCCTAGGTTGGTCAGACAACGCCGGTGAGGGTTCAGAAAATGGATTCTACCAAGCTTGATCACGATTGTCAATTGTTTTGACTTCATTTTGGATCCCTTGATGTCTAGTCCCACCGATCGCGCAGGATATGAGAGCAGCTGTCAAGCCTTTATGAGACATTCTTGTTGAATGCATCACGCCCTGCTGGTGACCAAAATTTGGGATCGTCAGGTTTTTTTGGTCCCGCGGCTTCGTAAGAGATTTTTACCCCTTTTTCGTGCTTGAAGTCACAACGGATGCCCAACTTGTGGAAGCTCTCCGCCCCGTAATCATGCAATTGCGCAGATTCGGATGATGCTAGATCTGTTTTACTTTTGCTTGATGATCAGCTAATGTATGCTTTACTGGTTGACTATTTATGTCACCAATACATAAAGCTATCGTCCTTCTCCAAACACCGCCCGGATCTTTCATCCTTCCAGGAGAGCCTACTTCGGCCTATATTAAAGTGTCTGTATCGTCGTGATCGCAATGGTGAGGTGGTTTTGTGCTTTGCTGTCACCTGCCGTGCACATTGCAAATTGCAGTGCCTGCAATCCGTCATCAAATTCGTTGTGCGGCGTCGTTCGCTTATCCACCGACTGCTACACTGTTGCCTGGGTCCGGCCCCCCCTGTTGCTTCGATGATATACAGCAAGTCCAAGGATGGCGGTCCTGTAACAGTATCCTCTCTCGTTCGTAGTGAAGAATCAACACGGAAAATCCAGCACGTCTCTGATCAAAGGGGTAGTCTTGTGTAGTCCCACGTCCTGCAAGCGAAGTCGATGCGCAAACCTGTTCGATGTTGCCATTCGCAGATATCACGGCTTGTCTCCTGGGCCAGGCTTCCACATCTTCTTCGTGTCCCTGCAATAAGTACTACCACATCTTATTGCGTGGTTGGCTCGCATGACTCCCGGTACGGTCGGAAGTAGACTTCGAGAATGTGCTGATTGCTTGCTATGGTCATGTGGAACATTGTCGATATCCCTCATTAAGGCACGTTAGGGGAGAGTCTGGGAGGCTTCAAAACAGCATCTTCATGGACGAGAAAGCCTCGGAACGCAGGCTTTGACTGAATGCTGAAGTGGTGACCAGCTGTATCCCATTCTAGCGCATCTCGTACTGCTGCAATTTCAAGAGAGCTGCCGGAGCAAGAGGGTGTCCGCTGGGAAGCTTTTAACGTTGAAATCTCTTTTAGGTGGTGCGATTCATGATTCGAGTTGTCTGGTCAAGATAATGCTCCCTAGGAGCACATAACTCAATACAGCGGGTCAGAAAAATAGGGAACATATCTAGAACCATGGTAAAAGTTTGAAGGTCCGTCTAAGTCAGGTTTTCGTGGTCTTATTCACCTCTTCAGCGTTCTCCTGTTGCGTGGTAGCTGCGTCAGCCAGCTTCTTCTAAGTCTTTCAGTTTTGGCCTTCTCTGATGCCAACGGGATACCTCTTCACAAGACCACATTGGCAACACCTGATGACCAGCACATCTGCACATGGACTCCTTCCTCCTCGGCTCAAGTTCTCCAGCTCGGCTTTGCTGTTCATTGTGAGTAGCCCGTTACATCTGCGGCACACAGAACGCTTGATTGACTGGGACAAAGAGATCTGTGACTTTTGCGAGATGGAACGCATGGAGGCAAGTAGCTGGTGGATCTGTTTCGAGGACCCATGGATGGGCTCCAGTTCCTTTTGCGGTGCCAGTCGACCGTCTGACGTCTTGGCCTTGCTCTTTTGTGCCTCAGATGAAGTGCGGTGACCTCTGAATCTTCCCGCAGGGCTCTGTTCTCCTTCTGTCTGCACGCGCTCGACTGGGCCAGCGTTGTCATCTTGATATGTCTTCGGACCCCTGATGTCGGCTTTCGTTTCAGTGTTGCTTAGGTAGACTGCGGCTTGATATAGATACGAAATGCGGGAGTGTAAATGCTTCTGCCGTACACCACCCCCGTTTCCAGGTTTGATAGATTTGCCCGCTTTTGCCATGATGGTTCTGAAGAAATGGCATCCAGCAGAACTGTTGTGCGGTAAATATTCTGGGATTCAAGAGATGTCACGATATATGTGAGTCACTGCCTCGGTGGAAGTCATGCTGATGGGCATGACTTGGGAGAAAAGCAAAGGAATCCTCTACAACCGATCCTTTCCGAATTTGTTTGAAGCCACGAGACGTGAGATATGATACTCTTTGATTTCATTGGATATTCAATGATTCCTGTTTTGACGCCAACGGACACGATGAGCCTTTCCAACACCCTGCCATGCGCAATGCTTTTCGCTAACATGATATACATCAAAGACCAAAGCCGCCTGCTCGTATCCAAAGTCCATTCAAGGGACGAGAATTGAAATCCGACAACCACACTCCACTTATCCAAACGCATCGTCATCACACTCTCCCCAACCCATGAGGCATCAAATCATACTCTCCTCGTCCTCGACAGAAAGGGACTCGGCATCTCGTCTCTCTCGGGGTCCCAAATCGGTACGGGCGGCAATTCCCTTTCCATTCTCTCCACCGCGATCTTCACACCTTTCCCCATATCCATGCTTAGAGGTCTCCCTCCTGCTCTAGCCTGTGCAAGCTCCACCAATGTTCTTCCCGTCCCAACATTCATATTGCGCGTCGTGACCGCTTTAATCATTTCGTCGCCTCCTTCCTTGGCCTGCTTGCCGGGCAATGCGACGATCTTCGAGGGAAGTTGAGATGGAGGCTTTCTTGTTGGACTGCCGCCGTCGCCGGCTAGGTTAGTTGAACTCGGGAGCTTGCTTAGTCGTCGATTGGATGGACTTCTTGCCAGAGCTGAAGGGCGCATATTTGGCTCGGTCACTGTTCTGGGAATGCCACTTCCTGTCGGTACTTTTACCGCTGCCGCTGTGTTCGCCATTGAAGGGAAAAGGGTTGGTTGAGTGGTGAGCTTTTGCATTGTCGCCGTCGTGGCTTGTCTCGTAAGACCTGGCCGTGCGGGTATCTTGAAAGGGTCTCGAGCATGTACTTTCGGTCTGGTTGGCGAAGGAAGCTCAGGAATATCATCGTCGTCATCAGAGTCGTACGCGAGTGTGGGCTCCCATTTGTCGGTTGCTTTCTGTCCAGCTGCTTCCGTGAAGATGTTTTTGCTGGCAGCCGTTGCAGCTGCTTGGGCTGCTGCGTTTCGTCGTGGGGATAATGCTAGGGAGGAAATTGACATAGGCGACGGCTCGGCCATCTGTACGTCGGCAGGAGAGTCGAAGGCCGTCTTTGACCTGCTGAACGGTGTCTTGGTTGATTTTCGGGTGGCTGGACGCTTGTCCGTCGAGGTGCTGGGTGACTCAAGGGAGAGAGCACTAAGATCAGTAAGGTCTGTCGTGGACGGGAAGTCTTCTTCGCCTGAAGCTGAAATGGAAGATTGAGGGACTACATTCTCTTTGTCGGTAGAAGACGGTGGGTTTGGTAAGTCTCGCAGGGCTCGCTGCTCTGTTGTTCGAGTCATGGCTCTTGCAATCGCCTGTGCTTTCTCATTGACTTCCTTGTCGAATTTCTTCTGCAATCGATCAAGTCCAAGCTGGATCTGGCGATCAATCTCAAGTCGCGCCTTGACTTCCCACTCTCGTCTTATGGTATCCTCAATCTGTTGCCGCATTGTCTCTCGTTCTCGGTCCAATGATGCAAGCCTGTCTTCTGCTTGTTTCAATTTCTGTATAGCAAGCTCCTCCCGACTTTTCAATATCTTGCCAGTTTCAACCATCTCAAGTCCCTTTCGAGCGACCCAGACATGTGGAACAGTAAGAAGAGAGGCTGTATCTGGACGAAACTTTGGATTGACTTTCAGACAGTTGGATATGACGTTCTGGAGCTCTTTTGAGTACATCGATGGGAGTTCCTTGAATACTCCTTTCCTGATGTTTTGGGCAAGTTGGATATGCGTCTTGGCGTTGAAAGGTGGCTCTTTGGTACACAACTCGTACATGATACATCCGAGAGACCAGATGTCAGACCGCATGTTGTATGTCTCGGCTTGACAAATCTCGGGCGACATATAGAAGGGCGTGCCCACGTATGTCGAAGCGAAGTCATGCGATTGCATGAGCTTAGATAGTCCAAAGTCACCGAGTTTGACGGACTGATCATCTCCCAGGAATACTAGAAAAGTCAGTATTCGCCAACTTATTGTTCCGCTGTCCTCACTGTTCTCAGGCTTGAGATCTCGGTGGAGGATCATGACAGACTGGGTCTTAGTCTTCAGTCCAACACCAGGATCTTTTTGCCTTGATAGATCACTCCCTGGGTTGGGAGGCTCGATGCCATAATGACACCGGTATAAGCCCGCAACAATCTGAGCAAATATCCTCCACACGAATTCCTCCTTCGCATACTCGCCTGTATGTTTTAGATTCTTGATGATGGTTCCTAGGTCGCCGCCACCACAATATTCCATATAGATGTAGAGGTCCTGGCTGTTCTTCAGATGTTCTCGATGAAAGTAGCCAACTATATTCGGATGCTTAAGGGTTGAAAGTATCGAGAATTCAGCATATAATTGCTCGCGCTCTTTCGCTGACATCTTAAGGTAATTGATCTCTTTTCGGCAAAGTACCTGGCCTGCATGAGTACGGTCTGTCAATTGCATGAGAGGTGAGCGCCTTACATGACCGTCCGACTTTCTTCGTACTTTTCGAATGATACCAAATGCGCCCCTACCTTGGAAGTATTAGCAGGACAGACACTTGTCGGGTTTAAGATGGCATACCAATGACTTCGAGTACATCATACTTCTCGCTATCGGTTGCGGCGTTCGCCATCTTGTCAAGTATCGGGATCGTGAAGGATCGTGAATGAGAACAGCACCTTGACTCTCACACTGGATTTTCAACCGAGTAGATCTCAAGGCGAGTCAGGCGCCATTCCACTGCTCCAGGTGTTCGAACATGGATCTGCTGGTGCTAATTAGTACTTCAGTCTATGTTGACTTTCTGCCAAGATCGGGAACTTTCCTAAGATCAGAACGTTGTAAGGGGCAACGACCGAGCCACAAAAGAAATGTCTTAGTGAACACTATCTTCTACCTTAGGAAATTAATACCTTTCATAGCTGTCGGTTGGATCTCATTCTTCACATATCATCTTGTGGGAGACGTGGAACTGCAGCAAATGTTGAACATTTGCTACCAGACCCGCGTGATTTGACAATATCGACGCAGGAGACGAAGATCTTCACTCTGGCTCAGACAGCTCTTGATCAGTGAGGTTTGCAGAACACGAGTAGCTGAAAATATGCGGATTGAGTGTTTACTACATGCGCCAGTCATGACTGGCGCATGCCTCCAAGACGGTCTCGTCTCGGCGGCCAGTCTATGTTTACAATGGCTTTTCCGGTAATGTATTTGGAGGATGAAATACCACCGAATCAGCTTTTCTTGAGGTTCAGAAATTAGCACAGAGTATCTCGAACTAGGTTCTGAGTCGGAGTGGGAACGGAATTGCAATTTTTCGCGCCAACCGCCTAGTATTACTTCGTACAATCAACCCTCTGGAGGGCATACTTCCTTCTTCTCTTTGCTCTTTGCGGTTAACCTTTTCGCCCGTCCTTCTTTGACTCAGCTGTAAGATCGGCCGTCGCTGTGGTTTCTTCTCCTGCAGTCTCCGCAGAAAGTGTCCAAGGTTTCGCCTTCTTTAATTTTGGCTCTGTAGGAGAGTACGTCATCGAGGTGAGTGGGCGCCTTTTCGCAGGTGTTCGTGAAGACCCAATGTCCACATTCCCAACTTCTGTGTGGCGGTATGAGCCATCACCATTGAGCACCGTTTCCAGAAGTGGAATCGTCTGAATCGTAGTCAACTTGGTCGCCTGTGCCAACCTGCTTCTTATGGTGAAACAGTCGGAGGTTGTTCTCAAGCCTTTGCCTTTGTTCCTTGGGCATGTCGTGCTGGAAGAAGAGCCGTGCTGCTGCAGGCAAAGGGGCAAGCTTTTTCTTCTTAGGGCCATCGTCAGGCGTGTCATCCTTCGTGTTCCCGATGTGTTTCGATGAAGACGTGTCGCAAGATGGCCCATCTTTGTCTCTCTTGCTCTTCTCGAGACGTACCTCTATCTCGTTTAGTGCATTCTGCTCGCGAGCTTTCTTTAGGTTGAGGTTGCGAATACCCTCTTGTGTGCTTCCCAGTGAAACCTGCAGAGTCATTTTCTGCTTCTCGAGCGCTTTTACGGGCGTCTTTCCCTTTCCATGTGACGATTTCAGCGTCTCTCCTGAAATACCAGCCGCATTCGCTGAGGTATCTCTCAGAACATCGTCCCAGTCAAGATCGCAGAAGCGCAATGGACAAAGCGAGTAGTCGACAAACCCTTCATCGCCCTTTACGGCCAGCCCACGGCTGTCAAATGCTAGCCCGATTTCAGAGAGGTCGTAACTGCGCCACTTGACCGTCCTTGCAACCTCGTTGACGCGAAATGGCACTTTCGGATGCAGCAAAGCGCGGCGAGCAGCTGCGGGATTGTTGAGCTTAATTTGCGCTTTCCACTCCTCGTGACTGAGCATCCGCTCGATGTGTGGAATGTCCATGGAATAGCGCACATCGTAGTGGGAATCAGTCATGCCAACATTTTGCGTACGTATCCACTGCATTCCTTGGTCAAAACTGCCCTCATTGGACCCATTACCTATGGGGTGTGGTACAAAGCCATCAAAAAGCCAACTAATGTAGGCATCGCCTAGTTCCATGTCCAAACTATCCCCAAAGAAAGGCTCCCCAAAAGCAGGGTGGGGGACTGTGGAATATCGATGGAGTGCCCAAAAATGAGCCAATTCATGCGCAATGGTAATACCTGCGTAAAAAGTTGCGAAGAGATGCTGCTCGCTATCAGGCTTAGAGATGAGAATGGCGTCGACGAACTCGGACGCAATGGCTATTGTGATCTGACGAGTCGTATGACCATCTCCTGTATCTCTCTCTCTGGCGGCCTCCCAATCCCATTCTTCGTCCCTCTCTTGTGGTTCAGTCATGCCGGAGCCATTGATCCCGAACCACGAGTTCTGAGACAGAATCTCGGATGACTCGACCCAGGTAATCGACTTGGCCAGCGAGCCAAAGTACTGTGCGGGAATTGCCAGCTTTTTGTATACGTCTGTCGTAAAAAGTTCGTCATCGTCAATAGGACTAGCGATAATAGCTCTGCGTATTGCATGGCCCACGTTACGTTGAGGATGTCTTATCGCTTTGGGGAAAAAGCTTGCAAGAGCTGCTGAGGAGAGATGTAGCAGATTCGATGCGAACAGCAGACTCTGCCTCAAAGCATCAAAGCGATTCTGATCCATTTCAGGCCATCGTTCTTGTCGGAGTGCAACGTGTATCTCTCCTTCGAGATCCGGTATGCGCGTAGTGCCATGAGGCCCTGACACCTTGTCAGTTTCGGACAGCTAAGCCACTTTTGAGTGAAAAACTTACTTCTTGCTCCGAATGCGATGAGTTCTTCCTCTATCCACGTCTTAGGCGGCACGTCAAATCGTGAACCTTGGGAAGTCCCATTCAACCTTTTGAAGCCGCCTGCAGACTGCTTTTGATTCACGTCTCGTCCTTCGAGACCGGGAAACAATCCCAGGCTGGAGGAGAGTCTCTCATTCTCTCTCTGCCTCTCCTCCTCCAATGCGGAATTGTATTCAGCACCGCTAGGGCGGCTGGAGACTTCTCTAAAGACCTCTTCTCGAGTTTTACCCTGATCATACAACGCCATGCACGCCGACTCGTGTGTCCCAGTCCATGACAGAAAGCGGTTAGGTTCGTCCTTTCTCATCTCTTCCAAAACTTCCAGCGGCGGCACCCAATCTTCCATTGGCCTCCTGACCAGAAAATACTCCATTGGTGGCCATTTCTGGGGTCTTTCACTCGAATTACCTTTCGGCGCCATGTTATGCTGCTAGACTTGCCTCTGCAGCTTTCGATGAATATGAGTTAGTAAGGAGCGTGTATCCATTCGGGTAGCAAATGGGAGACAGAGGGCGAGGGGGCAGCATGTAAGAATCCAACCAAACTACCAAATTACAGAATGGAAACCTCATCCTACGTTTATTTGCCCGTCACCATGCTTCCTTAGCTACTATGCTTCATAACTAAGTATAGTAATTGAGAGGCCTCCATCCACCCATAAGTAGAGTTTGTCGTCGTCGCCACCGCAGGCAATTTGACTTGTCGCGTTTCAGCGTTGAAATTTGCTGTAGAAGTTAAGAACCGAAACTTAGATAAGCCGAGTTTAGAGGGGATCAGAGCGGACTGAAAAGTTTGAGGGATCTAATTAGATTACTAAAATCGGCTAAGAAGTAAAAAGCTCAAATACATTTCAGTATTAAGATATATAGATTTAAAAAGAAAACCAAAAAGAAGTCACAATCATTTTATTATAGAACAGAATAACTGGCCACCCCGTATTTTAGAGGTGTCGCGCCTTATGCGAGGCATAAGATCACTCATTAGTTCATCTAAGCTTCTTCTGTGAGTAGCGCTAGAGCCAGTGTAAAATAAAAGGTGATTGATTTCTAAGTTATGAGTAACTACGCACCCTTAAGTATAGGTCCTTGTGCCAAGGCCTTGTGCCAAGCAATGTCACGTGCTAGCTCAAGGATTGAGCTCGCCTAGCTTCGATATCACACCAGAAGGGCAGTGAGGGCTTGCCGAGCTGGAATCGTAGGGTATTCGCACTTGGTATGAGAACTGAAAGCTGGCCCACGGCTAGGCCAAGTTCCGATACCCCTTGTTTGGCAGAGCCCTTCGGCCTCCGTTGAGGGACGAGGGTGTTGAAGTACCTCCCGGGCCTCTGCTGGTCTTGCCCGCACGACCTCTCTCCTCTCGTTCTCTCTCCATCAAATTGCTGTCAGAGGATAATATGGACGCAGCAAGCGATCCCCTTCCATGCCCAAAATCCCTCAGGCTTCTTTCTCTTAGTAAGTTCGAGTAAAATCGATGCGACTTTCGGGTCGAATAGCATTTTCATTGACATTCTTTAGATGGTGGCGGAGTTCGAGATCTCTCGGAGCTTCTAATTCTCAAGCGACTCATGCATCGCATACAGCCAGAGACCAAAGGGCAGAAGCTGGAAAAGCCATGTGGTTACTTTGACCTGATCTGCGGCACCAGCACTGGGGGGTACGCCCCCATTCATTCCACGGAAGAGGACCGGGGATCGCTGATAAATCTATGGGACTAGATTGATAGCTATTATGCTTGGTCGACTGGAGATGACGGTCAACGACTGTATCAAGGCATATATAGAACTCTCAAAAGAGATTTCCCCAAAAGATTCAGCCGGCATCTTATTAATTAGCTAGCCCTCGAGATGGACAGAACCGGCCGCAAGAAGATACTGTTATGGGCTCATCTAAAATCAATATTCTTGCGCTTTCTCCACGAAGTGGGCGAGCTGTACATCGTGGTTGATGCAGTGGACGAGCTAAGCACCCTTGAATAGAATGTCCTTTCGGAAACGATGCCTAAACTTAGAGCTTCTCTGACTGAATCTACAGCGGTCCAGACGTTTTCTACTAGTCGCACGCGTACCGATGTTCTATCAAAAGTGTTCTTCTGCGAACACAACATCGTGCTTTGGAGGGGATTGTTGGATTAGGATCTTCGAATATTTGTTTCTCTATCGGTCGATCGCAGCGAAGAGCTATAGACTATGCTTGAGAGAAATTCAACTTTCATTCGAGAGCTGAAGGAAACTCTACTTGCACGCTCTAAAGATATGTCTTTTTTGCTCAAGCTTCTTCTGCAAAGACTCAGTCAAAAGAGACTATGGACCAGATGCGGCAGGTGATCAGAGATATATCAGCCTCTCTCTTCGAGTACTATTCTTAGTTCATCCAGCGAATTGATTCAGCCCGGGAAAAAATTTGCTCTGCGGGTTTTTAGCTGGCTGGCCTATACTCTGCGATTATTGTCTCTGGAAAAATTGAGAGTTGGGCTAAAGATATAAACAACACTTCATAATCCCGCGGGCAGATACGGACTTGCCAATCTGAAGTTCTCAATCGGAAAGATCTACAGTTGCCTGATCGTGTTGCAAAAGAGCAGAGTTCAACTGGCTCATTCCTCCATCAAACCATATCTTTTGAAACCTCAAGCTCAAAACGACGGAAGCGATAAAGAACGGATCAACTTCGACATTTCCCAGATTCACGAGAATATTGTTTTGATTTGCCTAAGCTACTTATCTTCACAGGCTTTTTCCGTGCCCCTTTTATGTGAGAGACGTTTTTCAACTCGGGACGTCGATATTCTCAAAGTCGAACACCCATTTCAGAGCCACGCCTGCCAATTTTAGCATATACATGTTAGCTTAAGCAGACGCGGATCGACTCGACTTCTAAATATCCTGGCTCAATTTTTCAGTACTGTCAGCTGCCGATCTTACATCGAGTTGGTATTCTTCTACTGGACTTTCCCCGATGTCACTCTGGAAGAGATCAATAACATCCTGATCAGCTGGATATTAAGGGAGCTCACTTGTGATGAGGAAGCCTTTATACTTGGCTAGGCGGGAGATCTTTGGGAAATCTTGAGGTATCTGATCTCCTGATGGCATTCCCATCCAAGATTCACTTTCTTTAGAATTCACTTTCTAGCACGGTGATCTATAATCTGATTCGAGTTCAGAGACGTGTTCCCTAGTTTTTAGGGAGTTTCTGTGACGTTTCTCAAGCAGAAGAGATTGTCATCCACGAAACCCCTGAGGCATCTGGCCAGACAGTGGCTAGAAGGTCTGACCGTTTAATTCTGACCGAGTCTGCTATGATCGACTGAGAGTCGACTCCAAGAAGGTATCTGCAGAATGTTGGAATCCGATGGAAAGTTCATGTTCAGAATCTGCAGACACAGAAACGATACAGCCGCCACTCGCTTTTACTTTGTCGCCGAGAAGGAATCTGCTGTTCTATGGCGGTAGCGCGAAACAATCAGCACGTTGTTGTGTCATGGCCGGAATATTAGAACGACGATGCAACTATCCCTCCGAAAATTAAAACATACGTCTGACTTAATTCAAAGCGGCCGGGTGATCCTCGGGCCAAGGACCGGTCCACGACTCCCACGAGATACATTTTCCCCGAAACGACTCGACGATCTATTTGCTTGCCCCATGCTCTTGTCTGGCTTGCGAAAGCTGGCAATGTCTCTCAAGGCGCCGGCTGAGCCCCTCATCGCCATCGTCGGCGCGACGGGCACAGGTAAATCCAAGGTACCAACGATCTCTCCAACATACGCTCCAGGCTGATGACTGTAGCCAGCTTGCCGTAGAGCTAGCCAAGCGTTTCAATGGCGAGATCATCAATGGAGATGCCATGCAGATGTACAAAGGCCTTCACATTATCACAAATAAGATACCAGAAATCGAGAAGCAGAACATACCACATCACATACTAGACCAGATAGGACTGGAGGAACAGCCATGGACAGTTGGCAATTTTCGAAGAGAGGCACGCAAGACGATCCGCGAGATCCGGTCGAGAGGCAGGTTGCCTATTTTGGTTGGGGGAACGCATTATTACACCAAGGCTGTGCTGTTCCATGACTACCTGTTGGGTGGTGAAGATGCGTCTTCTGAAGGTGAAGAAGGCTCGAGGGAGAGGTTCCCTATCCTCGACGCGCCTACGTCTGAGATGTTGGCGAAATTGCGCGAAGTAGATCCGAAAATCGCAAGCAGATGGCACCCGCTGGATCGCAGGAAGATCCAGAGGTCATTAGAGATCTGGCTCCAAACCGGCAGGACTGCGTCTCAGATCTGGGAGGAGCAAAGCCAGCGGAGATTGAACCTGCGAGCGAGCGAACCAAGTGCTGCAGATAAGCCTTCGCCGGCCTACTCGTCTTTGATCTTCTGGCTAATGGGGACCGGCGACATCATCAAGAAAAGACTGGACGATCGCGTAGACAGCATGCTAGCTTCCGGTTTGATCGCAGAGGCACAAGGCATCGCAAAATACGAGCGGGAGCTCACCGCCTCCGGTCTCATAATCGACAAGACCAGAGGGATATGGGCCTCCATTGGCTACAAAGAAATAGAACCTTACCTTTATGACCTTGATGATGCTGTGAAAAGTCAAACACAGCTTGAAGAAATCAAAGCATCCTGCATTGACGCCATCAAGGGCGCAACACGACGGTACGCACGGCGACAAGATCGATGGATCAGTACCCACTTCTCCCATGCCTTGACTGAGTCAGATGCTATGGATACGCTGTACCCGCTTGACTGCACAAACCTCGACGAATGGGAAGCCAACGTCCAACAACCAGTCGTGAACATTATCGAGAGCCTTCTGGCCGGCAATACTCCGCCTGCCCCAGAGTCACTCTCTGATTTGGCGAGGGAGACAATCTCACGCATCAAAGCAGAGCTGAAACAGAACAATACACCTGAATGCAGGCATTGTGAGGTTTGTGACAAGACTCTTATGACGGAGAAGGAGTGGACTGGTCATCTCAGAAGTAACACCCATCGAAAAGCTCTGGCTGGAAGGAAGAAATGGGAGGCATTTAAAGCATGGGAGGCTCGGCAAGCAGCTGCAGCAGGAACTGAACACAAGTAGTCCGCAGTTACTTGACGTGGCTAGCATGGTGTCACATTCATCTTTGTCCTCGATAGGTTTTGGGAACAGGATGCTGCATTTTGAGTCTTGTTCTAGCTAGAGAAGTAGGGGACAAAAGGCCTAGTGTCATTGCTCACTCATCTGTCAACTTGCACCCGGTTTTTTTGAATCCATCCGCATGTAGAAAAAGTCGAGGTCAGCTCGCTAGAAACAAAGGATCTGGCCCGACAGCACAATTTCCACCGAACAGACTACCTTAGAGCTTCGCGAGCTCATCTAGACTTATTGCCTAGGATGCCATGTAGCTGCTCGAATCGACACCCTCCGCTGGATACTCCGGTACCTTGGCCTCGAATCTGCTCTCGATTTCCTTCAAAACAGTCTCATCCTGCTCGCTGCTCACGAATGAGATACTGAGTCCTTTGGTGCCGAAACGACCAGCACGACCAACGCGATGGAGGTATGAGTCAGCGTCAGCCGCCAGATCGTAGTTGATAGCAAGGTTGATGCGCTCGATATCAATGCCTCTGCCAAACACGTCAGTAGCAACACAGATGCGCTTGTTGAACTCTTTGAATTCCTTGTAGCGTTTGATACTGATATGAATCAGCTTTGCGGTGGCTAGATGGGACCCTAGTATGCTTACCGCTCCTCTTGGCTAACGCCAGAATGTACAGCAATGCTGGGGAAGTTGCATTCGCGGAGGATCTTATCCAATTCGGTTGCTCGAAGAGTACTCTTCACGAAGATGATCACCTGATTGAATTCAAGTGTATCGAGGAGATCGTTCAACTTTCGGTTCTTCTCTCCTTCGCTGAGCTTGATGAAATACTGCTGAAGTCCGTGCAAGGTAAGCTTGGTCTCATCGTCGACATAGACCTCGAGCGGGTTTCGCATGAATTTCTTGCAGATGGGTCGGATTTCCTGGGATAGAGTGGCACTGAACATCATCACTTGCTTCTCAGTTGGGGTAGCACGGAAAATTTCCTGAACGTCACGCCGCATGTCTGAATAAAGTAATCAGTGGGGTTCATGTTAGAACGGGTAAGGGACACGAACCAATCTGGTCAAGCATCTTGTCGCATTCGTCGAGAACAAAAGCCTTAATATTACGAAGCGAGAGCTTTTTGTCACGGACCAACGCATTGAGTCGACCTGGAGTAGCAACGATGATGTTGGGATATGTGTCTTTGTTGGATAAAGTCTCAATATCCTTCGCCATAGGAGTACCACCGTAGAAAACTGCGGTCTTCACGTCCGGAAGGTACTTGCTGAATCGAGCGTACTCATTCTTGATCTGGTATGCCAGCTCACGGGTGTGACACATGACGAGAACTTGGCATTCTCCCGGTACTGCTTCAAGTTGATGCAGGGTAGTGAGGACGAAGACCGCAGTCTTTCCAAGACCAGACTTTGCCTGGCATAGGACGTCGACATTGAGCATAGCTGTGGGTATGCATACTTGCTGAACTGTTGGTAGCGAATGGACGTTAGACTTGATTCGATAAACTTGGAAAGACGCGCAGCACATCGCGAAGCGTCCGTCCATCTCCAGATGATCCAGGCTCTTTCCCATGCAGATAGGTGTGATCTTTCTACTACACTCCCCTGAGACCATCAAGTCCACCACCAGATCGCCTCTGCCCGCGGTTTGAAATGTGGTCGGCGCCACCTGCAGTATTTCCATCGTGGTGGCATTTTCAGCACACCAGATTTAACTTCTGCATGCTCGCATCTACAAGGACACAGCCTTTTTCTTGTGCAAGCTCATTTCGCAAGGCAATGTCGCGCAAGTGAATTGCAGTAAAATCACCTCAGGCAGGCGATCAGGTTCCTGCCAATTTATTTCGTATATGCCCTTCGAAAGCTCCACTTTCGCTCGCTGATGTACTCATTCTGCATTTTTCCCATGGAGATGGACGGACTTTCGAAGCAAACGGACGGTGAACGAAGGCTTTTGAAAGAATGTTATGACTAACCCTCCGATGGATGTTCGAAACCGCAATCGGTAATGGCACGAAGAAGTTCGCTCTTTAGAAGAAAGTCGCGAAAACCGGTCGAGTGAATGCCGACGTAGCTGCCTTTCTTGTCGGCTCCTTTACCGGTCACTGTAAGATCACCCTTCTTTCCTGCTGCGCCGTTTGTTGTCGCAGCGGCAGTCGATGAAGCGGCGGCGTCGGTAGGTTGGATTTCTTCATCCGAATAGTCGATGAGATCTTCTTCTGCAGACATTTTGTTCTCGACGTTGACGTTCGAGTCTCCAGAAGGTGGAAGTGGAAGTGAGGCAAGCTGAGGAAGGAGAAAAAAAGAACGGGAATGCTGAGATTAAAGAACCCGCAATAGAATCTTGTCGAAACAACTGCGAGGCTGGGCTGGTAGAGTGGCGCAGAGGAGGTGAAGTTGAACTGCTCGCAACGTTTTGAACGCAGGTTGAAGTCCCAAAGGGTTGAATTCCGCCCTCAGGCAGGTTTCAGACTAGTTCCGCATTTGGCTGGCTTGGCATCAACTCGCTTGAACACGGCAACATTCCTCTACTATTTGCACTATCGTCTTGATATATGCGATAAAATATAAGAACAAGCCTTCTCTAGTTCGCGGCTGTTCTTGCGATGACGACTAGAACGTGCCATATTGGATTAATAGTTAAGCTTGCAAGACTTAAGAGAAGACTTCGAAAATCTGGGTCCAATCATGGATCAGAGAGCAGGCATCGCTTCACCAAGGCTGCTTTAAAGCCGCTCATGCATGCATGATGCGCTGCTAAGCTTGCTTCCAGCTTTTATTAGTCGAGACGTGAGTGATGATCCCAGTATAGTCCTCATGCTGCTCTCCATCGTCGAACTCAATCTCAAAGCCATTTTCCTGGGACAGCTTCTGTGAACAGCCGCGACTTCGTGAGGAAGTCAGCATGCATCGCCAGCGATGCCTCTGTGTAGTTCGAGACCTCCAGCCGCTCCTAATCATCTCAGAAATCCTGTTCCTCCTGGAAAAACATTGTGAAGCTGATGATTGTGCCATAAATCAATAGGCCGCCAATAATTGACATGACCATTGCTGGAACTTGGATGAGTTGACAGTGAGCCAGTAATGCCGGTAGAGCTGGAAGAGTTTGTTAGCTGCTTGAACTTTAGTCACCAGCGACTGTGTTCCGAGCCGCGAGATTCAGAAGACTTCCAACATACCAATTCCCATCACTACCAAGAAACCAGTGCAGAATCTTCCAAAGTCGACTACTGCGTTGCCAGCATTCTCCATAAAATCATCTGGGTTCGCGCATCTTCCGCAGATCCAGTTGGGCAGCGGTGCGATGACATACGTTGCAACGACAAGTAATGGCAGGTAGTTGCGGAATAGCGCCGAGGAAAGGATGACGAGGAGGAAGCCGATGGCGAGGACCTGTGATGAATCAGACTTGTGGAGCGGAAATGGTGTACTGGAAGAACATACGAAAGACAGAGCGATGATGGTTTTGAGTCCTGCCGCCATGGCGGAGGAATTCTCAGCTAGACAACAGGCTCTCCCACAGAATCGAGAAGTTGATGATTGGAATGTAGCCTTGTAAGTATCAATAGCGGATCGGTCTATTCCGGTAAGAAGTAAGGATGCGATTTGCGCAAAGAGAGTCGCCTTCCCAAATGTCAGATGAAGCAGTGGTGGAGAGCCTGTTGTGGCTGGGCATGCGGCGGTCTCTCAAGCTCCAGCTCCGGACCGCGTAGCATTGCTCTGCCTGGCACATACAAAATTTGAACTCTCAACAAACCGCTTCCCATTGTTTCGCTGCCAGTGCATTGCATTCGCTGAAGTTTCGAAGAAAGCCTACAGTCGCTACAATGTTCAGAAATAACTATGACAACGATTCGGTCACCTTGTGCGTGTATCCCAAGTCCTAGCAGTAAATGCCAAATAGTTGTACATGCTAATTTGCTATAGCTCTCCTCAAGGTCGGATATTTCAGGTTGAGTATGCACAAGAAGCCGTAAAGCAAGGCTCGGTTGTGGTTGGTCTTGTCAGCAAAACCCACGCAGTCCTCGTCGCTCTGAAAGTCTGAGACACCCATTTCTGCGATCATGGTTGATACTGACTCGACGATGCAGAGAAATGCAGAAGAGCTGTCGTCTTACCAAAAGAAAGTCATCGCTGTTGATGACCATCTCGGTCTCTCCCTTGCTGGCCTAGCCTCTGATGCCCGAGTTCTCTCCAACTTTATGAAGCAACAATCCCTGGCTTCGAAGATGACCTACGGCCGACCCATACCTGTCGAGCGCATAGTAGGTATGATCGGCGATCGAGCACAGACAAATACACAACAATATGGCAGGAGACCTTACGGGGTAGGACTACTGGTAGCCGGTATCGATGAGCTAGGACCACATTTATTCGAATTTCAGCCTTCAGGAATGACCCAGGAAATGTTGGCCTGCGCTATTGGAGCCAGAAGTCAAATGGCAAGAACATATCTTGAGCGACATCTGGAAGATTTCGCAGATTGCGATCGGGACGCGTTGCTGAAGCATGGGTTGAGAGCATTGAAAGAGAGTTTAGCTCAAGACAAGGAGCTGACGGTGGACAATACAAGCGTCGGTATTGTTGGCTTGGCCTTAGAAGATGGCAAGAAGAAGCTGGAAAACTTCAAACGCTATGATGGTCAAGAGATTGCGCCTCTGCTGGAAGCCAATCTAGAGGCTACAGGCACCGCAGGGGAAGAGGAGGCTGGAGGGGACGCAATGGAGACGGATACATGATATCCGCTGATGTTGAGGCGCGGCGTTTGGAGAGAGAGCGGCATAGGAAGCATGATTTACATTCAATGCTGCATGCTGTCTACTCGGTCTATTCACATGGCTTTTGATAGCCCTTTTCGCTTTTCGTTGCCCCATCTACCCTCTTCTCTACCCTTGACTCCAGTCCAACTTGAATCTCCCCTCCGCAACCCTATATTCCTTGAGCGCATTTAAAACCTCACTCGTGGCTTTGACCTCCGTCAAAATGCCCGCGTTCGATTCGCCCACATAACCCTCTTTCACCGATCTCCTGACCCATTGCAACAAGCCATCCCAGTATCCATCGATATTCACCAAAACAATCGGCATCCTATGAATCCCCAATTGATTCCAAGTGACCATCTCCATCACCTCCTCAATCGTCCCATAACCACCCGCCAACGCCACAAATCCACTCCCGGCCCCCCCATCGATAACCATCTGCGCCATCATTCGCTTCCGCGTGTGCATATCGGCCACCACAGTTGTAAGCCCATACTCACCTTCCTGCGGCATACTGCCTTTCTCGCCACAATCTATCCTCTGAAGATCATTAGCCGACATGGTCCTCTCCGCAACCTTGGACCCTGAGTTGAAGTTGGAGTCAGCCTGCTTGAGGCCGTGCTCGTACTTTGGGTCGGTGCGTATGAGTGCTCGCGGGATCACGCCGTGGACGCTCTGGGGCCCAGAGAGGGAGACCAGCGCGCGGGCTAGCTCGCCCATGATGCCGCGGGTGCCACCGCCGTAGACGAGGGAGATGTTTGATGCGTGGAAAGATTGGGCGAGGGTACGGGCGGACTCCATGTGGGCGGCATTCCTGCCTTCGCCGGATGCGCAGCTAGAGGGTTATGTCAGATATAGTTGTACAACACCTTTCGAAGGCATGATGTAGTAGCTTTACAATACGCATACGACGGCTGGTTTGTCTTTGTCGCTCTCGGAAGAAGGTTGTGCCATGGCTGCAGAGAGAGGTACTTGTTTAGGGAAAGGGAGCCGAAGTTTGGGTTTGGTGGTGACGACGGTTCATTTGTGGGAAGCAACAGTAAGACCCAGCGTTACTTGCTGGGACCAGGTCTTACAGGGCCAGACGTTGGCAGCAAGAATTCGTACTCTTCCACATGTTGCGGAAGATATTCGGTCTCAAGGTCGTCAGCCCTCAGCCATCTTCATTGCTGAATACAAACACGGTGGAGTGGCTTCTCTGTAAGAACAGCTTTCCGGGGAGGAAAGTCAGGTGTGTCGCTTCCTACAGCGCATCAGAAATCACGTCGAGACTATTCATCCCCTGCCCGGCTGACACCAGAGTCTTCCTGCCCTCGAGATCAGAGGTAAGATATCGTGGATTCAGCATCTTCCAGAGAAAAATTATCAGCCTAGCTCTCTTGAGCACAGTGGTTGTTGCTTCACCAGGAACCCTCTGCCAGGTGCCTGCAAGGACAAGTTCTTTAGCGATATCATTAAGGTCCAACCTGACGGGAAAGGAACCCTCGGCCAGCATCAGCGCTTGGTTTCAAGGTGACGATGGGAGTCCAGTATCATATCAAGCACGTCTGACAAATGTGAAAGACCATGGTCGTTGTTTGAAGCTACCGACCCGAATACGGGATTTGCCTTGACCATGACCGTTCCTGATGGCGCAGAGTAGGTCTCGTCCAGGCCCCTTGACCGGGTAGTAGATGGGATGGGGAGCAAGTAGCAGATCGATCCGAATTGAACGTTCCTTGATAGTGACACAAAATATGTCTCCAACGGGAGGGAACCGAGATGCCACTTCCTTGCCGAACCTTAAATTAACTCCCACACGGCACAATGAGAGCATCTTTTGCTTCATATTCAGCAGCTCCTTCAAACAGTCCTGCAGCGCACGATGGATGTTCAAGGACTCATTCCTTGTCGCATTAACGAAGTGATCATAGCAGCCCGTTCTACTAATATTCGTGTCACGTCAGTCACCATCTCAGTTTTAGACGCTTTCGATTTGACCAAATTCCTCCACGCTTATGAGCATCTACATTAAAGCAAAAGAAGACCAGATCAATATTTATACTAATCTCACCATTTTCGAAATGGGGCCTTGCCTTAGTACTAAGAAACGGCAGCAGCAGCAGCAGCAACCACCACCACCACCACAACAACAACCACCACCACCACAACAGCCCGGCTCTCCATCCCGACCACCACGTAGAGGTCCGCCTTCTCAATCATCATCTTTAGGTCTATCTTCCCAATCATCACCTGCAGGTCCGGTTTCCCAATCATCACCCGCAGGTCCGTCTTCCCGATCATCACCCGCAGGTCCGTCTTCCCGTCCATCACCCGCAGCTGCCCCTTCTCGTCAGCAATGGACCGGCCATCGTTCCGGGCGGTCAAATCTACAACAACTTTCTCCTGCTGCCCAGCGTGCACTTAATATTTCTCTTTCGTTGGGCCACATCCCATATTGTCGGTGCTCCAGCTGCCAGCCAGGCCTCTACAATCTCAACGGATATACCCGCGTAAGGGGACTATGGCCTCTCAGCCCCTGTTTGGGTGGCTGTCAATGTGCAGAGTGCAAAGGCCGCATCAGATACGGGACCTATGGATCAAAGTGTCGGAACGAGGGCCATAAGCTCCCAGAAGACCGGCAGTGCCAGTTCGGACACTGTGCCTGCAAGGGTGGCTGTAGAGATAGCAGATGCCCTATCTGCAATCCAGGACGCGTTAGCCCGAAAGAGTCGCCACGTTCGCTATAAGGGGGCCTTCCATTTACAGCCAAGCTTGATACTGGCGGTAAGGTGGGCATGACGGCAACTTTTCGGTGGGGACTTTTCAATCCTATGTAACCATAGCCAGCGGCTTAAAACATAAGATATTCCTTGCTCATGAAGTCAAGATTCCTAGATCGGAGTAAACTTGCCCCCAGGCAGGTTTCCATGCAAGCTCTCCAAGAAGACTCCACTCTTGATGCTATTGGCCAAATTCCCATTGCGCTTGCCATGTCCCTTCTTTGGTGAACTCCATGCGGATGACCTATATCGAAAATGAAATGCAGGTGCAGGAGATTTCATATTGTACGCTTAAGACTCTGTCGGAGTCATTGCGGGCCTGCTCTTCCTCCGCTTAGGCTTCTCTCTTCCCCCAGGCGTTATGGGAGTTCTATCGCCACCCTTCGCCGACTTCTTCGAGCCCACCAGTGGCACGTCTGTCTGGATCGGTGGCGGAGGCGAGGGTGCTGGACTGTTTTCTTTTGGTGGCACAGAAATTGGACGATCGTTGTCTGGGGTTTCCTTTGGTGGAGCGGCAGCATCTCTCACTTTCGATGTTCGGAAATGGCCTGGTTCGCCAACAAGGGGGGCGTCGTCCATGTACTCTTTGCCGTAGCGACGTGAAAGGTTCAGGGCGTCAAGAAACATTTGTGTGTCTTCGTATTCTGTGGAATCATGGTCGGGGTTTGCATTGGTGGGCTGGGTTAGTGCTGTTGTTCCGTTGTCTGGCATTGGCGTGTTCTCCTTGCTTTGCAGAGACAGATCCGTTTGCTTAGGTTGAGAAGCCTTTTGTGACGGCGTGAGATACGTGTGCCCGTATGCTGCTGAGTAAATGGGCAAAGGCGCTGCTATTGACAGTAGTTTATTCAAAGAAGTCACCGCTGACAACTTTCGTCATTAGCAGTTGAGTAGGCTCGGTCCGAAAATGGACTTACCATTCGATTCCCGATCAACTTCGCGATAGTTGGCGCCTGGTAGATAGCATCTCCCACGATATAGTAAATCGCCAATGGAGTCACCTCATCCTCTTGGCCGGGTCGCTTCTTTCGGGCCTGCTTCTGGATGACCCACAGATTCGAGAACTCACCATTCGTGTACCGAGTTTTGGAAGCTATCGGATCGTGTACGACAACATACTCCGTCCCGGCGATCCTACGAAGTTGGGCTTCGAAGTTTTCTCGGGTTGCGAGCCAAATCGCGAAGCGAGGATCACTGATTGCTTGGAGGAAGACGGAGTTATTGTTTGACTGTCTGTCGAAGAATGGGGATTGAGCAAAATAGAAGAGAACTACAACACATTAGACGTTTTTGAAGAGAGGTACGAGGATGACTATCAGCACCATTGTTTTCGTGGATGTATTGACCATTCTCGGCAACCCACTGTGAATCGCGGTAGAATGATTCATCCAGCCGCTGTTCTAGTTCAACGTCCATTGTGCTGCTCGAGCGTGATCAGATAACCTCCAACAAGTGCAACGCCTCCCCCGAATTGTTTAGAATTTTTGCATGATACCCAGCATGATAGTTGAAAGATTGTAAAGAAATAATGCTTGGCATGTAGTCAAGTTTCCCGTTGGGGTCTAGTTGGGGTCGACGATTTTCGTCGTCCGGAGACTCCCTCTCTTTCTAATCTAAAATTTATATCCTTCTTTGATTCTCCAGTCTACGATCCATGCATGCCTTCAGCCCTTCCTTCGTGCATGTGCAGACGCCCCAATACTTCTACACGTAGGCAATATGGCTTACAAGACTATCAAAAGCTCACAACGCCCGGGGACGTCTATCTCCCTGGGAGGAGGCGTTAAGGATCAGACGAGACTTGAAGCAGATACCGTGCCATGACTCGACGTAGCCTTGTGGAGAAAGATGGCTCTGCAGAACGAACCATTCTCCGGAATATGACCTCCCCAGAGATGGCTACAGGATCGAAACTTGGTACAATTCTGTTCATCGATGCATACGATTCGTTCTCGGAAAATATCGCTGCTTTGCTTTGTCAGATCCTGTGTGTGCAGGTCACCATGATCCACATCGACACGCATGTAGAAGACCTTCTGGACAGATCTTTTAGGTCTAAACATGACGCAATTACTTGTTTTCTGCAAGCATTCGATGCTGTCGTACTTGGACCAGGACCAGGAAACCCAGAGGAGGGTTCTGATGTTGGTCTCTTCTCCGAGATCTGGAAGCTTTCACATCATGACATCGTGCCGGTACTAGGTATCTGCCTAGGGT
>JAABUK010004349.1_pt1 | contig 23116 bp, 20 predicted proteins | sample 5559141 | NCBI WGS metagenome assembly JAABUK01 (sample SAMN10711869, study PRJNA513367) | rock metagenome | isolation source: Antarctica rocks | place: Antarctica: Victoria Land, Pudding Butte nord | collected 2016-01-03
TTATTACTTGTCTGCTTGTCTGCTTGTCCATGTCTGTGTCGTGTCTGTGTCGTGTCTGTGTCATGTCTGTGTCTGTGTTTGTGTGTGGTTATGTTTATGTTTAAGCTGTTGTTTCTCTATTCATGTTTACGTTCGTATTTGTACTTATGCGGATCTGTTACCGTTGACCTCCGTTGTGGCTTGAGCACAAGTAGCTGATATGCCTTGGAACCAACCACACCGACCTACAGATGCGGACTATCTAGCCTCCAGAAATTTGCTGGATATTGACCAGCAACTGCAAAGAAAAGTCCGCTCTGATAACGCACCTGTCCATCCATGCCCACCCCCTTGGCCAGACACGGCTTTTCCACCGCAAGGTCCCCAATCCTTAATTTCCCAGCTTCCAATTCCTCACCATCCAATCCCCAAACCTCTATCATCCAAATTCCTCCACCGGGAAAGCCTGGAAACCGACCCATCGCATCATCATCGTCGCGTCCCTTGGTTCTCATACCCCTCCCAAATCTCCCTCTTCAGCTCCCCAATCCTATCATGCATCTTTCTCAACACCTTGATCTCCTTCGCATCCCTTTCCCTCTCCGGCATAGCCATGATCTTCGCATGTAGCGCCTGGTATCGCGCGTACTGGATCTTGAAACGGCGAGACTTGGACTTGAGCTGGAGATCTGATTGCAGGATTGAGGAGGGCGGGTTGGCTGCTGCTGCTGATGATGTGGTGGTGGTGGTTGAGGTGGATGTGGAGGAGGAGGAGGGCGTGCGGCTTCTTTGGGATGAGGACGCTGTAGTGGTGGTGGTGGTGATGTTGTTGTTGTCGCGTCGGGACTTGTTGATGCCGTTTGTGATGGGGCGTCCAACATGGTTGCCGTTCATCTGTTGGCGTTTTGGTGCGGAAGATGGTTGGTCCTCGGCTTTACGCTTCAACGTGCTGGAAGCAAGTTTCGAATCCGAAGTTTTTGACGGTGCTGAGGATTTCTGGCCTCGGTCTCGAGGCCGACTGATTGCTGGGGAAGATATTGCGGAAGAAAGACTGTTGGTCTTGCTTGATTGCGTGTTGTCAAGGTCGGTTGCATTGGTTGGTGGAGATGATGCAAGAGGTGAAGGCTTTTGGGGCGAACTGTCTGTGCGCAATCGGGGAGACTTTTGATTTGTGATGCTCTCTGATCGTGGTCGAGCCATGGCAGAATTAGGCATCAACGTGCCGCTAACTTTGGCTGATGCATTGGAAGAAGACGTTGTTGGTTTGGTGGAAGGAATAGCAGTGGTAGGTTTGGACGACTGATCCCTAGTTGACGTCTTGATTTTTGTGTTCGATGCCTTTTTCGATTTCATGGTGTCTTCACTCGGAGTCTTGACTCCTTCAAGCTCCTCATCCGAGTCTTCAACGACTTCTGACGACTTGAATTTGCCATTTGGTTGAGGCTTTTTCTTTTCCCTTTTCAAGGTATCTTTACCATGTACCACCTCCTTCAACTGCTTTGTCGCTCCCTTACGCACAGTTGAGTCCTTTTCTAGCTCCTCATTTGTACCACTTCGAGGCTTAGTCTTCGTTCTTGATCCTTTAGCCTTGCCAGCAGGCTTTCCCTGATCTGTCTCGGTATCCGTCACACTTTGTGGACCTCCCTGGCCCCAGCCAAGCTTAGGCGTGACTCCATTGAGTCCAGCCTGCCCAATCTTCAATCTTGACAATTCTGAACCTTTTCCTTTGCCCCGCTCCTTGACAGGCAACAAGGTCTCCCAGATTAGATCACTCGTGCTGATCCTCATCCGGTCAAACGCCGAGATTGATCGGTCGATTGCTGTTGGGCGATCGGTTTGACTAGGATAGGGAAATCTCCATAGATCAAGCTCGCGGTATGCCTTTTCCTTCAGCTCCTGCTTCCCATTGGCTTCCTGTACATCTTTGCCGTACTTGCGCACGAGCTTTTCGCAATCCTCTTCAGAGGCACGAAGCGTCTCTGCGAGAACTTTAGGTGTCAGAGGTTTGACGGCGAGTAAGTGCAAAAATGGTATCTTGATGGCATTTAGCCTGATTTGATCCTTGCTGACAGAGGATTTGGAGGCCGAGGTAGGCCCAATTGCAGGTGACTGTGATGCTCCAAGGAACGGGCTCGACGGAGTGGATCGATTGATTGTGTTCATGAAACGATCTTTGCGAATTGCAGAAGCTTGTGGTTGAAGTCCTTTTCCTTTTTGGCTTGCTTCTGACAGATGACGGAGTTCGTTCTTATCAGTCACAAATCTTGCTTCATTCGATGCCTTGTGCTCTTCATACGATTTCAAGCTATTCTCCAGGTTGGCCAGCGCTTCATCTGCCTTTGCAGTGTCTGTTTGTGCCTTTTGACTTTCAAGTCTATGACTCAGTTTTCCGGAAAAGTAATAGGTGTTGTCGTCATCTGCGGAGCGCTGATACAACTCGGAAGGGCATGATTCGGGATGTGCAAAGACTGGCTGTGACTTTTTGCCGTGCTGGACGGTGACTCGCTTGCCAAATCGGATGCTGATCTTCTCCTTGTTCCGAAAGCTCTTCAACATCTCTGTGGTAGTCTTCTGGGCCAGGTTGAGCCGCATGACTTGAGGGGGGAGATTGGCGTTCGAGGCAGGGCCACGCTCGGGGGTCCGCAAGAGGACGAGTCCATCATCGGGAACAGACAGCGCCGTCATGGCGGAGAGAGAGGCAGTAATTCCTGGCGTTGTAGGATTTGGACTTGAGAGTTGTGGTGAGAACGGGCTCAGCTGGTGATGGTGGGGAAAGCTGAGAAGGTGAGTGAATCGCGCTCAATAGACATGTCAGAATAGACTGTTTGAGCGGAGACAAACAAGCAAGGATGAAGAGGAACTTTTCTGCTCCGACCGGCAGAGGAGTGAATGGAAGAATGACGGAGTGTCAGACGTAGGAACGCAACAGAGGTTGCCGGTTTGATGTGACATCGACAAGCGAGAGGCGGAGGAGGGAGGGCGGACAAGGGACAGGGTTAGTAAGTGCCTGGTGGGAGGTGGGAGGTGGGAGGTGGGAGGTGGGAGGTGGTGGGTGATGGGTGATGGGGGATGGGTCAGTGGGTTGCCCGTGGGCTGAAGTGGAAGCGCACGCGTGGGACCTTGCGAGAGTGAGGACCTCAGCGAACAAGGGCACGGAAAGGGTGAACAATGAAAGCGAGACCTGTTCCGGTCAAAAGCAAGCTCCCAATTCACCAATTCAGCAGAACTACACGCAACTCATCCTACACAGTCACCAGACGATGAATGTTTCCAGCCATACTCCGTAGTTGTGACTGATGCACGCCAACAGGCCCGCTGCTGGGCGACTCGGCTTCCATTCCAGCTGCTCCATCCAGTCATCGACGATCTGCCCGGCGGCGCTCTGACGGACTGCACGAGCACAACAGGGCCGCTCGAGCTGTGGATTTGGACGTGGCGCACAGTGGCTGGAACACCAAGGCCGAGTATGTAACCACGAGGAATGTTTCGCGTCTCAGCAGGACCAGCCGTGCCCTGATCACCCTTGATTGGAGGAGTGAGACAGCACGACGGCACGCCCGGCCGCTTCGGGTGCTTGCAGCTTCTCGCCTAACCAACCTACCCAACCTAACCAGACAAGATGCAAGGCTTCCGGACGAGGCTGTTGGTGATGCCGCGTTCTCTCGGGCATCCGTACGACCATGGAGCGCTGGCCAGTGCCAGTGCCCCTGGGCCTCTCGGTCCCGTAGGATGTGAAGTGATTCTGATCCTCGTCGATCGTCAGGCTGGATCCATCTAAACTTAGCTGAGACCACTGCCAACGGAGGCCTGGACTTCAGGGTGGAGGGTGGAGCGGCCGGAGCTTGGTCAGGCCGGCAGTGGCCGCCAACAAGCTCAACGCTCCCTGTACCTTTAGTGAGCCGCCCCTAGAGCCTCGCACCTCCGATCGACCAAGCCAATGCATCATTACTCGGAGAGCGACCACCTGGCGAGCTAGAAACAGAGCAGAGCACAGCACAGCAGAGCACAGCACAGCAGAGCACAGCACTCTGCGCATAGAGACCAAGCATGTCCTCCGGTAGGTCGATAGCTCCGTGCCGTACAGCGTGCCCATCCTCCACTGCGCATGCTTTGGGTGGCAGCTTCGCTGCTGCCTCCCCATGGAAACCTCTGCTGGCCCAGGCCGTAGCTGACGCCCGCAACAGACGATGGCACTCTTGAACAGGTCGCGAGAGATGGCGCTATGGACTAGTCAGTTGTCGTGGGCGGGCTCGGCAAGCGAAATGCTGATGCGATGGTAGTGAGAAATGGCCTGCGCTTTTAGGACCGCTGCTTCAGCGGCTTGATCAGGTAGGCTCAAGAGGCATGTAACTGCAATGCTTACGGCCTGTCTGACGTATCTGTGAGATCGTTCACAACGAGTTTCCTATCCCGACGATACCGCCACCAGACTGGCTGCGCCCACGCGATCCGAACCCTCCTGATCAGCCTACCGCCGACAGCGCAAACCCTGATTCACCTGCGCAACCTCGACAAACACCACGGCCGGTGCCTCCTGTACCGCCGTTCCACTCTTCCACCTCAACTTCGAACATTCCTGACTCAGCACCGCCCTCACAGACATCCCTGGTAGACTCAATTCCCGATCTTTTGATTCAACAACTGACGTCAATATCACAAACCCTGCGCACCGCCTTCGCAGATAAACCGCCTCACACGGTCCAACGCCTTGCCGAACTCGTGCTGATACCTGACAAACATTACAAAACACTACCGGCGTGGCTTCGGGCCGTCGACCGTGCTGTCTCCGTCACATCAACAGCCGACATCTTCCCACTCCCGCAGGCGCAGTTACTCCCCCAGGGCGTTCTAGATAGCACGCTCACAAACGGCCTAACCAACGGACTCGGTAGTGGGACAGGCGGAGGAGGAATTCTTTGGACAAACTCGGACACGCGCGATGCCGGATTGGGAAGCGATGAATCTCTCGGCGGTGCTCTGCTGACCCCAATACCGTGGCTGAAGAAGGGCGAGATTGCAGGCACCACATCGCCAAGGTCAGATCCATTAGAGCCCATCGACCCACCAAGCAATGCATTCGTACCCGAACGTCAAGATGGCGCTGTGACGCAAGGTGAATTGATAAGGATGGAGCAGGAGGCCGGCATTGTGCCGGTCAGTCAGACGTTCGTTGAGGGGGACGTAGAGATCGAAGGGGAGGGAACGGAGGCCGTCCCACATGCGAGGGGTCCGGACGTGGTGGGTGTGGAGGATATGGGTTTGCAGGACGGGAAGGACGTCGAGTTGCAAATCAACAAAGGGTCTCCGACGGTGGAGCAGGTAACAATGGAAGAGATCAAGCCTGGAAATGACGGTGGCGTCGGCGACGCCGAGAAGACGGAGGAGGAGGAGAAGGCAATACCAACTAATGCTGACGGCGATATCGTGCTCACTGATGCTGACGGGAAGACGGAAGAGAGCGACCCCACGGCAGATTCAAGTGGTGAGTATGTCGGGCTGGGTAGCGTAGACACTTCTGCTCGGTAGACAGATCACCGACCTCGAAGCCGGCATTAATTGGTACGTTTTCGTCGCATAGCAGCGACTCGTTAGCTCTCAACACTACCGCCCGTGGCCATGCCTGCCACATTCCCGCCCACGCTCGTCCTCTTCTTCTCCTTTTTCGCCCATCTCAGGCCACAAGCATTACATAACGTTTTCGGGCCACTAGGCCCCTTTCGCCACTCCGGACTATCCAAGGTCCCACAATCGGTACAGACGTATTCATCAGCCATCTTCAGTTTCTTCTTCTTATCGCCGCCACTGCTCCCTGCCGCTCCACCGGCCCGCAGGCCGTCTTTGTCAACGGCGATGGCAATGCCGGCGTCGCCACGGATGAGGGCGGCAGAGGTGTCGCCCGTGGAGATGCCTTGGCTGCGCTCGCCGTCGCCATAGCGGAGCCCGGTAAGCATTTCGATGCCCTCGATATGCGTAGCGCCCTCGTAGCGAGCCATTTTGTCGGTGATACTGTCCGGCCGGGAGCTAGCGTTGGCTTCATCAAGGTTCTTCTGCGTGAGGGCTGTATTCGAGGCACCGGGCTTGGCCGGTGGTGGCATGCCCCCATACGGACCTTCACTCAGGTGTCCGCCCGAGTAGGATGCACTACCTGGGGTCTCGGACTCACGGGACTCGGATGGCGTGATGTTTTCGTGGCCGTTTTGCTTTCGGTACATGTGCCGGTGCTGGGCTTCTAGTTCTTCGGCTTCCTCACGTTTGAGGTCTGCAATGCGGCGGCTGAGACGTTCGTTCTCGATCTTGTGCTCAAGAAAGGAATCCAAGAGGTCAGCGTTCTTAGTTGGGTAAGGACGGGCCATCATGAAAAACCCACGGCAGAAGTTGGAGGCGTTATTAGATGGGTAGGAGGCCGCTTCGGCTGCAAAATGTGGATGTCCATGTGATTCGAAGATCGTGTAGGCGCCATCTGCCTTTCTGAAGCGATGGAAGAATCGCAAAGCATTACCGGTGGCAATGGATTCGTTGAATTCGCGAAGAAACATTGAGGTGTCATCAGGGTGGATGAAGTCGCCGATGAATTTACCAACAAGCTCTGTAGGCTCATAGCCAGTGAGAGCTTTGCCAGAGGAAGAAACGTACAGCAAACGTTGATCAGGGGTCAAAATGTACAGGAAGTCTTTCAATTCTTCCAACACCCGTTGAGACCAATTTCGTCTCTTGGTAAACTCCGTCAGTGTGCTGCCACCGTTTATATTCGTGGAGGGCGCGCCATAGCCCGTTGGGAGGGGACCTGCCCCTGGAACGGTCACGGGACCCGCAGAAGGGTCGTTATCGATGTTCTGCTGTTGATTCTCTGGGGGTGAATTGGAATTCATCTCCACAGGATCGAGGACTGCATCTCCTGCAACACAAACGTTCATATCGAGATTTATTGGCATACCGTCCATCTCCATTGCATCGAGGCCGTCCCCGTTGAGATTCACCAGCTCTGCCATGGTGGTGACATGGGCTAGGGAATCCAGAGTCTTGCCGTCCTTCAAACCCGTGTCGAAGTTGTTCAAAGCTGCATATTTGTGTCATCAGACCAGTTCAGACCGGCCTCAAGCCACTTAAGTGGCGACAGGCACGACATGGCCTTACAATACCGCAATAGGGAGTCTTTATAAAAGGCGAAAGGTGGTAAACTTTCATGGGGCTGATCATCCATAGCACGTGACGAGTCTCGATTATCCCACCTAACCAGATAAGGACAAACCTTTACTCCTGGTGTCATAAATCTTCTCTGGATTCAAAAGTCTGCCATCTATTTCTGTCCCACAGACTGGAGCATGTAAGCCAAGACGAACGGCCTTCCTGGACAATTTCCCCGTTCGAAGCACACGTACCTATCGCCGGACTTGAGGAGCACCTACGTCTCTACCACCTGTGCTCCCCCTCTAGTGGTGGATAACGGAGGAAAATCATACGATCTGCTCTCAATGATTCCTGAGCTGACCTCTTGAGTTGCACAAGCAAGCCAACATCTTCTCCTAACGCCACCTCACCTCGCCTCACCTGGTCTGCCCCTCCAATAATCGTTGGGGAGATTTCATCGGGGCCTTCGGATGAGGGGCCAGGGGCAGAATCGCAGGGTCTGTGCGACCCTTCCTCTCTTGGCAAAGGCAACAGCAGGTGCCTCATAACATCCCATTCATGATCTCGACATCGCCCATGGAACTCTATTCTGGCATCATGAAGGCTCTCTTTACGTAATTGCTGCTCTGCCCAGGATTAAAGGTCCAGATGCGATGTTTCGGCTACTAAATGATCAGGCTCTCACCACGGCACCAAGGGAGTATCCTCACCCAATGGATACTGTGTTATGTGAGTCTATTAGGGGCAGAGCGAGATGGTGGGGAGCTCGATATCCGCTGCTGTATGCACAGGACATATCAGATGCTGATTTTGGATGATCATGTGCATGATAGGTCTGCTCTCATCACCCATTTGAGTGAGATTCATTCACTCGGAAGGAAACCTCTGAGCGGACACTCTATTTGATAGTGCTGTACAATTCCATCTCTCTGCTCGCATGCTTTTGGCGCTGTTCCCCGTGGTGAGACCCACCCAGGCCTCGCATGACTCAGCCACCCAATTCGCTCATGAAACCTCGATCTGTTGGTTTCGAACAATCTGAAAACAAGCTATTAAGCACAGTCTCACAGCTTCACATCGCTAAAGCAGTTGGAAGATATAAAGAGACGACCAAAAAGCTTAATACGGGTCTTTTCCAGTGTCTTCTTCCTCGCTTGATTTTTATCTCAAGTCTAGCATCCCATCGTACGTTAACATTTTCCAATATGGGGTTCATTTTCATAACTACTCTTTTCTCCATATTTTCGATGATAATCATAGTGCCAGCGAACTGCTCATCTCAGATACACCTCTTACATCGTCACAACCATGCCGGCGTCCGCTCTTGGTGCGACACTTGCCAGAACTGCGCTCAGCGGCGTAATCTGTATGTCTCCCCCTCACATCGGCATGAATATAAGGTGTTAATCTATACCTAGTTGCTACGGTCGGTGGTACGGCACTGGTCGCTGGCTGGAGATGGGTGGACCAAAGCATCGCCATCTGGCGAGTAGCCATGAACATCGCTACCGAGCAGGAAGTGCAGTTTGTTTCAGCATGGAATTAAGGACAACACGTCATTCAGACAGCTAACCTTCCAATACCAAAAGCTGTTTGATTCATGCTGCTGCTGTGGCCAAGCAAACTATAGGACGGCGGCCAGGAGATTGAAAGTAGCACTAAGACATATCGTGAAGGCGGGTTTGATTTTGCTCCCATTTGGATCCCGTCTGCTCGCTGAGGACGAGAGCCCGAAGCGAGCCCACACCCCAATAGATCAAAGAGATCCGTGGGAATGGGAAGCACTACTACACCATCCCGAACTTCAAAGAGCTCCTATCATCCAGAAACTAAGATAGGAGCGTGGTTTGTTGGACTACTTTGCGGCTCTCCAAGCTGCCCAAGAGGCGGAAGCTGCCCAGACAAATCGACCTGGGAGTGTTGCTCCTTCAACGGCCGGATCTTTCGATTATGCACGTGCAATGGCTGGAGTTGGAGGGGACCAATCGCTGGCGGGTGCAGCCGGAGGTGGTAACCGTCGATGTACAGGAGGTCGACGTCGAGGAGTTCCATCTCCGCCTACAGGTGATCAATCTACACCAACTGCTATTAGAAGCCGTCAATCAGCATCTAGGGGAATAGAAACCTTCGGTGGGTGTTCGAAAACTCGACGTGCATCTGTGGAAGGTCAATCTCTATCGGGCCTATATATATCGGCTCCTACTCCTCCGTCTAGCATGGGTCCTTCCTCTCTGTCTGGTAAGCCTTTGGCTGAACTGGGACTTGCTACAACGACCCACGGTACTCGCCTCCGATCAGCAGAAGAGTGGATACCTCCACCGGGTGAGTTCGGAACAGGGCCTTCTTTGACGGCTCCCTCGGTAGTTTACGATACGATAACTGCATCTGAGATAGCAGCTTAAGCTGGCCGTGCTGGAGCAGGTCCTCGAAGGGTGAGCCTTTCTGGAAGGGCTGCTGCTGTTACAGAGAACCCACTCTACGATAGTACATCTGCATTTGGGGCAGGAGCTCAAGCACGACGTCTTGTAAATGCTCCGTACGGGAACGACTTCCGCTGGGACGGCTCCCTCTGGAAAAGCTCCTCCTGCTAGAGGAAGCCCACTTTCGAGAATTGCATCTGCAGCTGAGGAAGCGGCGCAAGGGGGGTTTGATTTCACCGGAGCGGGTCTTTCTTCAGGGGGGCCCTCCGCAACGGATCTACTTAGATAGGGCCGATCTAGAGGAATTTCACCTACATCCCCTCGCCGCGCACGCCAACGTCCAACTAATCCTAGAGGAGCTTCGCAAAGATTAGTCCAACTTGCAACATCAGCCGTGGCCGCCTCAAATGTGGCCGCAGAACGTCAACGTGACGAGCAAGGTGCTAGAGGAAGAAATGCAGCTTTCATGGGTATCTCTGCAGCTGTACTTGCAGGTCGAGCAGTCCCCTCCCGTCAGGTTCGCCGTTCAAGCGCGGATCGGGGTGGAAGCTCAGATAGAAGTCCAAGCTCAGGTCAGAGGAAGTGGAGGCCAGGGAAGTGGAAGTCGAGAAGGGGGAAGCCGGGGAGGGGGAAGCCAAGGAGGGGGAAGCCGAGGAGGGGGAAGCCAAGGAGCTGGAAACCAAGGGGGTGAAAGGTCGATGGGGATATGTAAGCAGGGTGGAGGTGGCAGCCAACCGGGAGGTAGTAGTCAGGGAGGAGGTGAAGGCCAAGGTCGCTCAGCGCAAGATACAACCGCAGGTGAAAAGCCCAAGCGCGAGTCGACATGGAAGCCCTGGTAGAAGTTTAGGCTCAAGCCCAGCTTCAAGTCAAGTGGGATATCCACGCTCAGTTCGAGGAGCACCTCAAGGTGCAGTGGCAGCCCGGATACGAAGGGAAGAAGAGGCTGGCAGGGCCAGTTAGCAAGCAGGATTCCCTCTCGGGCCAGTCTCACCGATGACAAGCCCTGGTGGCTCACCGGCTGCGAATCTTCGACGCCGAGCGGCTCAACCAGTCCGGGCCCCAAGTGAATCACCTCCAATGCCTTCGATGCCGCTTGACTCGCAGACTATGGAACGGTAGCAGGAAGAACGTCTGTACACGTCGACCTGACCGGTTCAGCATATGCCAATTTAGATGTCTAGGAAATTAGTTCCGCCAGAAAAGTTGCGTCGACATATGCAAAAGGTGGTAATAATTTGACAAACACCGCTGATAGCTGCAATTCCTCCAGCGTCTTGTACAATACATCGAACCTCCTTATTGAACACAATAGAAACTCATGAGAGCCTTTTTCAGACTTGATACTCGCCACAAATATGAAGTCGGCACCACTCGATGTGGGAACGCTTCTTGGCAACAGGCGACAGCGCGATATGCCAAGCCGAGCTGCTGCCGCCTTGAAGACGCCTCGTGCAATTTTCTGAACTGAAGTTGTATCCGACCTTGTAAATCTTGACAGCCATAGTGTATAAGAGAGGCGATATGTGCCGCGGATGACAGCTGTGACCAATCTTCGTCGTCATGTCAAAAATCGATAAGCTCTCGATCCTGGGAGTCAGGTCTTTTGACAACACTCGAAGTGAAACCATCCAGTTCTATTCACCCTTGACTCTCGTGGTGGGTTTCAATGGCTCCGGAAAGACAACGATCATAGAATGTCTCAAGTATGCAACTACCGGCATTCTTCCTCCCAACAGCAAGGGTGGCGCTTTCATCCACGACCCCAAGCTAGCTGGCGAGAGAGAAGTCCTAGCTCAGGTCAAACTCTCCTTCAGGGCAGCTACAGGAGCGCGGATGGTGGCAACCAGAAGTCTACAGCTCACCGTCAAAAAGCTCACGCGACAGCAAAAGACGTTAGAAGGACAGCTATTGATGGTGAAAGAAGGTGAACGGACCGCTATTTCTTCTCGTGTTGCAGAGTTAGATCAGATCATTCCTCAATACCTCGGTGTCGCGACTGCTATCATCGACAATGTCATTTTCTGCCATCAAGACGAAAGCTTGTGGCCCATGAGCGAACCATCGGTCTTGAAGAAGAAATTCGATGAGATTTTTGAAGCTCAAAAGTATACCAAAGCTATTGACAATATCAAGCAGCTTCGCAAGAAGCAGAATGAAGAATTGGGAAAGTATAAGATCATGGAGAATACTGCGAAGGAGTACAAGGTCATAGCCGAGAAGACTGAAAAACGAATGCTGAAGCTTCAAGAGGAGATTGAAACGTTGCGTGGAGATTGCATTCAGCTTGAGCAACAAATGCGTCATGCTGACGAACTGGCTGAAAGGGCACGGGAGCAGTTCGACAGCTATAATTTCATCTCAATGTCTTTGAAAACCAAACAGAACGAGGCCAGTAGTAGAGAGGAGCTCCTAGATGGACTAAGATCGCGCATGAAGGAAGTGCCAGAACCAGACGAGTGGTTAGCATCAACTCTAGAACAGTTCGACTCTCGCATTGAGCAGTACGAGGACCAGAGAGAAGCTCGGCTGGAAGCATTCAGAGAGCTGAAAGCTCATATGGATCTCAAGCAAAGCGAGAAGGGCAACAAGCAGGCAGCGAAGGGTCAGATTGAGGCCGAGAAGAAACAATACGAGAAGCAACTTCAAAGCAGACGAGATTTGGTGAAAGACATCGCTCGTCATCACAACTTACGAGGCTACGAAGACGTTACAGATGGGAATCAATTTGAGGATTTCATGCAAAAGTTCAAGAAGATCTCGCGAGACCAGTCGAATGCCTTATCCCGCACCAGAGACGAGGCCGATGCCAAAAGAAAGGATGCCCAAGTGCTAATAAATAAGCTAGAGCAACGCCAAAAGGCCTTGCAAGACAGCAAAATCGAGGCGAGAAAGCTTGTAACCCAGAATGATCATGACGCGCAAGAGATTCGAAACAACATCAACCGGATACCGGCGGACGAAGGGTCTAAAGCCGTAATCGAATCTCGTATCGAATACATCAGCACTCGACTTCACAAAGCTGAGGCCGACGCAGGAGACTCCTTGCGGGGAGACGCTCTGACAAAAGCCAACGCTGAAGTTCTCTTGCTTGAGGAAGATTCGAGGCGCCTACGGGAAGAGTTGGTCCAAAGCACCAAGTGTTCAGACGAGATGGCGGAATTGACACATTTGAAGAAGCTAGTCAAAGACAGCTCCCGCAGCCTTGAGACGATGATTGGTGTACACGGTGACCGAATCAAGGAGTTGCTCGGCGACGACTGGCAGCCGAAGACGATAGAGACTAAGTATCAAACTGCGCTCGAACTCCGTAACCGCGAGCTGGCATTGACAGATCATGATCAGAATATGGCCTCGCGAGAGCTTGAACAGTGCGAGTTCAGAGCAAGGACTAATAGCGAGGATATCAAGAAAAAGGAGAGTATTCTGCAAGAGTCCAGGCTGAAAGTGCGTGATGCCATTGATGACGAGCCATCAGAGTACGACGAAATACTTCATGAACGGCAAAAGAGTGTCGACGCGATAAGGGACGACGCCGGCCAAATGGCAGGCCTAAGCAGCTTTATGCAACAAATCCTGGATGTGGCCATCGACAAAGGCATGTGCCGAACCTGCGCGCGACCTTTCCGGACCGAAGCGGAACTTACCAGGTTCAAGACGAAGATGGAAGGTTTGGTAAAGAAGGCTCAGTCCGACAATCAGGACGAAGAAATTAAGGAAATCGAAAAGGAGCTACAAGAGACTCGAGACGCCGGAATACACCATGAAATGTGGAAGCAGGTGTCCTCTGAGCTTCCTCTCCTGAAAGTGCAGCATGCACGACTTTCTGGTGATCGAGATAGATTGCTATCGCAACTCGAAGAATGTGACAGAAAGCTAGAGGAGCGGCAAGAAGCAAGAAAGGAGCTCGAAGCACTGTTCAAGACCGTCCAATCTATTGCCAAGCACGATGCTGATATCAAAACCAACGAGATAAGGATCCAGCAATTATCAAGCAAACAGTCTCAGACTGGGAGCCCTCGCACTGTTGATGAGATTCAGGAAGTGATGAATGACCTCGAGAAGAAGACAAAAGGAGCCCGTGAAGTGGTTCAGCGGCTGGCGAAAGCGGTGGAGTCATCCCGAGATGAGATCTCACGACTCAAGTTGGAGCTGAGCCGACTCAAGGGCGATTTGAGCGCGTCAAACTTCCAACTCGAGAAGAAGGCGGGCCTTCTCGCAGAATTGGAGAAGCTAAAGGCGGCAAACATCCGACAACGAGACAACGTCACCAGAGCAGATGATGAGATTGACAGCCTTGATTCTGAGATCGCCAAGGCCAGGGCCAAATATGATGATATTGACGAGAACGCCAAATCAAAGGAAAAAGACCTCCAAAGTCGGGTCGATGAGATTTCTGCGAATCTCCAAGATCTCAACTACTCGAACAAATTCATACAAGAGTACATTGCTGCAGGCGGACCGGACCAATTAGCCAGGGTTCAACGTGAGCTAAAGGCCATAGGGGACGAGATGGCCCGAGGCGAAGCCGAACAGGCCAACATCACGAGAGAGATAAATACAGTGAAACAGCAGATCGACCAGAGCGATGCAATGAGGATGAATTACTCCGACAATCTACAATATCGCCAAATGTCGAGAGCATTGCAGGCAGTACAAGCAGAGATTCAGGATCTTACCAGTAGAGCATCAGAAGTTGACAAAGCCCGTTTCAAAGAGGAAGCGGAGCGGCGGAGAAAAGAGCATCATTTCCTGTCCGGGCAGCGGGAAGGCAAGATGGGAGAAATGAAATCCAAGGACAATCACTTGGCCGAGCTATTGGCAGATTACGAGACGGATTACAAAGATGCAGCAAGAAAATACAAGGAAGCACATATCAAGACCGAGACCACCAAAGCAGCGGTCGAAGATTTAGGCAGATATGGCAGCGCTCTCGACAAAGCCATCATGACATATCACGCTTTGAAAATGGAGGAGATCAACCGCATTATTGAAGAGCTCTGGCAGCGAACTTACCAAGGCACTGACGTCGACACGATCCTGATCCGCTCTGACAACGAAAACGCCAAAGGCAACCGTAACTACAACTACCGCGTCTCCATGATCAAGCAGGACGCGGAGATGGACATGCGAGGCCGCTGTAGCGCAGGACAGAAGGTCCTTGCCAGCATCATCATTCGACTGGCGCTTGCAGAATGCTTCGGCGTCAATTGTGGTTTGATCGCCCTTGACGAGCCGACCACGAATTTGGACCGCGATAACATCCGTTCGTTGGCAGAGTCATTGCACGATATTATCAAACATCGGCAGCAGCAGTCGAACTTCCAGCTGATTGTTATTACGCATGACGAGGAATTTCTGAGGCACATGCAGTGTGGAGACTTCAGCGATTACTATTATCGAGTTTCGCGGAACGAGAGACAGAAATCGATCATTGAGAGGCAATCGATTGCGGAGGTTTTGTAAGATGAGGGCAGTTGAGGTGACGGTGGAAGCATGAATTAGCAGAGTTAACTGCATGAGTTTTATTGTCAAGCGAAGGAGTTCAGGACACAGCTCATTAACTAGGGGTGCTGTTGAGGCTTTATGCTTCCAGTACGTGTCAAGCCAACCCTAAGCCAACCAGTGTTGTACGGTAAAGCGAGTCAAACAGTCAAGTTATGAGCATCTTCTTCATCGATCTTCCAGTTGCTGTTTTGTGGACTCGTCCTATGTAAGCTCATCACTGGCCGGTCCGGACTTCACCGCCGACGGGGAAAAGCATGATGTCTCACAGCTCACAATTTCCACTGGCCACATAATACCGCGACACCCTGAGGATTACCAGAGTTGCTCTGTGCATGTCAGATTGCTAGCGAATAATGCACATCTGCTTGGCCTTGATCCCATGCACCAGAGCAGGCTCATTGGACACCATGCCTCTCCCCTGCGTGATGGTGCTTATGGTCATGGCCCCATGCACCTCTGGATTGACCGATTCGGCCATTTTACAAGAAGACGGGAGCGACAAGCCAACGCAAATTGTCCGAATGGATCACGGATAGCCAGAGACGATTGCCACCATTGTGGCAGCGAGCGGGACCGATACTGCCCAAGGACTATCCCGGATCTATGCAGAATCCATAACAGATTCGCAACGTGGAGTAAATGTCAAGGGTCTGCGCTTCATGGTTCCTTTGCCAGACCTGACTCGGATGCTTGAGATGAGTAGTCCATACCAAGGTCGGGCTTGGACTTTTCCGGAGGCGCAGCGTTCATTCTGTTCACTGATCTTCACGGAAAAAAGCAAGTCTTTTGCAAATGCGTCCAGGATGTCATGCTCGAAGATCTCGTCTGCGAGACTCCAGTAGACCACACCGCCAATCATCCACCCGCTTGGTATAATCCTCATGAGAGCTCAACACTTCTTCGCTCGCTCGAGGATAAGTGGCTTGACAATTTCCAACTCTACACCGAGATTGTTGAGCAGTACATGGCACGTCAGCGTTCCTTTCCTGAAGATGTTCTAGCGGCCTTTTGTGGGTGTCCAGAATTCATTACACCACACCACCGACAGGAGGCTCCGCAAGGGCATGCCACATAATGTGATCGATTTCGCACTACTCTGGTGTCCAGCCCCTCAAATGAAGGTTGAAGAACAATGACAAGGAAGAGATGGTAGACCGAGCTATCAGGAGAGTTGATTCCAAGGTCTTCCGCCTCGAAAGGGGCTACGAAAACGAAGATAGGTGGCCTTGGCTGCCTTACAGATTGAGGCCTCGATCTCCATCCCAGCCTTGGCCTCCACCAGCAGACGCTAAGGTAAGGCATGCCGATGAAGTGCACTCGAACCAGCCTTTCGACCGTTGCCTTCCAAGCTGGAATCACCAAAGAGCCGTTCTGGACCAAGGATGGGCCCATGCGCGTTGCAATTCCAGGCAGCAATCGCGACTCTGTCAGTCGGTGGCATAGGTGAGGCTTCGGACTCTGTCAGCACAGATCCATTGACCGAGTCAGAGGGCTGCGCACGGCTATGGGTATGGGATGGAGGAGGACGTCGTGTCGGCGCCGTATGGTCAGTTGATGTTGGTGTATTAGACGTAAGGCAGGCTCGTTTGGAAGGAGGATTCGTGCTGCTCTCTCGGATCAGAGAGAAGGACTACGAGACTCATTTCCCATGGCATTTTAATGTAGAGGTTGGCACTTGTCACGAATGGTGCATGACGAATGTCATGCTTGTCAAGCGGGTGGGAGGGAGGAAGTCTGAGCGGATCCCCATTGGCAAAGTGCATGAAAACTGCGCGGTGGATGCGGTTGAAGGGGTGATTGACCTGGTCTGATAGCTCACCGTTCTTTGTAACGTAGTAGAAATGTATCCGTAATGCTTCTACCGGCCGAGGCAAGGCAAGGGAGATTCAGGGGCGGCTGTTCTCGGCCAGCCTCTGTGACACGGACACGGGACGGGCCCCATTGCTTCATGGGAGTGAAAGACAGCGTCGTGAAGTCTCCCTTGGTGGACGTTCCCTGCCGTCCCGCCTGGGTATTCCCATAGTCGGTCAAAGAAGCGACTATGCTGATGCCATTGCTATTTCCGGCGGCCACATTGCCTCCCCTGCACGACCTCGTCGATCCTCATCAATTTGGCCGAGGATCACATGGATCAATTGGACCAGCTCCTTGATACGGACCGATAACAGGACCAGTACCAGTATCGGCGTCGCGCAAAGATCTTCCTGCGAGCTGCGACCTCCACCACGCCTTCGATAGAGTCTCATTGTTCACAGGCGTATGTATGACAAGATATCAAGGGTTGATAGACTCAACTCCGACTAAAATCAAGATGAAATTTATCGCAATTCAGGCAATCTGTCGTTGTTTAGAATGACAGCCTGGCCGAAATCAGGGTTCTCCAGCCTCGCCAGTCAGCTGCTGAGTAAGAAGTGCCTCGCTTGCGGAAATTACAAGCTCCTCTGTCCCGCGGGTTGGTGACGTTGAGGGTCGCAGGACGGCAGAAGCAAGGCAGGGGAAGTGGATCAGATTCCAGAGGCTTGATTGTTGTGGATGAGATTCCTGGCATTCAGACTGGCATTCAGACTGGCTTCAGACTGGCTTCAACTGGCTTCTGACTGGCTTCTGACTGGCCATGTTCCTCGTTTGGAGGCTCCGGGTCGGTGGCGCGAAGACTGCGCCTCCTCCCTTTTCTCTACTCACCCGGCGTCCTGGCCCAACCGATGAACTCAACGAGACACCGGCCACAAAGCTTGCTCTTCCTACGGCACACACGCTCCATCCTCCCGTGCTGCGATCTCATCCGCTCACCTCCAGAGAAATGAGGCGGATGTCGAAGCAGGTACGGCAAGGTCCTGCAATCTTGCCACCGCTGTCTTGGTGCCCTGCCGATCGCTGTCTCTGGGTTGCAGGAATGGCTTCGTTGTCTTGCCAGCACAGCGGCAGCAACGTTGGGCCGCGCTATCGCTCCATCTGGCCAAATCCTGCCACGAGCCAATCTCGAACTCGCCTCCTTCAAGGGAGCCCTATGAGACTAAAAGACACCAAACACCAGAGCTAGTCGCAGTCAATATTGCTTGCCAGACCCACCACCCGCGTCACGCCCCAAGCATCATAAGATCCTGTCCAGTGCAAGTTCACCCGTCTTTGTTTATCTTGCACCTTCACCAATCTCTCCTATTGAATAATCAGTCGTTCGTTTTGCTGCTGGTAGAGTCTGCCTGCCGCAAGTCATTCTTTGCCTTCTTCATACCCTCTCCTCCTACCATCACCACCAATTGAAGAGAACGTACCTGAAGGACGACAAGTTTGCTGAAGCTTGCTCGTACGCCTCCTTGTCGACTGGTGCTTGCTCGTCGGAAGCATTCAACCTCTCTCTTTCATCCTCCTTCCCTCTTAATTTTCACCCCACAATAATCATGTTGTTGAAGAGCATCTTGGCGACCGCTGTGTCGATAGCTTCAGTATCTGCGTAAGCCCTTCAAGCTACCCTATCGCTACCCCAACTGACAGGTCTCAGCGCTCCACACTGGAAAAGAGACGCCGCTTTCGATTTCACTTCACAAAAGGTGCAAGGGACCAATCTTGGTGGTTGGCTGGTTTTGGAACCATGGATTACACCCTCAATCTTCCAAGCTCACGATGGCTCCGTCGTGGATGAATACACTCTGACACAGAAACTCCCAAACGCGGCAGACATACTACGAAAACATTGGGAGAGCTGGGTATCGCTGGGAGACTTCCAGAGGATCGCTGGAGCCGGCTTCAATACCGTTCGGATACCCATTGGCTATTGGGCTTTCCAGAAATATCCGGGCGACCCATATATCATGGGAGCTCAAGACTACCTTGACAAGGCTATTGACTGGGCTCGCCAGACGGGTCTCAAGGTCTGGATTGATCTACACGGTAAGAATGCTCGAATGACGGGTCTACAACATCCAGCTAATATTCTGCTTCCAGGAGCACCTCTCTCCCAAAACGGCTTCGACAACTCCGGTCAAAGGACCAGCACTCCCGAATGGACTTCCGGTGACACCGCCTCCTTCACCAACAATGTTATCGGACAAATTGCGGCCAAATACGCCGTGCCCGCCTATCAAGACGTAGTCGTCGCCATCGAACTCCTGAACGAGCCCCTCCTCTCCAACATCCCTGGCGGGCGTGGTGCAACCACACAATACTACCGCGACGGCTTCAACAACGTCCGAAAAATCAGCAACACCCCCGTCGTCTTCCACGACGGCTTCGACACCACCTCGTCCTGGAACGGCTTCCTCACCCCCTCGGACAACAACGCCCAAAACGTCATCGTGGACCACCACGAATATCAAATCTTCAACAATGACTTCGCTGCTATGCAGCCATACCAACACCGACAGTTCGTCTGCAACAACGTCGCCTCCTACAGCCAAAACCGCGATAAATGGCTTGTAATCGGTGAATGGACAGCCGCCATGACTGATTGCGCCGCGGCGCTCAACGGATATGGCATCGGCGCCCGCTACGACGGCACCTTTGCGGGATCCACTTTCCACGGTTCCTGCGCAAACGTCAATTTCATCGAGACGTGGTCTCAAACCTTCAAAGACGATATGCGCCAGTACGTCGAGGCTCAGCTAGATGTCTATCAGCTGTACTCTCAAGGATGGATCTTCTGGAACTTCAAGACCGAGGCCAGTCCCGAGTGGGATTTGTTCCGCCTCCTGGATGTTGGGGTTTTCCCGCAGCCGTTGGCGGATCGGAAGTTTGGAAAGGCATGCTCCTTCTAAATGGGCGGCGTGATCCGAATACTCTCTCTGTCTCTCGCGCTCTCTCTCTCTCTTTCTCTCTCAGTGGAGAGGACTAGGGTACGGAGGGAACTTGCACAATCCTAGCATCGCCTGGGGGTCGTTTCTGTTGTTTTTGTTCTTAATTGGAGGTTTAATTTCTTCCCACCTCACTTGGAATATCGAGATTGGGATGGGGACGCTTGCATTGCATTTCACGGCCTTACCGCCCACCACCATCACCACGAGATGGGTAAATTGCTTTTAGAGGTCGACTCGCATAATAAGGGAGCGTTGCCGTTTCGCCCGTTTTACCACATACATAGTGTATATAATATCGTTGAAGGGAAGGTAGTGAAAAGAGAAAGACAGAAGAATAGACGTCATCCCCGCAAGCAGTCTAAACTGATGATATCCATCTCATCTGCGAATAGCCTTTCTCTTTCTATCTTTTCTTTCTATCCTTTCCTTCTCTCTCTCCCCTCCCTGCCGCAGCAGCAGCAGCAGCAGCAGTAGCAGCAGTAGCAGCAGTGTTCATACTTTCCGTCACCACCAACACCAACCGGGACGGAACCGTACCTCTCGATCAAGTAATCCGTCGTCCGCTTAATCCCCTTTGGTTTTGGTTTTGTTCTTGTTTTATTTTGTATCCCCCATGACGCTGTAGATATGGGGAAATACGATACAACTGTTCTACAGGCTTGGAAGGAGAGAGGAGAATACTGATTTGATATGCGAAGCGATGCGACGAGATGGATTAGATATGAGACGGACTTGTGTAGAAGGTCAGTTAGTTTTTCTTAGTTAGTTAGTTGGTCATACTGATAACTTTGACTTGGCATTCTTACGATATTGATCCCTTGACGGGTTTACAGAGATTCAAGAGCCGGGTTTTCTACATACACGCAGCCAGCCGCTCTAATCAGCTGCTCCAGCAAACCAAACCAACCAACCAACCCACCCAGCCTAATTAAGCCCTCGGCCCTGAAAATCATCCCGACCAACTAATCACCAGTACTACCTTGACTTACTCATCCATGCCAGATAGGCGGCTCGGGGCGCCCATTGAAGAAAAAATCGAAACCTTGTCTTTCCTTTGCTCGTCTGGTCTGGCATCCATACGGAGGAGGAGGGAGGGAGGGAGGGAGGGAGGAAGTGAGTGAGTGAGTTACACTCAATCTGTAAGGGATGGCTTGGAGGGATGGGAGCGTCATACGATCGTGTTGGTAGTGTACTGCTGGATGGATGGATGGATGGATGGATGGATGATGATAGAGATAAGCTCAAGAAGAGCGGGAAGAAGTGAGTGAGTAAGTGAGTGAGTGAGTGTACGACAAGGTTTAAGTAATGCAGATATGCACAGTTGGGAGGACATGATCGCGATATAGCAAGGGATTTTGTGGAGAAGGGGTAATTGGAAGAACGGGAGAGAAGGCAGCGGTGAGGCAGACAAGATCTCCCTCCACCCTCTGATGGAATATCGACAGATCAGATTACATACCAATAGCCATAGCCCACAGTAGCATCGCAGGACTTGTGGCAAGGACTTTCCTCGCTAGTTAGATACCAGACCCCTGCGTGGAAGCGAAATGTATGGAATAACAATACCAACTTCGAGCTAAGTTAATGCACTAATCTTCTACACAGCACTGTATCCTCCTCTACTTCCCCCACCAGAAACAGTACTGACCACTTTTCTCGACCAGTCTTTGAACAGGTATGGGATGTCTCTGATTGTGTCGCCGTGGGGAAGAAGATCCCATCCTCGCGCACCATAACGATTGTAGTTGAGCCAGGATCCGAAGATTAGGTAGGCGGATATGCCGAGGAAGAGGCTAGAAAAGCAGACATGTTAGTATCTAGATTGGGTTCGGAAACTGTAAGTAGATCGAACATACATTACGATGAACCATGTGAAGAAACCCCAGTGTTTGCTGCTGCTACCTTTATCACCCCCTTCGTCGTCGTCGTCGTCGTCTTCCTCGTATGATACGCAGGCATATTTTGTCCGCCAGTCCAGGCGCAGGACCTCATAATCATCTTCTTTTTGGTAGCTGACATAACGAAGACTGTCGTTATCATCGTCATCTTCTGGGTCATCTGTCTCGTCTGATTCCGCTTTGCGCAGTCTCTCGTCTTCGTCATCTTTTTCTTTCTTTGGTGGGTTTCTCTCGTTTCCCGTCCTTTCCGGGTCACATTGCAAATCAATGATGGCCATTTGACTCTGCTTCAAGTGTGTCCCTCCGTGCAGCTCTAATCTTAAGCCCGTCATGTCGGAGCCTGGAATATCTTCGAGCCTCGTAAAGTGTGGATCTAGACTCCCGCCGGTACTGGTAGCATAGCTTCCCGCTATGGGATAAACTTCATCGACCCGGGGCTTTTCGTCATCGTTGGGGTTGAACGTCCATTTTACACCACATACTACACCACCAGTCAGCCAATAGATCAATCCCCTTCAGGTTAGAGGATGCCTACCATACGACCCGCCAGGACATTGATCAGAAGGCTTGACATTCTTGCTCTTCTTAAGAGTGCCACAGAGGTCGACGACCCATGTTGTGTTGTGTGTTGAAGGTGGAGCATGCTCTATCACAGACACATGGTGTGGTCCTCCTATCTTTTCGAAGTTGAACTTCTTCCCATGTGCGCGAATATGGCTGCAGTCCAATGAGATCGCGGTTGAGAGTGAGGGTAAGATAAGCGATGTAGCGAGAAGGGGAAGAGCTGTCGGTTTCATGATTTGGCGATTGTGTTACAGAGGAGAGAGGAGTGTAAGTGTTCGTCAAGGTTTGAGGACGACGGAGAAGGAGGATGATAAGGAACGACAAGAAGACGATCACAGTCGCTATGAGATGGGAAGGCTCAGGCGTTGCGCTGCGAAGTAGGCAGTGGTAGAATGACCGTTTGTTGGAGGATGACCTCAAAAGTTGTGACTCTGGCTGGATGCGGAATCAGCCGCTTCTCTCCAAATCGCGGAGCTTGATATCTTCTCCCGCTCTAGTCAGTCGTGTGCCATAATCTTTTTCGTCAGTTGGGACTAACAAAGAATGCTTCACCGTCCTACAATCTGCTTGTTGCCTTTTGCTATTACCTTGAGACGATCTCATGTCTTATTGACATTGACACAAGCTTATGACATATGAAATGCCTCAGAGGCCGAAATCTTCTACCAAAACTGTTCGGAAGACCTCGAACTCCTATCCCAATCCGCTTCCCCCTTCATTGCAATCACAACCACCACCTTCCACGTCGAAAGGTAGAACGTCTTCAAATACCTCCTACGATGCTCAACTTGCAGACTGGACAGCAAAGAATGCCCGAGCAAAAGCAATAATA
>JAABUK010004350.1_pt1 | contig 23110 bp, 35 predicted proteins | sample 5559141 | NCBI WGS metagenome assembly JAABUK01 (sample SAMN10711869, study PRJNA513367) | rock metagenome | isolation source: Antarctica rocks | place: Antarctica: Victoria Land, Pudding Butte nord | collected 2016-01-03
ATCTTGCCGAGTCACCCTCAGCTGCGCCTCCATCTGCTGAACAGCCCTCAGCACCTCTCCTGAGGGGGCCCTCTTGGTCTGGGATGCCCTGGAGCCCAGGGATGCCCTGGTAGAGATCCCTGATGTCTGCTTGCGCACTTGACTGTGGTACTGCTGCACCTCAGCATGACTCTCCATGCTATACTGGCCCACCTGCTCACCAAGAGGCTTTCTTGTACTCTATGATCATGAGTGCACACAAAAGAAGACAAAAGGAAGGCTACGACTTTCGGCGTCCATTTGATGAGAGGCCAAGTATTACTTTGGGCTGCCCAGGCATGATGCGCATCACATCATGCCCACATTCCTTGGTACTGTTGCAAAGCTGGATGTACACCACATGTGTCTGTGCCAGCACAGGACACCTGCTGAGTGCAGCAGTTACTGTTTGCTAGCAGTCACCGAGTGGTTTGCCGACATACTTGCAAGTTACAGGCAACACAGCGAGAAACATCAGGAGGAGAATGCTTACAGAGAAAGAGCTCATGCAAGGCAGGAGTCAGGTTGGCAACAGGCAGGTGAGAAATAGGCAAGTGGGGAGGGCAAGAGACAAAAGGCAAGTAGCAAAGGGCAGGAAAGGGAAGCAGCATGCACCTTGTGCTGCCAGGTGAGGGCTGCTTGCACAGCACCTGCCAGGCGTAACAATGGTACAGCCAGTTGCTCATTCTGATTCTGGCCTTGCAAATCTGCCAGCTCCCTGCTCAATTGGGCTGCCTGCTCACCATGGTTTCGAATGACTCAGACATCAGATGCGACAAAAGCGCACAAAGAGTTTGCCTAGTGGCAAAGGCCTGTGGTCACTTGTGCACTTGCGTACCACATATGACCAAGCAGTCAGATGATTGCTATGTGGATCACACAGCTGGTATGCAACATTGCATGCACAGCTGGAGTACTGAAGTGTAAGTTGAACAAAGGTGTGTGAAGGAGCATGTGTGATCCAGAGTGTGCGTTAGGCTGCATGAGGCTGCTGCATCACAATGAATGCCGGACGCATGCACATTCTGACAGCGGGCAGGAAACTGCAATGCTGAGACTGACATGTTACAAGTGCTGCAACGTGGCCATGAGTGTTGCATGTTGTGCATGCAGCTGGATATAGCTGTGAAGCTCATTGGTCGTGGCTGCAAAATGTGCTTGCTGATGCTGTCTAGCGGCGTTACTCACACTCAGGTGCCACTGGAAAGAAAGACCTGGATGGAGCCCTGGGTAGAATGCAGTCCAATGAATGCAAAACCTGGAAGCTTACAGTCTACAGTTACCTGCTGTTGAGCCTCTTGCTGACTCAACTGCTTGTGCCAGAGCTCAGTGGCTCGGACAACTCGGCCCCTGACCACCTCAGGGGCTACAACAGGGGGTCGGCTTTCCCCGTCTGGCTGCTCCAGGGTCAGCTCAACATCACCACGACCCACCTCTTCTGCAGCCTTGTGAGTGGGGCCCACCCCACCCGTGTGCCCCGCCCCAACATTTGAGCTCTCACTGTCAAAGCCAGCAGGCTCTGCAAGCTGCTGAAGCTGCCGCAACTGCACCTGCTCCTCCTTATGGTGCAGTTGCTGCTGCTGCAATTGTTGCTTTGGCTGCACATGCTCAAGCTGCTGGAGCATCTGCTCTTGCTGCTGCTGCTGCTGCAACTGCTCCTCTTGCAGTTGCTGCTGCAGCTGCGGTGGAATGGCCATGCCCCACTTGGCTAGGACGGCAGCAGACTGCTGCGCATCTGTCAGGCACTCAGTGTGCTGTCCAGCACTAGAGGGAGCAGATTGGTGATGCATGCCATGCTGCGTGTCTGAAGCCAAGGCTGCATCACAAGAGCTTGCTGGTGCCTGAGTGCCAGTCTGCCAAGAGCCCTGTTGCCTTGTGTCTGTCTCTGGCCGCTGCTGATTCTGCAGTGACTGCTGTTGATTGCCCTCTGGCTGCTGTTGGTTGCCAGCTGGCTGCTGACTGGTCATCGAATGTGCACTGACACCAGAGGCATCAGTCTGGCTGGGGACTTGCATATCAGCATGGGCATCGTGTTTTGCTTCTGTTGGCATGGATGCTTTTGGTGATGATGCCAGCCTTGGTGAGGATGTCATACGTGCTTTCACTGAGAGGCCTGAAGGGTATCGCTTGATTGCCTCCGTACTCTGCACAACAAGAGCAAGAACATTACAAAGCATGTGAAGGCAGCACTGATGTCATGGACAGGAAAGTGTGCTTGTGCTGAGAGCCTATAAGGTTCCCCCAGGTTTATGTTTGCAGGTAATCCAGTTTTCTCGTCTCTGACACTTTAGGTGATATGGTCTAGCTAACAGTTTAAAACCAGACGATATTTACCTCTAGCATCAGCTCATCTTTAGCTGACAATGCAGCAGATCTTGGCGTAACATTGCTGCTCATCGGCAAAAGGGCCGTGCTGGGTTTGTTTTCGACGGGCTCAGGCACTTGAGAACCGATCCTCCAGGCTTCATCAAGTTCAACTGCAGCTGACTTTTGAGCACTTTGCTTGGCAGGCGCGCTTCTCGGCCGGGATGGAAGGTCGTCTTTATACGGAGAGCTGCCGAAGCAACCACAGAACGGCATTTGTTTCGCAGCGTCTCGCGTGTGGAGAGTTTCATCGTGCCTGTGACCTTTCCCTGCCATCAAAGTCGCTGCACGATGTATCAACAGGACAATTCCAGCAGCACATTCAGTGCATCGACGCTGTTACTCAGCGCGATGTCCGGCATCCCGCAACAGCAGCGCCATGGCCTTAGCGCAAACGAGTAGGGCTGCAGAGGGTATTGACTATCATTTAGTCACGGAATTCCTCATAGCAACATCACTTCTACTGAGTTGACTGTAGCGCAGCACTTTGGATGCTGAGCAGCTGTCTTGATCAGATAATACCTGTCGCCCGTCCCGCTAGACGTTCCACCCGTGACCACGGTCTTAGCAGCCGTCGCGGATTTCCTGTGAATCAAGTTTGGTTCAGGTCCGGCGCACGACCAGCCCACAGACACTACGATATTGGCTCTGACATTCATCTACTTCGAGCCGCTTCTGCAACTGTCACAGCGCAGCCCAGGGAGGTAGGCAAAGCGGAATGTACTGACTGCTGTAGTAACAGCTGCACGTCTCAGACGGGTTGACTCTGATGGTGTCTTGCACAGACTCGAATAACTGCATCAAAAATGGAAGAGCTCGTACTGAGGCTACATGAGATTGAGGTAAGCGACCTGAGTAGCTCAGATAATCTGCAATACCATTCACTTCTTACACCTGTAATCTGTCACCTGCAGGCTGTCAAGTTTGGCGAATTCAAATTAAAGAGTGGCATCATGTCGCCTGTGTATATCGACCTGAGGGTCATTGTATCCTACCCTGATGTGCTTCGGCAGGTGCGTAAAAGTCATCTCTGTGACAAGATGCCTCTTGTTCATGTCAAAAAGTCCTAATACAGAAACTTTCAATGCTGACAGTACCATGCTGTGCACACACAGGTGTCAGAAGTGATGTGGTCCAAGCTGTCAGATGCATCCTTTGAGGTGATGTGTGGCGTGCCTTATACAGCCTTGCCAATTGCAACATGCATGTCTCTGCTGCACGGCACTCCCATGCTGATGAGAAGGAAAGAAGTGAAAGACTATGGCACCAAAAAAGCCATAGAGGGAGCCTTCAAGCCTGGCCAAACTTGCCTGATTGTGGAGGACCTTGTCACCAGCGGTGCATCTGTCATGGAGACTGTCGAGCCCCTCGAGGTCACTCTCATTCTGCTCTTTTGTTTCTTAATCACAATCGCAGCTGCACCTGGCAAGCAGAGCAAGTGTCTATGTTGTCACTGACAGTGCATGAGCATGAAGGCTCCCATGACATGTGACTCACCTGCTTTGCTATATTTGATCCAGTTAAAGCAGCATCAGCAAAATGCAAACATGACCAGCTGAGCTGTACAAAGAAGGCCTGACAGGGACAGACATGGTAGTCCTGATTGACAGGGGATTAAGGAGCTGCCCGGCAAGCACTGCTGCAAACATGTTGCATTTCATCACCACTCATCAAGCTATCATCAACAGATGTTATGTGCTGCAGAAAGAGGGCCTGAAGGTGACAGATGTTGTGGTTCTCATTGACCGTGAGCAGGGCGGATCAGCACGCATGGCCTCAAATGGCCTCAAGCTCTACAGTGCATTCACTCTCTCCTTCATACTGGAGGTCTTAGTGAAGCACAGCCTGGTGAACAGCCAAGTGGCAGCCTCCGTGAAGTCCTTCATTGCTGCCAACCAGACCTTCAAGCAGGGTGATGCTGCAACCAAAGCTTCTGCAGATGCTCCTGCTGGCAGCACTTCAGCAGCAGTTGGGCCAGAAGCTGCTGCGGCAGCTAAGGCAGCAGCTGAGGCAGCGTGTGCTGCCCCAATGCCGCCCAGCTATACTTACAAGAGGTGAGCATTCTTGACAATGTCATAGCAGAGTGTGTCGGTCCTCTTTTCTTACCTTTTGTTGTATGCCAACAGACAACATGAACTGTGTGCTTGGCAAGCCAAATCCATTGTCGCAGGGTTACAAACAGGGATGCGAACAGGGTAGCTTGTGTGGCTAGACTTGTCATTGGTCATTAAAACCGCAGCACATTGGGTTTCCTGCAAAGCAGTCCCATTTCTTGTGCCTATCAGCAATACTGTTGAGTGCATCACTCATGCCATATTGGCATTCCTTCAAGCTCAGCCAGATGCAGTGGGCTCTGCTTAATGAGTGCATGACCTGGCAAGCGCAGGATAAGCTATGAGGACCGCAAGAGGTACTCCAGAAACAAGACGGGGCGCAAGCTACTGGACATCATTGCACGCAAGAAGTCCAACCTGGCTGTAGCGGCAGATGTGGCCACCATTGAGGAGATGCTCAGAATAGCTGATCAGGTATGTCTACATGTCATTTGCTAGCGCGAATTCATAGCAGCACCAAACAGAATCATAGCTGCTTGGTGCTGCTATGAATATGCGCTTGTCTGTCTTGCAAAACAGTGTAATCAGGTCGTCGTACACATGTCTTCAATCCAAAAGTTGAGACTACCACACCAACATGCTATTGCCTATCCTCAAATTGCGTTCAGACACATCTGGTGGAAACTGTGTCTTACAATATAGTCAACGAGCAGGCTAACAAGACCTGCCTAGAAAGAGGTTTCAATCAATCAATCAATCAATCAATCAATCAATCAATCAATCAATCAATCCATCCATGTATCAATCCATCCATCTATCAATCAATTTATGTCTTTAGGACTCATCAGCGGAGTCATCAGACAATAACTGGATAAATTCTGAGTGCTTAGATTGAATGATACGCATCACTCAATGCCAGTGTCAAGTGTGAGTGCCACAGCCTGAAGCATGTGTTTGCCTGCTGTGACTATGCAACATTGATTGCACAGGTTGGGCCACACATCTGCTTGTTCAAGACACATGTGGACATCTTTGACCACTGGGACACCTCCGTGGCAGAAAAGCTTCGGCAGCTTGCAGACAAGCACGGTGAGCTCTGAAGACTGTGCTGGAAACAATCAACAGACTGCTTTGGCACAGGGCAGTCTATAAACAAAGGTCACATGCAGCAGAAACTGAGCACTCCATCTGCTTAAATGTTGCAGCTTGACATTGATGATACACAGTGGCGCGGTTTCGTATCTTGCCAGATCTATTGCAAGGACTGTCATGAGACGTGTTGCTGCTGTATAGACGACAGGTGTTTATCTTGGCTGTTGAGTTGCAACTGATGTCACAACCAGGAGGTCTCAACCTTTGCCATGTAGGCACACATATATCTAGCCTGCAAATTTATCTGCTGCTTTGTTTTGCCTAGCCCCAAGATTCCTGTCCAGTCAGCAGAGCAGGAATCAAATCAGGTGTGTTGTGCAGACTTCTTGATCTTTGAGGACCGCAAGTTTGCTGACATTGGCAACACCGTTGTCAGCCAATACGGCAGTGGCATCTACAAGATCGCAGACTGGTCAGATGTGACTAATGCCCATGTGATCCCTGGGCCTGGCATCATAGATGGCTTGAAGTCTGTGGGCTTCCCTAAGGGCCGCGGGCTGCTGCTGCTGGCAGAAATGAGCACCAAGGGGACTCTAGCCTCAGGTTTGGTTTAAGCTGTGATGCATGCTGTGTGGCTGTGCCAGTACTAGTGCAGGAGCCAAGGGCCAGACACACCAGAGTGTAGCTTCTATACAGCACTGAATTGCATGTTTTGCATCAGCACAGGCTGTAGATGGTAAAGCTTAACAGAAGCATGTCAATAGAAGTGAGCAACGGCATAGGATTGTGTGAGTACATGTCGAAAAGCCTTGTGGCAGATCTATGTGCGCTCAGCAAAGTTTGAGTGGGATGATGCTCACTAGAGTTGCGCCTGTAGACGTGTGGTTATATGCTGACACAGGTTTTCTGGTGCATGGGCATGTTTGTGGCGCTTCAACTTAGTGGTCATGGCGTTTGGCAGGACTGTAGTAGTGATGTCAATTTGTTGATCAACTGGCCTTCTTGAAAGCATTCCCAGCAGTCCCACAGCATCAACTGTGCTTTGCATTTCTTGTGAGCTCAGTCTCAATGCTTGCTGACGGCAGCACATACTGCAGGGCAATACACAGAGGCCAATGTCAAAATGGCAGAAGCAAACCAGGACTTTGTGATGGGCTTCATCTCAATGACTCCTGCCAAATGGGCTTGGGGCCCAGGAGCACCAGGTACTCACTGCTTAGTAAATTGTGTACATTCAGTATTCACTGCATAGTTTCAGGGGTGTGGATTTGCAAGGTCATTCAACTCAGGCATCATGCCTGATTATGGTCCATTGCTTGTTGAGCTGTGTGCCTCTGACAATGCGTCAAATGTTAGGCTCGAAGAACTCCTTCAGCACAGAGTGTGTGCAGCATCTTTGGATTAGTGACAAGTTGCAGTGCTGGAGAAACATCATCCCAGTGTAAGCGGTGACGCATGCTTCTGAGAGAGACAGAGATAGCTTTGTATGCTGCTGGGTCAACATCATGTGCTTGATTTGCAGGCCTGATTCACATGACACCAGGAGTACAGCTAGCTGTAGGAGGTGATGCAATGGGTCAGCAGTACAACACCCCAGAAGCGGTCATCGGTGAAAATGGCAGTGATGTCATCATTGTTGGCAGAGGCATCATCAAAGCATCAGATCCTGCCAAAGCTGCTGCTGAGTATCAGTCAGCTGGATGGCAGGCATACCAAGACAGCCTCAACCAGTATGTCCAGTAGAGATGTCGATGTGAACACAGTCGGGTTGTATTTTTGGTGAAATACATTTACAGTCTCTGTCTGTGTTACTTCAGAATCTGTACCTGCCTGAGTCGGATGCGGTGCGCACATTGCAGTGTAGACTGTGGAAAAATGATGTAAGTCGTTATGACAATCCAGCACTGGTTTTGTGTATATAAATATAACATTCGGACGTTGTGCATCCAATTCAGCATAAAATCTTCCTGGGCTTCATTCCGCATGGCCCAATGGATAAGGCGTCCGCCTACGGAGCGGAAGATTCCAGGTTCGATCCCTGGTGTGGAAGCCCCACTTTTTTGTGGAGAACCACTTCGTTTTGTAGTGAAGCCTTCCGTATACCAAGCCACCCAAACATTTACAGAATGGAACTTCTGCATTCCGTTGCAAGCTTGTCAAGAAAGAAAAGAAAAGAAAATCTTACGCCGTTAGGCGTGATAACGGGAACGCGCACACGGCTTGAACGTAACCCGAGGCCGTTAAGCCGGGAAGACTTCGAGCATTATGGGCTCTACCTGCTTGACCACCCGGCGAGGTCGACCGGAGTTCCGAAGTATATTATGGGTTCGACTACAGAGAGATAGGCAGAAGTCAAAGTCTGCATACCTTGGGTTTGAACCCAAGACCTTTCACTCACTAGCCAACAGTCATTTACCGTCCGACCACCAAGATGTTGTCAAGCAAGCAACTAGAGGGCAGAAATCAATTGGCAAAAAGCTTTCTGGATGAACAGATGACACTCATTGAAGCAAAATATGGGGCTTCCACACCAGGGATCGAACCTGGAATCTTCCGCTCCGTAGGCGGACGCCTTATCCATTGGGCCATGCGGAATGAGGCCCAGGAAGATTTTGGTGGATTGGATGACAAGTGGTTCGAAATCGCAGAATATGTTGCTTTGCTTGAATTGTCTGTGCGGCGATGTGCATTGCCAATCTGCATGTAGTCGGAACCGCTGCGTAAAGCTGTTGCATGTTGTGTGGTCCAATGCATGCACTTGCTGAAGTGATGGTGCTAAGATGCATCACTTCATGGAAACCGTGGGGAGAAGTACCTTACTATTTTGACACCGTTCTCAAGAAAGTGGCAGTGCAAGCCATTGGTATACTTAAGCCTTGTACCGTTGAGCGTGAATGCAACTGATTGCATTAAATTCTGAGTTTGCCAGGTATGGGAAGCTGCAAGCAGAGGCAACTTGCACATGCGGAAAAACAGCAGGGCTTGCAGTCAACACATGTGAATGCATGTAAGTATTATGCAATCCTGCATGATTGATGAGGGTCGTGTGCTTTGATGATGTTTCAGTCGTCTGACAGCAACATCAGCACAGAGCCTACACAGCAATTGCTATCAGTGAAGGTCTGGACAGACATGCTCGCATGGTGAGCTAAACAAGCATATACTCTAAGCTGCACTGGTATCAGTTCATTAGAAGCTGTTGGAGGCTGACTGAATTTGATGCTACCATAACCCAGAAGAATGTGTAAACACCTGAAAAGAATGCTAGTGAACACATGCTTTTCCCATGTGCGCATGACTTGTATATGTCAGAAGAGGGAGCGCAGAGGTGCACAACTGGAGGCATCATGGCCTCAATCCCCGACAATGCCCAAGAAGTCTTCAGCAATGGTCGCCACACAGAACTGCAGCAAGCCCTTGTGTCTGAGTGGCAACGCAGGCTCACCTTGGCATTGTGAGATCAGCATGTAACATGCACAGTCATACAGTCTATGCTTTTCCCACATGTAATTGCCACCAAAACACAGCGACAAACATGTCGACCAGGCTTTGCAATCCAACAGAAGCGCTGCATGCATCAGCAAATACTGGAAACACATTGCAACCAAAGGCATGGTCCTCCTGGCATGGCTGTAAGGAATGCTGTAAGCAATGCTGTAAGGAATGCCGATGGCTCACCAGTTGATTTGCTTCAGCCTTGAGACCCATGAGGCGGACTCTTACAGAGGCTCCTGCTTTGATTGGTGGTGCATTCTCTTCTGACTCAAATGCTGCATCATCTGTAATTTCCACTCTGTAGTGCGAGGGTATCAGATGTTGAGACACAAAGATCTGCAGAGGGCCTGCCTCTGCAAAAAATCCCATCTGCAGGGCAAAGAGAGCCTCTGCCTGACATTTGCCTACCAGCGAGATGTCGCATAATGTAACAGACCCAGTCTGTTCTACCTTGTTGACTGATGAAACTACAGCGTCCAATACTTCGCCTTTGAAAGGTCTGAACACCAGGCAGGTATACTGCACATGAAAGACTGCACTTCCTGTGCCTTCTCGGATTTTGCCTTTGCCAATGCTGCCTATGTCAGTGACCATAAGCATGAATCCATATAAGCCACTGCATGTGCCTTCTACCTGAATACAAGAAGTACTGCTCAAACAAAGCAAGCTACAACCTGTGGGCAAACACACTAAATCTGTCTCTGCAGCAAGAGAGCACGTTGGCAATCTTCACCTCTGATGTAACTTTCTGTTTGAGTATCTCTTGAAGCCGAGGGCCAAAGAACCTGGGCTCTATTTCGATGTCCTTGTTCAGGTTGAGATGGAAGAACATATGTTTCTTCTCAGGCTTTGCAGAACTTGGACGACACAACACGCCGGCACATGAACTGCTGCTTCTATCCTTCGACACCGGGCCAGGCGATGTTGTCAGAGTATTTTGTCGCACTGCTGATTTGACTGCTTGATCATGGCCCCCTACGCACCTTCTCACAGTTGGACTCAACAAAGAGTTCAAGAGCTTTGACCAAATAGCTTCATTGTTGAACATCACAGCATCTCATTTCGCAACTCGGTTGCCTCAGGTGTGACATCTTTTATGGATGCAGAATGCCAAGAGCTGTAATGTCGTACATAGGCTTCATTCTCAACAGCTAGGAGAGAAGCATCGAAATCTTTTCACCAGGGTAGAGCAGATGGCAGCGAGAATAGACTGCTGTTTTGTGCCATGAGAGCTGTAAACGCGTTTTGAGCCCGCAGGTTCCGGCTCGCCTTCAATTTCCTGTAGAATCTGTAGTGGACAACCAAAATCGTCTCCTAGGAAAGGCTCATCCGCATCTTGACTTGCATGAGATGAAAAGTCTATGTAAATGCCGGCACTTGTGTGCTGCAGGCTGTATCCTGTTGGGTTTCACAGCAGAAGGACACCACTTGCTGTCATACACCTCCACACATGGGTATCATTTACAGGTGGGCAGTCAGTGAGTTTACAACCAACTCTGCTTCAAACTGCATGTTGCTGGTGCGTTAACCCAGAGGCTACACCGGATGATGAGTGTTACAGATCTGGAGATTCTTTTGGGGTCAGCAAGCAGAGCTACTTGCTGAAATTGACTTGTTTGGAGGTCAGCAAGCCTTTGACAAGACCATATTATGTTGGTCCTCCTGCAAGACATAGCACAAAACTGCAGGCACAAGTGAAATCGGAAGTGATGGTGATGATGATATTTTTGCTTCCACAGACTTGCCAACTTCAATGGCTGTGTCTATCACCGAGACAGCAAACCAGCAACTCTTGGGTATGTTGCGCTTTGGTTGGCTTTTGTACGTGAGATTTGTGCCTGGTATCAGAGCTTCAGCCTATTGCAATTGCTTCCATGAAGTTTCACGCCACCGCCGGAGCACTAGCACTGCTTTACACAGCCAGCCTGCATGCCTACCTACCTAATCATGTCATTGATGCAGTTGTACATGGGTGTCCAGACAGTACTGATGTAGATGATGCTCTGGCAGATGCCATGAATTATGTCACAGTTGTTCCCCATCCCTGCACCCAGGGACTCTCTCTGCAGGTATGCCTCATTCCAAATGTGTTGTACACCTTGCATGTACTACGTTATTCATCATTGCAGGCACTGACTTTTGCTGAAGTGGTTCTCAGTCCCTTGTTAGTCTGTATCTAAGCCTCAATCACTGAGCTCCCACTCATTTGAGCTGTACAGGTCCCAGTACTTGACTTCTGCAACGCAAGCTTCAGCAGTTGCAGGTGTGTTTACAGGGGTTCCACTTCAAGTATGCTAGCATCAGGGGACAGATCTCCCGACCTTTGTTTGCTCTCATTCCTCCTTGCACCCTTATGCTGCACAGCAGCAAGGGCATACAGTTTCTTGAGCTCAAGCAGTATGCAGCGCGTCTGAATCCAAACTGCTTCCTCAGCAATACCCAGCAGCTCTCTCATCACAGTACGCCTCTTCAAGCGGCAGCAGCAAACTCCGAAGCGGTGTTGTCTCAACCAGGTACTGCACCTGCTGATATACAACAACAGCAGCCATCACTGTCTGCACGTCACTTGGGGTGTTTGTAATGTGGCGACATGTGAAAATTGCTGCACAGGCATGACAAATTGGCATGGTGATGCAGCAGGTGCATCAATCCTTACTGAGACAGCTTCCCTCATGGCAAGCAAATGCTGTCCTTGCAACCAGGCGCTGCGTAATGGCCATGATGGCACAGCTGAGTCAAGTTGCATACCAGAACATCCTCTGGCATGTTCCCAGTGCACCCAGCTTGAGCATGGTCAGCCAGCTTGCTGCAATCGCCATTTAGCACAGCATATCATAGACACTGCAGAGGTGTCTCTGTCAGGTGCTGTAGGCAGCCCTAGGCATGCACACCAAGCCTGCTCACTGCCTGCAGCAGCATCTGAGGAGCTGTGTACAGGTCAAGCAAAGGCATCTGCAGCACCTGCACTGCCTGCACTTGCAGGTGATGATGCTCTTGCGCAACAAGCAACACAAGAGCATCATGCATCAACATTGGTCTCAGACCAACAGGCTGGGCTGGCAGCATTTCAGTCTAGTTCTGTGCAAGCCAAGCCAGCTCACTCAGTGTGGTCCATGTCAGCTTCTTCAGATTCCTCGTCCTCCCATCCAACCCCCTCATGTCCAGACGTGTCATCAGTTGCAAGACCTATGGCCAGCCCAGAATCACCTGGCACTCATGCAGACGGGTACAGGAGGCAACTACCGGATGGGGCATCGCATATTGACGGGTTGTCTCACTTTCATATCAATATCAGCCCGCGCAGGGGCAATGACGACACCAATTTCTCTGCTGCTGTCACTGCTGAGTTGATGGGACCTGCATTTGACCCAGAGAGGTTCATCATGGGTTGCATTCCACACGATAAGCTGAATAGCCACCGGCTGGTGGACTACACTGTACAGCAGGTGCTGTGTGGTGATGACACTGATAGATCAACATATGGGTTGCCAATCTGTAAAGGAAGCTCATGTTCACTCTCAACACAAGCGGGCAGGGGCTGGAGTCTGGAAGCCAGAGCATGCACTGGCGAGGCTTGGGCCGTTGTACTGATAGCAGCTGTCTTTCAGCCTAGGACTGGTGCAGGCCAAGAGACTGTCACACCGGTGACTTTTGTTGTCAACATTTGCTCATCTTCAGGTGGGAACATCAGAGCCTTTGCAGTACCATTTTGCACATCTGCAGGTGCCTACCTGCTGTCTTCATCATGACGGCATTTATGCAATTGCAATAGTTGCTGTAGCATCTATCTGAATATACATGGTGTCTGCAACAGCGTTGCTGGCTGTCACAGGTACTGGGGAATTGCTAAGTCAAGAGTGGACAGATGCAGCCAAGTTTCAGCAGTTGGTGGAAAACCTGAGGTTGTTTCCCAGAGCAGACTTGATGGAGCAGGCAGATCTTCAACGAGTTGCCATTGTAACCTCAGCAGAGTGTTTGGCTGGCAAGTTGAAGCTGAAGCACAGCATCCCAACATCACCACACATGAGACCTGTTGTGCTGAACAATAGAGCAATGCTCAGCAGTGGCAGATCAGCAGGACTGCTGACACACCCTTTGCTACCCATTTGCATATCAGGTTATGGGCAGCATGGCACTGCATAGCCCACTCAGCACTTGCTGCTGTATGTGCAGTTGTTCTGTCAGCTGTGATGTTCCCGTAAATCTCAGGAAGCGCCTGCAATTTCCCTTGTGTTCAAGCTCACACAGCAAAACGCCATGTGCTCATCGTTCAGTGCTGATGGCCTGTGCAACATGTTCTAGCATCGTTGATATCAGACCTGAACTAATCATGAGAAGGAGCAATTGCAGCAAGCTTAAGCTTTCTTGAGCAGCCTGTTCAAAGTGAAATTTCAGTGCACAACTGGAGCGCAGCACTATGCAGAGCTGCAAGAGGGCCACACATGCAAGACCAGGGCTTGGTTCGATGCTTTACAGGATGGGCACGTGCTAAACTAGGGATGGCTACAACAAGCCACGAATCAGAGCTGCATCAGCATTTCTTCATACGCGCTGGGGCTGTCAGAAAAATCGAAGTGGGCCAATTGTCTTCAATCCAACCCAGCTTGGCTGATCTTTTCAATCATTGGACTGCTGCATCTGCCTGAGAGAGAGATTGCAATGCTGAGTGCCATGCTGAGGCACGCATGCCGTAATCTGTTAGCTATACACGGCGCACGTCAGACACGCAGCTTGAAAGACCCTGCCTTTGCAGTCAAGCGCAGGCTTTTTGATTGAGCAGCAAAAAACCACTTTGTTGGCTGAGGCACCGACTTCAGTCGCTTCTTGACAGCAGCGGCTTTTGTTATTTCTGGAGATCTGTATACATCGGTTTTGGTCAAGCCGGCCTATTGTCTGACTTACGACGCAAAGCTCCATTTGGTCTCCTTTGTGGATCATCCCACAATCAATGCAAGGATATACGCAATCTGGAGCAGCTCAGGGGTATGCAATTGTCCGTACTTGCTATCACTGTCTGTCTTATAGCTTTCACCTGACGGTTCCTCCCTGACTACAGGAGGGGACCGCAAGTCACAGACTTGTTGTCCCGTATCATCTCTTGCAGGCCTCTGAATCGCGACCAGTGAGTCTCACAGCCTCTCTTGCTGTCTGTCTTGTTGACCTGGTATAAGTGTTTGTCCCTGACGATACAGATCACTATTCGAGATCCCTCTTTGGCTACCAGATGGTCGATCTACAGCTGTGCGCATTACTCTCGCACCTTCCTTCCCACAGGTAAAGACATGTAGAGCAACGGCAGTGATCGTCCCAGCTAGGTGGAAGTGCTTTCATGAAAAAAACTTTCATGCTGCTGCCAGGTGCAACCAAGCATTGCAGTGACCAGTCCATTGCGGCATGCAAATGTCAAAGCCTCTGGTCACCTGTCTTTCCCAAGCCTTGATTTCTGGGATCCTCAGAGCAGCAAACTAGCTGACATAGTGGAGGAAGCTTGCAGCATGCTGTCAAGTATATTGCACACTTCATTGAGTACTTATCATGTACCCTGTCATACCTTGCCATCTTGTTGTTGCAACATTAGGGCAGAAACAAAGTTTGCGGTTATGCACACAGTGCATGCAGCTATGCACAGCTTGTTTCAGCAATCAAGCATGATGTATATTGCAACCATGTGCGATGTCTTTCTTCAGGGAGGCACCATGTTGCCACTGCTCAGACAACAGCCAAGTTGATCTGATGCATTGCTCTTCTTGCAGGCCCGCCTGACGATGATTGGCAGCTGATCAGTGCTGCCAGTGGCTCCAGCAATCCATCCAGCTTACACCAGCGAGACTCACAGTCAGCCCAGCAGCAACCGCCACACACTCAGCAAAGGCCATCTGCAGGATCTGCATCTCCTGCAAAGCAGCAGCAACAAACAGGCACCGCAACAAACAGCGCTCAGGAGTTTGCTGAGCTAGCGAGCCTGAGTAATGAGGAGCTGGCTGCCCTGCTGCTTGACGATGCCAAGTATCGCAGCTTGGTCAGCAATATCTTGTCCAGATCAAGCGCCACTCAGGTGAGCTGGCTTACTAGTACCTCACTCACTGAAGATTGTACCAGGCAAATACTTTTTACTATGTTTTTAATCAAAAAACCGTCAAAAGTTTTACCTGTTTTGAAGGCATTAAAGCATGCTCCTCTTAACTTTGCAGATTCAGAAAGAACAAGTTCATACAGTGAAGCACTGGCAATTCACCTGCACTTTCAAGCTACGGTGTTTGATGAATCACAATCTCAAGTATAAGCAATTGATTGAAATCATAACAGAATTGTGGGATTTGATTTTGAGTATCTGCCATCCATGGCTACATTGGTCTAGAGAGCCTGAGCATGTCAAGGGTCATCTGCATGTCATGTGTAGGTGTCATCATCTGCGTGCTTGTGAATGCACGAGCTGCCCTTGCCGGGCACGGTCAGGCTAATGAGCGCAACTATGTACTTTTGGGCAAGCAGTCAATGTTGGTCTAGGTGCTGGCAATTTCAGGAGGGGGGGAAATCCCTGATGTTGGTGTTGTGCAGTACATTTACAGGCCAACCTGCTTGCAGGTGCAAGACTCAGTGCGTAAGGGTATCATTGACATGGCCAACAGCAACCTTGAAAAGGAACAGCTCATCTCTGAGGTCAAAAATCACATCGCCATTGTCAGGTATCTCATGAAGTCTGCGACCTGCTTCGACACGCAATTTTGTTGACATGCAGTCTGCTTGAAATTTTTATGCTTGCTCGTTTGTTTGTTTGTCACAGGTGAACAGCTTCCATATTACTTGTGATCAGACACTGACAGCATGAATATTATGCCAAAGTGTCCACGTCACAATCAGCTGTACATGTTGATAGTGTTGGTGCAAGTCATTGCTTAGAGAATGGTCTATGCAGTACATTGTAGCACACTGCAACAAGCTGACTGATCTGCCTTTCAGGTCATCTGAGTATGCAGCAGCAAAGGAGCAGTTTGACAGCAGACTGCAGCGCCAGTCTGCTGCTCTTGCCAAATTGAAGCCAGATGTGCTGATAGCAAAGCTGGCTAAGGCAAGTCGTGAGGCTGATGATCAGGCTGAGGCTTTGTATGATGAGTACATAGCTGGCAGCACAACTATAGAGCTCTTCACTGCATCTTACTGCAAAAAGAAGACCGTAGCGCATGCAAGAAATTTGAAAAGCACAGCTGCATTGCAGACATTACGGTGATATTGTAGCATTTGTTCAGGTCCAGGGTCCTCCTGTTTGCCACCTGCTGATTCTGTCCTATGCAAAGTTGCTGGGATTTGTGAGTGATGTTGTTTAGAATTGGCCATGTACATTACCGTTTGCTGCCTTACAACATCAACTACTAGGTAAAAATCACTTGTGCTAGTCCAATGCGTGTGTGAGCCCAGTGATTTCAAGCGGTCAATCAGTCCATCAAGCCAGCATCACTCATGTCGTATAATGTCTTGTTGTCACCAAAAGTTAGGCACATACACTACCTTTTGAAGCTAAGCAGTTGCCATAAAAAAAGCAGCATGCCATCATGCTGAAAGCTAGGAATCAAATCAACGACATAGACAAAACGACAGCATGCACAACATCAAATGAAATACAAGTAGTACAAGCAAATGGCATTCAGCCTTCAGCTTCTGTAGGCAGCTGGTCATATCGCCACTGGGGAAAGCCACCATCTACATGTACAATGTTCTTGAAGCCCGCCTGCAGCACAACAGTCCTCTGCTGAAACAACAGGCAGATAGCAAACAGCTGGTCTCTTACAGTGCAGATTGCCTACAGCATGGCCACAGTGCAATCAAGTCCTCATGTGGCAATCAACCCACAGTCCCCACCTCGTAAAGCTCATAGCATGCCTTCAAAGACCGTGACTCCCTTCCAAAGGCTCTGTCAGGGTCACTTTTGAACACCTTGCCGCTCATCTCACGAGGTTTGGTCCCGACAAGCATTGTGCCTCCCAGCGAACACATGACAGCAATTGTCTTGTTCTTTGGCAGGGCTGCCAATGCATCTTTGCGGAAGTTTGGATTCCTTTCTGCAACAAGAATAGCAGCCTATAATGACTGCTGCTTGTGTTGTTCAGGTAGCATCCCATCACATCCATGCTGCAGATGTCATTTGGTACATGGCGTTATAAAAGCACACAGTGGGATGCCTGTGTTGATTCGCGAGCTGTCTGCCCTTGCCCCTCACCTGTTGCCTCCATAGCAAAGCCTGCCATTGCTAATCTTCTGAGGTTGTCCAGTGGAGTACGGCCCTCCACTGACCTGAACAGGCCAACATTGAGACAGCCAGATGCATGCCCTTTGTTGTAATACTTGGCTTCTCGCACGTCTACCAGAACAGCTTTGTTCTTCTGCTGCATGTTGTATGCCTGCACTAAGCACTTTTGCATTCAGACATTGCTCACAAGGTAATTATGTGCCTGGCAGTGGCTGTTTGGCTTCTGCGTCCACCAAAATGCCAATATTGAGGTGCTGACACTGTGGTGACACAGATCTGCAGTTAACGCTGGAGCATGCATCTGCATACCTCTTCTGGACTTATGGTCTTCAGCTTCTTCTTCTGCAAATAATTGTGTACTGCTGGCCATACCTACACTGCACAACACAACTGGTTCCACAGGTTATTGAATAGTGGTAGATAAAAGCACATTGAATGCACTTGAGTACTTGCCATGTATGGCTCCCCAATCAACGGGGTGATCATCATTTCGGCATCATCCGCGAGTTTTCCCTTGGACTTTGCCCATCGCAAGTTAGCAGGGTCCCACCGAAAGCTGACTTCCTCTTCCTTAGAAAAGCCTTCAAAGGGCTGTAGGAGACGCTGCAAGCCGTTCTTTTCTGCTTTGACCACGACAGACGACCGTGTGGTGCTCGTGATGGTCCTCTGCAGCTTCATCGGATGAACATTTGGGTGGAACGCCCATGAAGAGATATGTGCGTGTTGTGCATGTGCCACTACAGATTCCATGCTGTAGTTAAGACTTGCCGCAATCCACTTTAAGCAATGTGGATGGAAATATATATGTGTTGAGAAAGATGTGGTATGTGGGTGGTTGTGGTTTGGTTTTGCTCTCTGCGAAAGAAACGCTTGTCCACGTAGACGCAATATGTCGGTTCATCTTCCTACAGCCATCTGGATTCGGAGCAACTCAGCGCAAAATTGGTGGAGAATTGTCCCTGTTCTCGGCCAGGCCAAGAGTCGAACGCCCAGCCTTGGCAATTGGGTGCGATAAGCATGTCTTCGCCGCTCGAAACTTGCTTGCGGGCGACCCGGGTGAGAGGTGTCAACTGTTTACACGTGAAATGCTTACCCGCAAGGCGGTTCCGCAAGACAGCTGCACAGTGCACGCAAAATGGACCCCCTGAGGCAAAATCCAGAGAGGCTGAAGATAGATCCATCAACGGAATGAGGGCTGTTGCTTTCGTGGCAGTTTTGTCATTTACTCTAGCTCCGGGGAAAGCACAAGCTTGGGGGCATGACTGGAAGCCCAGACGGCATCACAGGCGGATGACTGACTCTAGAGCTGCGTTCGACATAAAGAGTGTCTTCCAGGTGCCCTTCCCAGCGCCACGTATGCACTGTCAAACCTATCTGTCTTGTAGCTTTTTATTTTGAACATACCTCAGCTCAAACAGCAGTCACCAGTAAGACAGTGCATATGTGTACTCAATTGCAGGCGGACAAAGTAAAAGAAAAGCTGGAGACAGGCTCTCAACAACTTCAGCAGCAGGTGAGACAGCAAGTGCATAAGTGACTGAGGGAAATGTAAACACAGTATTGAACACTGCCTGTTTGCCATATATGTACAGACTGGCTGTTCTGCATGCAACATTGAAAGCAGAGATGCACTGACATCAGACGCCTTTTCAGGCTGGGAATGCATTCTCTGAGATGAGTCACCTTGCGCGGGATGTGCAGCAATCCCTACACAAAGCTGTCAACCATGCCCCCCGCCAGCGAGAGGTAACAGGCAGCTGGTCATCTGCTGAAGCATGCATCATTGACAACAAGCCAGTTTGGCACAGTCTCTGCATACTGTGTGGTGCCGTGTAGCTGCAGCACAGTTGCAAACACAGCTAGGCTCAACATGTGGCAAATTTTCATGCTGCACTTGCAGTCAGTATGCTATGCAATTGCTGCTGTCAGGATGACTGCCCTTGTGAAATGAGTTCGACGAGCAGGACTGCAGCCTGCACATTCCTGCAGTGTGCTTGTTCATGCTGCATTGCTGTCATGCAGGTTGCAATACATCCTCAGTCAAGCGTTTCATCTACAGCACGTCATCTAAGCACTTTCTTATCAGTAGTAGTCTTCATGTGATGGCCTGTGTGTGTGTGCAGATGCACATGAGTCAGTCAGCAAGGCCAACAGGACCCTCAGCTGCAGGCAGGGGGCAGGTTGTGGCTGGACCCCTAGGATGGGCAGCCGTTGCTGTGGCTGCTGCCGGCCTCATATGGCTCTTGTTTAGCAGAACCCTGTCGGGCTGGGTGGCTGGATGGGGCAAGGGGGGCAGGCAAGGGGGGAAATGGGTCTCAGATAGATCTCTGGGAGGCAGAATGGTGGGTGCTCGGCATTTGCTGTTGGGCGTACAGCCAAGCAACAGTTTACAGATGCTTTTTGCAACAACAGTTGTGAGCAGTTGTGATCAGTACTTGACAAAGGTCGAAAAAACACACAGACTATTTGGGTAAAACACAGAGAAAGCTGTACCAGTCCTGTGGCTGAGAAAATATTTACAGACGCTTGCTTTGTGCATTTGCAATATTAAGTGGAGCCGGGTTTGCACAACACCTTTGTATGTCAGATTGGCAGAGAAAGTTTGCGCAGGTCAGCTTATGCTGACAAGACTCTAAGATGCAGCTGCCATGTATGCTGTTCCTGCAGCATTACTACCTGTATGCTGCATGTCTCTCTGGTATATTGACCTGACATCATCACCTTGAGCTGCACTTCAGGCGCTTGCTGTCAATGTGCTGCATTCACCAGGTGATTCTGATAGGCCATGTTTGGGTCAATGGTCTTACATCACGTGATTGTCAAACCCTGTGTATTAGTTGGCCTTATAGGGATGCACAAGACAGGCTGCTCTGGAGAGACAAGACTTGTCCTGCATGTATCTAGCTCATCACGAGCTTGTCACTATTGTGTTTGGTCAGTCAGCAAATTGAAACAATGCTGCAGGTGTGGATGCCAGATGAGCCCAAGACTGCAAGCAGCTCAGCAAGGTCTCAGTCCATGCGCTGGAACGACACACCCTCCTCGCCACCCTCCTCAACATCATCCTCAGCAGCTGCTGTGCTGGCTCCAGATGACACACAGTCAGCATCCACATCAGGGCGGCAGGCAGGGACAGGTGCGGGGGCTCAGCAGGGGCCCCCTTCCTGGTGGGACCCACCCCCTACCATACATGTAGATAAACGCTACAAAGATCAGGTGTGTGTTTGTCTGTCTGCCTGTGTATCAGTTGCATCTGGAAACAAGGCCATGTTTGGTGCCATCATCTTACGGTGAAATGCACTCAACCTGCAAGGCCTGCTCAAAAACATACATGCAACAGGCAGCAGCACAAAGGCACTTGGCCCAGGTAATGTAATAGTGGACCCCTGTTGAGGACATTTGGGTCCTTGTGTGTACCTGTCACAGCCTGCATGTGTTAGCATATTTTCACCGCGTGAAACAGCCCTGTGGTTCCCCTGCCATGATCAGACATGTGCAAACAGGACAAAAGCATGACATCTGCATGAATTAGCTGCCTGCCATCAAATTGATCTTGTCTACTTACATACATGTACGCATGCATGTAGACAAGCAGTCAAGCCAGAACAATCCTTCGACAGCTGGAGGATGCCAAGCTTCTCTCAGGCCAAGACTACTCCACCTCAGCTTTAGTATCTCTCCGCCAGACTTGTGCTGACAGTGGGGCGACGGTAAAAGCTCAGACCCCCAGCGGGGGGGATGCCATCTTCAGAGCAGGGGTAGAGGCTGCAGCCTCTGCAGCCATGGAGGCTGGAGAGGGGGCCAGCCTGGGGGGCAACTCACCCCAAAGATTCGTCTCTGGCCTAGCACAGGATCTAGGTAGGCACACTGTAGTCACACGTGACTGCAAGCTGCATCAAGAAGGCCAGTGCATGAGCAGTTGTGGCAAAAGTTGAGTTGCACGAAACTGCCAGTTCTACAGCTGAGGAGTTTGCAAAACCAAATATAGTCTGCGCCGCACATAGGCTATCTTATAATAGCCACACTTCATGCTACTGGCAAGAACTATTCCCGATTCTTATGTTATTAGCATTGGTCACATCATGCAGACCACGACTGCATGCTGCCTTTTCTGCGTGAAATTTTGCTTAGGGCCTCCACTGCAATCCAGCATGCACACCTACAGCACCGTCTGTACATGAACAATATGTATGGCCAATCTGAAGCCACACAGTAATCCGTACAGACCTGGCAGATGCAATGGCAGCATGGCGTCGGCATTTACCTGCAGTGTGCTTCAAGTGATGCATTTGCCACAAACAGGCAGCCTCATCATGATCACTGCCAACAGTGTCTCTTGTGATGCTTTACAGGTCTGGCAGATGAGAAAGCAGGTGGTATGGCAGTGGCTGTGGTGTCAGCTCGGCTGCGCTCTGCTCTCATAGATGCTGCTGCTGCCTATCGCCAAGGCAACGAGTTGGAGGTGTTGAATGAGCTGGTGCGCATTGTGGGAGTGCTAGACAAGTTCCCTTTGCCGCCGCGCTCTCCTCAAGCTGACATGATTGCCACAGCTGTTCAGCAGAGAGCCACCCTGCCAGAAAGACAGGTACTGCAAAGTCTGGTACTCAGGTGGCACAGCTTGTTCCCCACCTCTGGCACAGTTTGACAGTTTAGGATGGTCTGTATTCGGGGGAATCATGGTCAGGTTGACAGGGAGTGCAGTAGGCCCAGATGCAGCCTGTCTTGTGAGCATTGCCCTAGCGTGGATGCAGATGCTGCAAAGCTTTCTCAGCATTGTTTTGGATATGCGTGTTCCCTAAATAATTTGCGCCAATGATATTATCCAACTATCATGCCTCTCGCACTTGGGATACAGCTTGGGGCATGCCATACTGATGACACTGTCCCAGCATTTGCCTGGTGTATCTGGAGCATTGTTTTGTATAATGAGGGAAGTGATAGGGGGAAATGTGTGCTGCAGGCTCTCTTCTTCACGTATGGTGGTATGGAGCCCAGCACAGCATCATTGGTGGCTGAAATGCTAGGCTTCAATCCAGACCTTGTCATGCCTCAGCTGCACCATGAGTTGACCGCTGCTGAGCAAGCAGATGCCAGCAGGCCATGATGACATCACTTACCTGTACAGAAAGCTGTATTTTAAAGACAACTGATTGTTTTGAAGTGTGTTTGCCATGACTGGAGGCAGGGTCCTGAAGCAGATTGCATCAGGATATTCCCACGACTTGAGGCAAGCATATACAAAGGGACGTGTCCTTGCTATATCATAATGACAGCCATGCAGCTCATAAGCATGTGCACCAAGAGAGAAAAGCCGCTCTAGGTCAGCGTGTTGATAGATCACAAAATTAAATGCTGTGTGCTAAGTTTACGTTTTGTAGCTCCCTGTGCATTGCACATCTGCAGCTCAAGGCTGCTGTCAGCATCCACTGAGATTTTGAAGCTCCCCAGTTTGATGGAATGTGTGCTTGATTTGGCTCTCTGGCATATTGACACCTCAAGACCCCCTACTCGCTCATGTAGTATCGATACCGTGACGGTAGGTTGCGATAGAACATTCGACTTGAGTACGATTTCCTTCAGCCTGAGCTGCGCTGCTTGCAAGCAGGTGAACATGCACAGTGATCATGTAAGTTATGAACTGTACAGTTACAGTGAATGGGGAGTTCATTGGCTCATGCGCTGATCTGTGCTGTTGAAGCTGAAGAAGTACGCAATACCCAAGCATTTTCATCAGAATAGTCTCAGCAGTGTTGCTAGGTACCAACCCTTGCAGCCAGAATATGTCCTAGCACCTTATCTTTCAGCAATCAAGGGCTTCAAGAGCCGAAAACTCATCAGCAGA
>JAABUK010004351.1_pt1 | contig 23107 bp, 28 predicted proteins | sample 5559141 | NCBI WGS metagenome assembly JAABUK01 (sample SAMN10711869, study PRJNA513367) | rock metagenome | isolation source: Antarctica rocks | place: Antarctica: Victoria Land, Pudding Butte nord | collected 2016-01-03
TCATAGTGCCGCGATCTGGGCGTTGTCGCCCGGCAGTTGGCATCATGGGGAGCTGCTCGATGACCTGATTTGTTGGTGGCTCTTGTTGGGTCCCGGCCTCACCACCCCGGAACCCAACAAGAGCCTCGCATCTTTGATCCGTCTCGGTTGCCCAACAAGAGCAAGCCAATCCTGCGCCGCCCGAAGCCTCGCATGTTCCGTCACGGGCAATGCTCGCGAGCCGTCTTTGAGATGTTGCGCGTAACCGAAGCGCCGATGACCGTTCGTGCCATCGCGGAGCGGCTGGTGACTGAGCATCATCTGGACGTGAAGGAAAAGACCGATCTGGTAAAGCTCATCACCAAGGTTCGGAATACGCTGCTTCGGAACAACGGTAAGGTTTGGTCCGAGAACAGATCGGGCCGGATGTGACCTGGAGGGTAGGGTAAGCAGGGTGCGGGACCGGCGTCACCTTTTAGAAGGCCCGGTCCCTTCGATCAGATAGCCTTCCAGAGACAACGCCTCCCAAGGGCGGAAAACCCCAACGATGTCGATGTAATGCGCTGGCCCTAAGAGCCAGAAAGGCGATTGTTGGGTTGATGCACTGAAGTGGGTCGATACGCGGTTGCCAACTCGGCTGAGGGACATGCCCACATAACGGAGAGCGCCTTCCTTGTCATAGATAATGTAGCAGCCGGGGCCGGTGGCGGAATCGGACTTCCATAGGGTGCCTAGTGCGAACATGCCGTGGACCAAAAACGGCGGAAGCATCGGATTCCTCTCGTCAGAGCAGTAAGTTGCGACTAGCCGACGCACATTGATTGCATCTTCTGAAAAAGACGAGGTGCTGAAAGCGAGCATGTGGGCAAATTCCTTAACTTGGCTGACCGGGCGCTATGCCACACGATGCGGGATCGCGTGGGGGCCAGTCTGCGCGGGATGCGGGAGCGTGGGCGGGTTGCGAGGGGCGAGGGTAAGGGGAGCGGCGTGCGATGGGGATTGGCGGACTGGGTTGCCGAGAGCGCAGATCAAGTAGTACGATCTTAGTTGGGACACACGGGGATTAGATGCTCACGGCTAGAGGTTGGATTAACCGAATCCTCTTAGGCGTGAACGTCGTGATGTTTGTCGTTCTGTTGCTCTTTTTTGTAACGCGCGGGGCCAGCTTCTCACCGCCTTGGGATGGCCCTGCCGTTGTCACGATCGTCCTGACTGCTGTCACAGTCGTGTTGGGAGCGGTCGCACTTGGCGTGGCGTTGCTAGCTGTTTGGGGCTATAGTGCGTTGAGAGAACATGCAGGGAACATCGCAGACAAAGCGGCCACGGCTGCGGCTGACAAGGCTGTTCAAAAGCTTCTGCGAGACTGGGGTCTCGACGGAACGAAGGATGACTCTCAGAGCGAGGATATAGCCAAGGCATATAGTGGGGAGACAAGCGGTGAGTGATGCAGAAGCATTAGAAAGATCATCGATTGCGCTACAATCGCCGCTTGAAATCGCTGGTAAATTCCTTGACCGAGCCCCGGTTGATTTGGAAGGCATGTCCGACGCTCTTGGCCTGATTGTGCATGTTGCTGACAACATGCACAGCGATCTTTCGGGAATGATTGTAAGGTCTGCGGAGAGCCGATCGGGGTTTAGAATAGAGGTTAATGGCAAGCATTCTCATGCGCGCCAGCGGTTCACGCTGGCTCATGAGATTGCACATTATCTGCTGCATAGGGACTATATAGGTGACGGTATTAAGGATAACGCGCTATATCGCAGTGATCTTAGCAATAAAATGGAAGTAGAAGCGAATAGTATGGCCGCAAATATATTAATGCCGGCTCAGTTAATTCGTCGTGTTTATTGGGCTGGGCTACGATTCATATCTGGCCTAAGCGTGGCTTTTGGGGTTTCGGAAGAGGCAATGCGAATAAGGCTTAGGCAGCTTAGGCTTGGCGCCTAATTCACTCGGAGAAGGCTTAAGCCGTCCGCTGCCAATACCCGCAGAAGTCCACGCTGGGTCGCGCCTTGAGCGCCAGCTCCACCACGGCCCGCGCCTGGGTGCCGTTGTCATCCCGCCGATGACCCTCACGGAACGCGCTCTCCTGGGCGTAGCGAGCCAGATAGACGCCAGCGATGTGATGATGATGGCCGATCTCACCCCGGCGCAGGCGGCTAAAGAAGCTTTCCGCGCCGTTCGTGCAAGCGATGCCGTCGCTGTAAGAGAGTTGATGGTTGATCCGCTTCACGACGTAGTGCCCATGCAAATCATTCCAGCTATTCGCTTGGCTCTTATTGTGAAGTTTGTAGCGACCTGGGATGCTCCGGCTACGCGGTGAGGGAGACCGGCAATGGACTCAGTGGCATTCGCGGCCTGGCTGCTTGGTGTTCGGTGTCTGGATGCATCGCAGCGGGGACGGGCGTTTCAGAAACTGGTCTTGGCCGAAGAGCATGATACGGGGCGTGGTTCAGATCCGGGTTACACGCGAAACGTGGAATCCCTTGGTTGGCGCGGCTCTGGCCACTTTCGGTGTAACCCATAAACCGCCCGTTTTGAACCACGCCCAAGTCAGCGCGAGGACGAGTTGAACGGCCAGGTTTTGGCGCTGCGGATCGCGTCGGGCAACCGACAGGGCATCGACCTTTTTATGATTCGAATAATGTATAGGGAGTCGGAAGCAGAAACGCGGGCTTTCTTGAATGTTAATGCTATATATATCACTAAATGCCTTGGAATTTGACAGCCATAATCTTCACTATTTTCAGTGTTTTACTTGAAATTTGGAAGCTTGTATTGACGTATTATTTACGTATCATTTATGGCATATCTGGTGCCTCTATGCTAAACGCGGTCACGGCAATCATGCCGCGGAGTTTATAACATGTCCCAGTCCGTCAAGGCGACCGCGGTTAAGAGCAGCACCCCTGTCTTGTTGTCCAGCAGCGTTGCTGGTCAGGCCTCTTCCGTGCTGAAGGACAGCGTCAAGGACGCCGGCCGCGTTCACGTCGGTGGCGGGATGATACGTTTCTAGGTTTAGCCGCAGGTTGCGAGACATCCCGTGAGGTTCCACGGGATGTCTCAGGGCATTTTGGATTGATGAATGTGGAAGCCGAGCGCATCGTCGAGTTTTTTCGCCTAATCCCGCAGTCCAGGTCGCCAAAGCGGGCCGAACGGTCGGCCGCGGGCTATTTGCCAAGCCGGGCCATGCGTTACTGCGATGCCCTCACATCTGCGACGGGATACGGCTACTGGGTGTTTCCACCGATGGACATCCGGCTTCTCTGGGACGGCGAGCAGGTCTTCTGGTCATACGGCGATGACGAGACTTGGTTGCAATTGTCAGGCACAGGCAGCGGCGCCGTGCAGTTCCCCAACTATGCCGCCGTGTTCGACGAGGGGGCGCCCGACGTCCTGAAAGGCTATTCTCCGCCGTTCCTGACGGCGTTGCCCGAGGCTGGCGGTGTTCAGATCTGGACGGGCCTGCTGGCGAAGACACGGCCGGGATGGAGCCTTTCTGTGCGTGCGCCGGTCAACCTCCCGGCCATTCCCGGTCTGATTGCCTGGGAAGGCATTATTGAGACGGATCTTTGGCTTGGGCCGCTTTTCACCAACATGCGCCTCACGCGTACGGACTTTCCGGTCCACATCCGGGCCCATGCACCGTTTCTGCAGGTTCAGCCGGTTCCGCAGCTTGCCTACCGGGAGGAGACGCTTGCTGATTTCGACTGCCGTCAGGTATCAGAACTGACCGAGCTTGATTGGCGTCGCCTCGGCGAAGTGCTGCTGCCGCACCCGGACGCCGAGGTCCGGCAAGGGAGCTATGCGGTCGCGGTACGGAAGCGCCGCTTATGTCCGGTGGCGCACGAATTAGCCGTCAAGACCTGACTCCCAAGCACGCCGCGTAGGGGGCGCGCCATTCAGGCACTCCGGCACTCCGGCACGTCGAAGGCCGCTGATGTAATAATCCCGGTCCGCTGCCTGGAGGGGTGGGCGGGCCACGATTCGGTCGATCGTGATGTTCGGCTCGATCAGCCGCAACGCCGCCAGATGGTGGGCCGCTTCCTCCACTCGCCCCATATGCCCTAAAATAGCGAGCTGGACATTCAGTGCCGACACATGGCCGGGGTTCCGCTTCAGCACGACCTCGGCCACCATTTCGGCATCGTCGAGGTGCCGTTGGAAAAAGTGCGCCGTCATCAGGGCGTGCTCGACGAAAAAGATGTGGGGATCGCGCGGTGACAGCGACTGCGACATCAGCGCGTGACGCACGGCGGAAGCGTGGTTGCCGCTGTAGATTTTCGACCAGCTGCTCAGCGTCCAGGCGATCGGCAGGTTGGGGTTCAGCTCGATCGCCTTCGCGTGGAGGACGAGCGCGCTCGGGACGTCGTGCAGCAGGTAGCCCTTGACATGACCCGCTACAGCGACAGCGCGGGCGTCCAATGGATTGAGAACCAGCGCGCGTTCGGCGGCGGAGCCAGCCAGGGCCGTTACATCCCGAGGTGCCTCAACCCAGCCTTGCCCGACCGCCATAATGCTCCAATAGGCCAGCCAGGCATGCGCCGCGGCGTAATTAGGATCAAGCTCGATGGCGCCCAACAGCAGGCCGCGCGCGCGCATGAACGTTGGCTGCTCGAGGCCGAAGATATCCTGGATTGCCGTGAGGACAAGGTGGTGGGCGGCAGGCACCTTGGTGTTGGCCGGCTCCGATGCTTCCCAACGTTCCTGAAACAGTTCGGGATCTACCTGCATGACGGTCTCGGCGGCGATACGCTCTTGCAACTGGAACAGGTCGCCCATCTCGCCGTCGAAGCGGGCGGTCCAGATCACCTCGCAATCCAGCACTGCATCCAGCAGCGTCACCGTCACGCGGACATGGCTGTCGATCACCTGGATCGTGCCGTCGATAATGTAGTCGAGTTGATAGGCCAGGCAGCGTTTCAGGGCGTCTACGGCCGGGCCGCTGCCATCCCAGAAAGTCGCGGTGGCGATCAAACGGGGTGCGCGGAACCGGGCCAACGACGCGGAAACCTCTTCCGCCATGCCGAGGGCGATGCCGTGGCCGATCGGGGCGCCGATGCTGCGGAACGGCAGTACCGCCATCCGCCACCCGAGGTGGTGGCCGGGCAAATCAGCGCCCGATGAGAATGCCTCGGGAAGCCGACCCAGCCGCCGCAGGCTCAGGTGATCCAGAGACCACGGATCTTGCTTGCTATCACCATCAGGCAGGGCGTCGCTGGAGCCGCGCTTCATGCTTCTCACTGCCCGTTTGCATGCCGGTTCGCCACTTCGGCTATGCGACAATCAAGAATGATTTGGGCCCATTTGGTTCGCCTGGGTTGTTCTACGCGAGGCATTGTATCGCATGATCCTCGTAAACGGTTGGGCTCGAACCGGAGCCCCAGGGCTGTGTCTCTTGGAAGGCTGCCCTACCATGATGAATCCGAATGGTCTTGGCCGCCACGAAGCGTCATCCTGACATCGGCCGTCGCTGCAGCAGCGTAGGTTCGGCGGTCCGCTCTCCCTCCGCTTTCGCTGTGCTGTCTCAATGTGACCCTTTGCCGAACAGCGTTAAATTCCAACTGCATTCCGCATGGTAACCTTTCTGTCAGCGGCAATGCCATCTTTAATGGAAAAGGTGATTGAGCAGATGAATGAAGGCACACCGTGCGGCCGGGCGCTCGCGATGGTTCAAACGGGATCGTCATTTTCTGACGTCTTGGCTGGGTTTTCACTGATTGCTGGCACGCCGATCCGCCCGGCCCGGCTCGCGTCCTTACAGGCCCTGCCGTGCGAATAAACCCGGATGGCCTAGCTTTCACCCTGCTGCTCGGGTTGCTCGCTGCCCTGCCTGCCCTCTCGATCGATATTAGCGCGCCGACGCTGGTCATCCTTCCAGCGGCGCTTGGGACCTCGGCCACGGTCGCTGGCCTTACCCTGTCGGTCTTCATGGTTGGCTTTGCCGCCGGGCAGTTGACCGGCGGCTATACGTCGGATCGATACGGACGCAGGCCAGTCCTGCTGATAAGCTTGGCCGGATATATTGCCGCCGGGCTCGGCTGCACCATGTCGTTCTCCGGCGCAGCTTTGGTGGTGTTCCGCCTGTTCCAAGGCGTTGGCGCGGGGTCGTGCTCCGTCCTGGCCTTTGCCATCATCCAGGACCTGTTTGAAAGCGAAAGGGCGCGCCGTAAGCGCTCCTACGTCACAGCGGTGTTCGGCACCGTGCCGATCTTGGCGCCCGCGCTCGGAACGTGGACATCCGGGCTGGCCGGCTGGCGGGCCGTGCACGGCATCCTGGTCCTTGCCGGTCTGGCGCTTCTTGCTGTCGTGCTGCTTGGAGCGGTAGGCCAGTCCGGTCGCCCAAAGCCCGCCACCCTGGACCAGACGTCCGTTGCGGTCCGACTACGGAACGATCAGCGGTTCATCGGCCTGGCCCTCGTCAACGCGCTGAGCTATGGCAGCATATTTGCCTATATAGCCGGGCTGCCGGTCGTGATGATCGGGTCTATGGGCTATACGCCGGCGGCCTACGCCGCCGTGTTCGCCTCCACGGCTGCCGCATTGACCTTGGGCGCGTGGACCAACGGCCGGATCGTTCCGAAATACGTGGACGCTACGCGCGCGTTGAACGCGTCGCTCGTCACGGCCGCACTCGCCAGCCTAGCGTTGGTTTTCTGCTACGTTGCCCGGTTCGATGCAGGCGTTACCTTGATTCCCCCGCTGCTGATCGCCTTGTTCTGCCGCGGCGTGATCGCACCGAACATCCAGCATAGCGCGATCGAACGAAGGAGAAATCAAGCGGGCATCGCGTCGGCGGCGATCGGGGTGTCGCAGATCCTGATGGGGGCCCTTACCAGCGCAGTGGTCGCGTTCCTGATTCCGCGTTTGAACGTGCTGGCCGTTGCCGCCCCGATGTCGGCACTCACCACAAGCGCTGTTGCTGTTTGGTGGTGGCTCAACAGGCAGGAGGTGGCCGTGGGGATCGGCAGATAGCCGAATGCGTCGCTGGCAGCGGGGTGATGTGCTTTTCGCCCTCGTGAGGTTAGGGGAGGTCCGAACCCATATGCACCCGCCGCCGTTTTATCCCAGTCATCGGCTGTCCGACTGGCCCGATTGCTGCCTGGAGGTGCGCTGCCCATGCTCGGAGCGGGTCGTGGTCCTTCCCGTGCGTCTGCTGCTCGCGCCGTAGGGTGGTGATCTCGGAAACGCGCGCCGTTGTTGTACATACTCGGCAGCAGCGCGTGGTCGCGCCGGCCCGCCCAGGCCCGTCCGATCCGGGGCGGCAAGCAGAGCCTTGACCTCGTCGCGGGTCAAGTAGTTGACCCGCCGCTTGTCGCCGCGCTGGGTAGCGATCGCCATCACGCGTGTCACCTGTCCCAGGCTGTCCGGGACGTGCAGCGCGACCAGGCGGAAGAACGAGCGGATCGCCGCCAGCCTGTTGTTGCGTGACCTCACCGTGCAGTTGCGGTCGCGCTCGATGTAGTCGAGGAACGCCAGCACGGCGTCGGCGTCCAGGGCGGCAAGGGGCAGCGCCGCGGGTTCGGCGCCCGTCCTCTCCCGCATGAAGCGCAGCAGCAGGCGGAAGGGGTCGCGATAGCAGGCGATGGTCTGCGGGCTGGCGCGCTTATGGGCGAGCAGGTGCTCGGCGAAGAACGCCTGCAAATGCGGGCCGACGAGGCCGCCCGCCTCGGCCGGCGTCCTCACGGCTCACCCCCGACCATGCCGTCCGGCAGGAAGCGTACGCCCGCCACCCGCAGCAGGTCTGGCATAGCGGTCAGATACCAGTAGGTGTCCTCCGGCCGGACATGGCCGAGGTAGACCGACAGCGTCGGCAGCAGCGCCTGCACGTCCGCACCAGCCTCGTGCCACGCCCGCAGGCGGCGGACGGCAAAGCTATGCCGGAAGGAGTGCAACGAGGGGCGCCGCGCCGCTTTGTCCGCCGGCCACATGCCAAGCTTGCGGGTCAGCTTGCCGAACCAGACGCCCAGCAGACCCACGTCGAGCGGGCCGCCGCGCTCGGTCGGGAACACGATGTCGGACACGGCGTGATAGCCGAGCTCCCGACGGCGTCGGAGGTAGGCCGCCAGGGCAGCGGCGGTTGTTGGGTGCATCGGCACGAGGCGCGATTTCTGGAATTTGGTCTGCAGGACGCGCAGGTGCGCCGGCTGCGCTTCCAGCAGGACATCGTCCACCGTCAGGCGGACCGCCTCGCCGATCCGCAGGCCCGTGCTGGCCAACAAACCGAGCAGCATGGGGAGCATCACCGGACGCGGCGAGCCGCGCGGTGGCGCGTTCGCTGCGGCGGCTATCAGCACCTCGATCTCGGCGTCGGAGAAGATGTATGGCCGGCGCTGGCGCTGGCCGGCCAGGAGGTTGTGCGAGGGCACCTCGGTGCCGGGCACGATGGCCGACAGGTACGCAAGGAAGCCGCGCGCCACCGTCAGCCGATGCGCCTTGCCCGCGTTTCCGCAACCGGGAGGAGCGTGGTCGCAGGCCCACGTGAGCGCGGCTGCGGCCCGGATCGGCATCCCGAGTGCCGTTGCCGCACAAGCGTGATCGAGGAAGCTGCGCAGCAGACGCGGTCGCGCGCTGGCTGCGAGGCCGAGGGCGTCGCAGATGGCCAGGTAAGCCTCGAGGTGCCGCCCGAAGTCGGTATCGCCGCTCATCGCGCGCCGCCGATCCAAGGCAGCGCCAAGCCGGCGCGCTTGAGGCTGCGCTGCACGATCCTGGTCACCGCCGCAGGATGGAACGCCCGCACCGGGTCGGTAAGCGTGAGGAACACCCGCCGCTCCTGGCAGGGCGGGCGAGCGTGCCGGAGATACTCGGCCAGTGCGGCGCCGACTTCCTGAGGCAAGGGCAGCACCCGCTCGCTGCGGCACTTGCCGGCGCGCAAGCGGAGCTGGCCTGCCAGCCAACCGAGGTCGCCGAGTTCAAGAGCGGCGACCTCGCCGCCGCGCAGGCCGAGGCGCGCCAGCAAAAGAAGGATCGCCCGGTCGCGGTACTCCGCCGGGCAGGGTGCTGCAGCGCGCTCCAGCAATCGCGCGAGTTGCTCAGAGGACAGGTGCGACGGCAGGCTAGCATGCCGTGCGCGCCGGACGCTCGGGATGGCGCGGTCGAGCCCGCTCGGAGCTGCGCCGTGCCAGGCCAGAAAACGCAAAAAGGAGCGTGTCGCGCACGCAGGCGCCTTGCGGCCGTGTCCCGTCCTCTGCGCGGCCTCCTGCCGGATGAACTCGGTCACCTGTTGGACGGACAACCCAGTCCAGTCGGAACCAACCGGGCCAGAACATGCCGCGATGAAGCGCCGCACGCTGGGCAAGTGGCGAACCCGCGTAGTGTCAGCCGCTCCCACCAAATCCCGTAGGTAATCAGCGTAGCCAGCGACCCAGGCCGCCGCATCGCGATGTGTCGTGTCCATCATCCTTTCCCAGCGGCCGTGGCGGCCGCCAGAAGAGCGTCACGGGATTATACCGACGCCGCGAAGGGCAGAACGCCCGTAATCCCGGCTTACAATGCTCGCTCAATCACGCCCGCTCGGCATAATACGAAACTCGGCATAATTCCTTCAAATGTTGCTTTTTGGCCCGGTAGACCGCTTGGTCAAAACCCATAACCTCGACCACAAAGGAGCGGACGAACCTGCCGTCCGCGGCAAAGACCTTGCCCTCGAAGTCCGGCTTGACACCTGCCGGCGCTGCGACCAGCACGGCCACGACGAACGGGCCGGTCCGCGCGCTGCCACGCCCGGACCCGGACACGGAGATCGGCCCGAGCTTCGGCGACCGCGGCGCAAACAGGAATGGCGGCCCTCATCCGGGCAAATCAGCTTATGACGCGATGAACACCCCTATCCTACTTGCATTCTGACCTGGCCCGGGGGACACCGGGTCCATGAGCCCAGGCTACCTGCCTTTTGCTGGCGCGCTACGCTTGCCGGCCTTTGTGTGCGACAACTGCGGCTATTGGCAGCGCCATTTCGCCGTGCCGCCGGCCTGCCCGATGTGCCTGGATTCCCGCCACGTCGTGCCCCAGCACGGTTGGCAGTTCTGGACACGGGAGGAGGCGCAAACGCGCTGGCCCTGCCACTGGGCCGAGGTCGAGCCCGGCGTGTGGCGCTTCTGGAACGAGCCCGTCGGCGGCATCGGTCCCAGCGCCTACCTGATCCAAACGTCCCAGGGCAACATGGGCTTCGAGGGCTGCCCGGTGTTCAGCCAGGCAGCACTCGACCATATCGCCGCCCTTGGCGGGATGCAGGTGCTTGCCGCCTCCCACCCCCACGCCTACGGCGCGCTGTGGCAGTTGCAGGACCGCTTCGATCCCGAATTGGCGCTGCACCCCGGCGACCTCGAATGGTCCGGCGCCCTGCAGGTGAGCTGGCCCTTCGACGACGTGCTGGAGCCGCTGCCAGGGCTGGAGCTGCATTTGACCGCCGGGCATTTCGCTGGCCACACCGTGCTCTATGACCGCGCCCGGCGCATCCTGTTCTGCGGCGACGCGCTCAAGTTCGAGATGGATCCGGCGGACCCGCGCCGGGCGCTGACCATCTCCGCCCACAAAGCCTTCGTCCGCGGCATCCCGCTCACGCCGGGCGAACTGCGCCGCTACCGGGAGGTATTTGCTGCTCTGGACTTCGTGCAAACCTGGACGCCGTTCGAGCAGGCCGCCAACAGCGGCCGGATGGAGGCGCTAGCACTGATTGATGCAATGCTGGCAACACGATCCCATGCCGCGCCGGTGTCGCTGGAGGCCTTGCGGGGACGATAAACCACTCTCTGCCCTATCCTGTGGGAGCATCGTTCTCGTGTGCGGGGCAATCGCGGCAATGATGCTGTTGCCCACCCCTCGCATGGCTAAAGCTCGTTAGCTTCGATATCTAACCGCTCTCCCGCACCACGAGCTCGAAGCCGAGGTCAACGCGGCGTGCACCTGCGGTGTCCAGGATCAGCCGGGCGGCAGCACGGCCGATCGCGACCCCGTCGATGCGGATGGTGCTGAGCGTCGGCGCGATCAGCCGACCCATTTCGAGGTCGCCTAACCCGACCACTCCGACCGGCTGCCGCCCCCCGGGCCGCAGCAGTCCGGCGCGGCGCAGGCCGGCCAACAGGCCGATCGCGTGCGCGTCATTGGCGGAGAACACCGCGTCGGCGTTCGGCAGCTCGGCCAGCGCGGCCGCGCCAGCACCGGCGTTGCGCGCCAGCATGATGCGCCGTGGCTCCGCCAGCCCGGCGTCGACTGCGGCCTCGCGATAGCCGTGCCATCGGCGCGTCGCACGCGGATCATCACCACCGATGAAGGCCAGGCGCCGGCGTCCGTCCCCCGCAAAATGCCGCGCGACCGCCATCCCGGCAGCGTGGTTGTCGAACCCGGCCACCGCGTCGATCGGCGCATCCGGCAGGTCCCAGGTTTCGACCACCGGGATGCCCGCGCGCCGGAGCAGGGCCGCGCCGTTCGCGCTGGCGGGGGAGCCGACCATGATGAGCGCCTCCGGCCGCCGGGCGAGCAGCGCCGAGAGGATGCGGTCCTCCCGCGCGTCGTTATAGCGGGACTGCGCCAGTATGACGGCGTAGCCGAGCGGCTCCAGCTCGTCCGACAGGCCCTGCACGGTGTCGGCGAAGATGGAGTTCGCGATCGTCGGCACCAGCACGCCGACCGAGTTGGTGCGCGCGCTGGCGAGCGAGCCGGCGACGAGGTTCGGCACGTAGCCCAGCTCGCCCATTGCCGCCTCGACGCGCTCCCGGGTGCGCGCGGCGACGAGGCCGGGCAGGCGCAGCACGCGGCTGACGGTGATGGGCGAGACGCCGGCGCGTTCGGCGACGGAGGCGAGGGTGGGGGCGTCCTGGCCGGCTCCTGGAAGGCGAACGCTGTCCATGGCCACCGGCTTACCCGGCGCCGTCGGTCGTGGGCAAGTTCGCCTTGCGCATCAACTAATGACAGCGCTATCATTTTGGAACGGAAGAAGGAGTTCGAGATGGTCACCGAGCAAGTCGTGCAGGCCTACCGGCGGGATGGCGTGATCGTCGTGCCCGAGGTGCTGGGCGCGGACACCCTGGCCCAGTTGCGTTCGGTCGTGGCGGACCTCGTCGTCGCGTCGGCGCAAACCACGGAGCACACCGCGGTCTATGACCTGGAGCCCGGCCACACGCCTGCTAGCCCGCGCGTGCGCCGCATCAAGACGCCGCACAACGTGCATCCGCTGTTCGATGAGATCGTGCGCGGGCCGGCGGTGCTGGGCATCCTCAAGCGGCTGATCGGCCCCGGCCTCCGGCTGCATGGCTCCAAGCTCAACATGAAGTCGGCGCATTTCGGCTCGCCGGTCGAGTGGCATCAGGACTGGGCGTTCTATCCGCACACCAACGACGACATCTTGGCGATTGGCGTGCTGCTGGACGACACCGACCTATCCAACGGCCCCATGCTCGTCACACCCGGCACGCATAGGGGGCCGGTCTGGAACCACCATGGCGACGACGCGCGCTTCGCCGGGCTGATCGACCCTGACCTGATCGGCGATGAGATCGGCCGCGCCGTGCCCTGCATGGGCCCTGCCGGCAGCATGTCGTTCCACCACGTGCGGGCGCTGCACGGCTCGGCCCTGAACACGTCCGACCGTCCGCGCAACCTGCTGCTGTATGAGGTGGCGGCGAGCGATGCGTGGCCTTTGATGGGCGTCAAGGATTTCGAGGAGTTCGAGGGCCGGCTATTGGCGGGCGGCAGCGTGACCCAGCCGCGGCTGGCGCCAGTGCCGGTGCGGATGCCGCTGCCGCCGGCGATGCGCCAAGGTTCGATCTACGAGACTCAGGTGGCGTCGAAAAAGAGCTACTTCGGCCGCGCAGCGTGACTTGACGGAAGCGCCCGCCGCGAATGCGGGCGCCCGATCAACAAACGGGGGAGACAACAGATGACTGCAAGCACCGCCAGCCGAGCGCCGACGCGCATAATACTCGCGGCCTGCATCGGGTCCGCACTCGAATGGTATGACTTCTTCCTCTATGGCACCGCCGCCGCCCTGGTATTCGGCGACCTGTTCTTTCCAAAAAGCGATCCGCTGATTGGCACGCTGCTGGCATTCCTGACCTTTAGCGTCGGCTTCGTCGTGCGCCCGGTTGGCGGCGTGCTGTTCGGCATCATGGGTGACCGCTATGGCCGTAAGCCCGTCCTGGTCGCGACCCTGCTCATGATCGGCGCCGGCACGACGCTGATTGGCGTGCTGCCGACCTACGCAACGGCCGGCTATTGGGCGCCGATCATGCTCGTGTTCCTCCGGCTGATCCAGGGCCTTGGTGCCGGCGCGGAGTATGGCGGGGCCGTTATCTTCCTCGTCGAGAACGCGCCAGCACGGCATCGCGGGTTTTGGGGCGGCTTCGCGCCGCTCGGGGTATCGATCGGCAACCTGCTCGCGGCCGGGGCCTTCGCGCTGGTCACAATGCTGCCGCGCGCCGACCTGCTGGCATGGGGATGGCGGCTGCCGTTCCTGGCGAGCTTCCTGCTGATCCTGGTCGGCCTGTTCGTCCGCCTGCGGCTCGAGGAAACGCCGGTGTTCACCAAGGCGGTGCTGGCCCGCGGCAAGGTCGAGCGCAACCCGGCGATGCAGGCGCTCCGCCGCCACCCGCGCAACTTCCTGGTCGTGCTCGGCGCCCGCATGGCGGAGAACGGACTCGGCTACCTGTTTCCGGTGTTCGGGCTCAGCTATGTGATCAACACCCTCGGTGTCGCGAAGTCGGCGGCCTTGAGCGCATTGATGCTGGCCTTCGTGGTCGAGTTGTTCGCCATCCTCGGCTTTGCCGCCCTTTCCGACCGGGTTGGACGCCGGCCCGTCTATCTGTTCGGCGCGTGCGCGGGGATCGTGCTGGCGTTCCCGTTCTTCTGGATGGTCGGCACGCGGGAGTGGATCTGGATTGCGCTGGCGTTCATCCTCGCGCGGGCGGTGGTCACGGCAGCGATGTTCGGCCCGCAGGCCGCGTATTTCGCCGAGTTGTTCCCGCCGCAGCGCCGGTTCGCCGGCTTCGCCTTCGCGCGTGAACTCGGCTCGCTGCTGGCCGGCGGCCCGGCGCCGTTCCTCGCCACAGCCCTGGTCGCCTGGGCCGGCGGCGGCTGGTGGCCGGTCGCGTGCTACGTGGTCGTGCTCTCGGGCATCACCGCCTATGCGGTGTGGTGCGGACCGGAAACCTTTGAGGAAAGCATCTCGACCGACAATACCGCTGACGGCGCCCTCCCCAGTGCGCTACCGCTCCGGGTGTAGGCTTCGCCCGGCGCGAACGAACGCGGCCGTCCCGTCACCGAGGCCGAACCGGGGAGCAGACAACGATGAGGATGCCGGTGACGTTCTGCTTCATCGTAAACTGGAACGGGCCTGGCAGCGAGTTCCCGGCCGTCGAGGCGGAGTTCTTCGCGGCCATCAAAGGCGTTTTGCAGATCGTCAAGCACACCCTGCAATGATTAGTTTCAGCTGGACCACGAAGAGCGGACTGGCGAAATAAGGAGCCGAGAGATGGTAAGATGAAGGCTTCCCTTGCGGTCTGCGCCCTTGTGATTCTGGTGGCTGGATGCGTGGCGGATACGATGCGCGGCTATGTCGGGCAGGACATCCGCGCCGTGGAACTGGCGTATGGTCCCCCTGCGAACGAGATTGACCTCGGCGGCGGCACCCGTGCGTTCCAGTGGAGCAAGGTCTCCGTTGATACGACCCCGGTCTCGGCGGTGACGACGACGGACAAGGACAGGAAAGGGCGCCGGACCACGCAGACGCAGTTCGTTGGCGGCACCCAGACCGTCACCAACTGCCTTTACACGTTCCTCGCGGCGTGGGACCCGCGGCGGGACGGCTGGATCGTGACCGGCTTCCGGCAACCCTCCCTGGACTGCGCGATCGGCGGTCTCGGACCGGGGCTCATCCAGTAGCCCGTCCGGCCCGCGCTCGACAAAGCGCTTGCGCCAAGTCGCAACCGTCACCCGGCTGCCCCCGGGTTCCTCGGCAAAATGAAGAGATTGGTGGGTAGGAGGGACAGCCGCACGCTGCGCAGCACGCCCGGAGCCGGTGCGGCAACATGAGGCAGTCCCGCAACTTTTGATCCCGAATTCCGTTTGGCAACAGCCACGAACCGTGGTCCAGAACAGGTCAGGTCAAATCCATGAAGAAACTGATTGTAGCCTGCATGCTGCTCGGCGCAGGCCCGGCCTTCGCCCAGAATTCGCTGACCACGACCCAGAACCCGCCGGCTGGAGCGTCCAGTGAGTCAACGACACAACCCACAAACAGCCTGCCTCAGGCATCCGGGACGGAGCGGCCGACCCAACAGCCTGGATCCAAGCTAAATGAAACTAAGGCGACACAGCCCAATTCGGTCGTGCCGCCCCGTCCACCGGCCGCACGCTGACCTTGGTATGTGCCCGGCACCAGCCGGGCACGACTACGTCGATAGTCAAAAAGGAAGTTTCTATGCGCAAGCTGCTCCTGGCTGCTACCCCGTTCCTGTCGCTCGTGGCCGCTGCGCCAGCCTTCTCCCAAGGGGCGCAGACCCCAAAGGCGCCAAACGCGACGCCGCCGAGTGGAACCGCGACGAGCACGACCGCTCCGGCTGGAACCGCGTCGAAGCCGACCGCGGCTCCGCCGAGTGGAACTGTGCCGAATGCGACCACGTCGGACAAACCAGCGCCGAACGCAACCAAGCCGGACTAAGCCGTGCCGGACGCGAGTCGCCGCGCCGCGGGTCCTGAGGTGGCCCGTGTGGCGCGTCGGCCTCAAGCGTCCCGCCTGACGCAGTGGAATCCAATGTGCGTCGTACCGCTGTCGACGGCTTGCGGCTGGCGCGCCGAAGGGCGACACCGGCGGCAATAATTCGGCGCACACAGATAGAAGCGACCTCCACGGATCGCGCCGGCGCTTCCTCGGGGGTAGTGGCGGTCCGATCCCACGAGGAAGCGGCCGCCGGTGAGCCAGGCCATTATGGCTCATCAGCGCCGGGTACGCGCCTCGACGGCCTCGGTCCATCCCTGGGTCTTGAGGTCGCTGCGGATGCGCCATTTCAGGATCTCGTTCACCAGTTCCCGCCGGATCGGCTCGCTCGGCGGTGCGTCCCATAGATTGTGAAGTTCCTGCGGATCGGCCAGCAGATCGAAGAGCTGGCCCTCCTCGTAGGCGACGAAGTGCACCAGCTTTCAGTAATGGTCCCGGATCATCGTCATGAACTCGGTGCCGTGCAGGATGCGATCGCCCGCATGCTCGGCGAACACATAGCGGCGCGGTTTGGCGTCCTCGCCCTGTAGATAGGGCATCAGCGACCGCGCCTCCATCCAGCGCGGGGCCTCGATCCCCGCCAACTCAAGAACGGTAGGGCCGAAGCCGAACAGCGACACCAGATCGTCCCCCCGCCGGCACGCGGCCCGGCCCCCACACGATCGCCGGCACCCGGACGCTCTGCTCGTACATCGTCCATTTCTGGAGTAGCATCCATCTGGACTTTTTTGCTGCGTTCTAGGCGTCGATGAACATCTTGCCTTCGTAGTACTGGCTGGGCGGCAGCGGGTTCTGCACCTTGCCGAACGACTCGAACATCTCGTTGAAGTTGGCGAACCAGCCATCGACCGTGCCGTCCTGCGTCAACTGCACCAGCTCCTGGCTGGTCAGCAGCTTCACAGTCTTGGCGATTGTCATGACGGCCTCCCGCGGGACGCCGAGGAAGGTGGCCGACAGCTCGACGGACCGGTCGAAGTTCGCCACCCGGTAGTCCATCGCCTTCTTGATGACGCGCAGGAACCGGATCACCAGCTGCGGGTTGGACCGGATGGTTTCGTTGCGGGCGATGAACGCGTTGGTGAAGGAGGTCGCGGGATAGAAGTCCTCGTCCTTCGCGAGCTCCATGACGCCGGGCAGCCGCCGCCTGATTACGTCGATCAGTGGATACCACAGTCCCGCCCCCGCGATCTGCCCGGACGCGAAGGCCGCGACGATCGTGCTTGGGTCCATCGGCACGATATCGACGTCGGCCACCGTCATCCCCGCCCGGCCGAGCGCCAAGCGCAGGATCATCTCGCCCGACGTCCCCTCCGGCACGCCGACTTTCTTACCCCGCAGGTCCTGAAGGGTCGCGATACCCGGCTGCGCAATCACGCGGTCGCTGAAGGTGAGCAGGTTCACGGCGATGACCTTGGTCCGGCCGCTCGCCGGCAGCCATAGCGCGCCAGGGCCGATCGCGCCGAAGTCGAGGCTCCCGGCGCCCATGGCCTGAATCTGGATCGGGCCGTTGGTGAACACCCGAACGTCGGGCGTGAGCCCCTGCTCGCTCCATAGCTTCTGGTCAGCGGCGATCGCCGGCAGGCTCGCATTCTGGTAGTCGGCGATGTAGCCCATGGTGACCATGTCCGACGCTGCCCCAGCCGGCCGGGCGCCTGCGGCCGAGCCGGCGGCGATCGCAGCCCCTATGAACGTCCTTCTTGGCAGCATCTTGGCCCTCCTCATGGGTTGTTGTCGTTGGGGTGGTAGGCAGCGGGATGGTAGACGGCGCGCCAGACCCGGTTGCGCAGGGCGGCGAAGCCGGGCGACAGGCAGATTTCCTCGGTGCGGGGATAGGGCAGCCCGATCGGGATCACCTCGAGCAGGCGGCCGGGCCGGGCCGCCATGACGACGACCCGGTTCGCGAGATAGACCGCCTCGTCGACGTCATGGGTGATGAACATGACGGTCCGCCGCTCGCGGCTCCAGGCCTCCAGCAATTGGTCCTGCAGCTGCACCCGCGTCAGGGCGTCCAAGGCCCCAAACGGCTCGTCCATCAGCAGGATCTTGGGGTCGACTGCATAGGCGCGCGCGATGGCGCAGCGTTGCTTCATGCCGCCGGACAGGGTCTTCGGCAGCGCCTCGGCGAAGTCCGACAGCCCGACGAGGCCGATGAAGTAGTCGGCCACCTCCCGCCGCCGTGGCCCCGGCACGCGGGCGATACGAAGGCCGAACTCGACGTTCTGCCGCACCGTCAGCCAGGGGAACAGCGCATACTGCTGAAAGATGACGCCGCGCTCGGGGCCGGGGCCGTGCACCGCGGCCCCATCGACCAGCATCCGCCCCGATGACGGCGGCACCAGCCCGGCGGCGACGTTCATGGCCGTCGACTTGCCACAGCCGGACGGTCCGACCACCGTGACGAACTCGCCGTCCTCTATGTCCAGCGACAGCCGGTCCAGCGCTAGGAAGGTCCCGCCGCCGGACAGCGCGAAGCTGCGGGACACGGCCTGGAAGGAGACCTTGGGCGTCATGCCCGCTCCTGCCACGCCGTGAGCCGCCGTTCGGCCACCATAAGCGTCCGGTCCATCGCCAGGCCCAGGATGCCGATGGCGACCAGGCTGACGAAGATGGTCGGCAGCTCGTAGTACAGCTGCGCCTGCTGCATGCGGAACCCGAGGCCGGACTGCGCCGCGATCAGCTCCGCCGCGACGACCGTCGCCCAGGCCGATCCAAGGCCGATCCTGAATCCCACCATGATGAACGGCAGCGACGCCGGAATGATGACGCGCAGGAATATCGTCGCGTCCTTGGCCCCGAGCACCCGGGCGGCGTTGATCAGCGTCTTGTCCACACTGATCACGCCGCCATAGACCGCGACGACGCTCGAGAGGAACGACGCCAGGAAGATGACAAATACCTTCGGCACCTCGCCGATCCCCATCGTCACGATCGCCAGCGGGATGATCGCGAGCGGCGGGATCATGCGGAAGAACTGGATGTAGGGCTCGATGATCCCGCGCGCGACACGGTACCAGCCCATCAGGAACCCGACCGGCACGGCAATGGCCGCACCCAGCACGAAGCCGGTCAGCACGCGGCCGAGGCTTGCGCCCATGTCGGTCAGGAGCTGGCCGCTCCGGATCATGTCACCCGCCCGCCCGGCCACCTCGATCGGCCCAGGCAGGCCGACGACCCCATGCGACGTGACGGCCCACCAGATCACCAGGCCCAGCACGACCGACGCCGCGTTCAGCACGGCCATCCGCGCCGATGATCCCTGGCGGGCCGCAGTCCCGGCCGTGTTGGCCCCGTCGGCCTGGTCCGGGCGCACGGCCGTCAAGTGCGGCCCAGCCCTGGAACGCCAGCGCCGTCAGAAGCCGCCCACCTGCTTGCACAAAGCCCGGATCGCGCTCCAGTTGACGACGAGCAGGTAGAGGCCGGTGAGCAGGGCGGCGTACACGAGCGTCCAATAGGTCCCTGTGCGCTGGCTTTGCCCACCTGTCGCCATGACTGCTCCTTCCATTGTTCTACTGCGAGCAGCCGCGCGCGGATGCGCCATTGGCCGGTCAATCCGGCACCCGGTATGGCCGCAGCGCCGCCTCGTCCGGCACCGGGCCAAGGCCCGGGTCGTCCAGCAGCGCCGCATGACCGTCGGTGACGCGCGCGAGCGGCCCGCAGGTCAGGGTGCGGAGCGGGTTGGGGTTCGCGTCCACCTCCAGTGCGCCCGTCCCGCCAGCCGCCGCGAGCAGATGCGCCGAGGCGAGCAGGCCGATCCCCCCGCCGAGCCAATGCGGGCAATATCCCAGCCCAGCCCCGATGATCCGGCGCGCGACCGGCAACGTGCCCGAGATGCCGCCCCACTTGCCGACATCGGGCTGCACCACGGCGAGTGCGCCGGACGCAATGGCCGCCGCGAAGCCGTCGGCCCCAGCCACGTTCTCGCCGGCGGCGAGCGGAATGCCGGACGCCTGCGCCACCGCCAGCCACTCCGGCCACAAGCGGTCCGCCCGCAACGGCTCCTCCAGCCAGCGCAGCCCAAATCGCTCCAGGCTGGGGACCGCACGCAGCGCCTCCTCCAGGCTCCAGCCCTGGTTCACGTCGGCCATGAGCCCGGCAGCGTCACCGAGCTCGCGGCGCAGGGCGGTCAGGTTGGCCGCATCGCGCGCCGGGCCGAAGCCGATCTTCAGCTTGAAGTCGCGATACCCCTCGTCACGGCACGCGGCTGCCACGCGCTCCGGCGCGTCAGGATTGATCCCGCTGGCATAGACGGGGATCGCCGGGCCCGCCCCGCCCAGCATCCGCCAGAGCGGCCGCCCGGCCCGGCGCGCAACCAGATCCCACAGCGCGATGTCGAGACCGGCGATGCACTGGGCGAACGGCCCGGCCTCGCCGGATTGCAGCGCTACGACCGCGGTCGCCGTCGTCAGGGCGTCGAAGGCCTCCGGAGGGTCGGCGAAGCGGCGCCGCTCGACCAGCGTAGCCAACAGCCGGTTCACGATGCGCGCCCGGTGCTCGGCCCCGACCGAGGGAAAATTGCACCAGGACTCGCCCCAGCCGATTGTGCCGTCGCGGTCCTCGGCGCGGACCAGCATCATCGGCCGGTCGTGCATGACGCCGAACGAGGTCATGACGGGGGTGTCGACCGGGCAGCGATAGACCTGGGCGCGCAGGCTGGCGATCTCGATGCCGGGCAGCCCCGCAAACATTGGATTGCCGGCCAGGCTCAAGGCACCAGGTCCATTTCGAGCTGGACAAGGTCGCCGCGATACGTGACCTCGCCGAGATAGATCACCGTGCCATCCGGGCCGCGGAAGACGCGCCGCACGTCGGCGACCGGCGCGTTGATGGGGATATTCAGGTGCGCCGCCGTTTCCGGATCGGCGGTGCCGATGGTGAGCGTCTGGTGCGCCCATGCGATCCGCACGCCCCGCATCGACATCAGGATGGGGATCATGAGCTCCCGGCGGAAGCGCTCCGGCGCCCGGCGGAATACCCTTTCGTCCAGATAGATCGAGATGACGCAGTAAGGTGTGCCCTCCCGCAAATGGACGCGCCGCATGTGGATGTAGGCTGGCGCCGGCGTCCCGTCCTTGTCTCTGAGGCGCGGCGCGGCATGGCTCTCGGACACGTTCAACAACTGCGGCTCGTCGCCGCGCAGCATGGTGACGAGGTTCCGCAGGGTGGTCTGCACCTCCAGCCGCCGCTCGACGCCCGGCCGGGCGGTGACGAACGTCCCCCGGCCCTGCCGGGAGAGCACCAGCCCGTCATCCTCCAGCAGCGTAATCGCCTGGCGCACCGTCACCCGCGCCACCGCGAACTCCCGCGTCAGGTCCTCGTGCGACGGCAGCCGGTCGCCCTCCTTCCATTCGCCGCGGGCGATGCGGTGCCGCAGCAACTCGGCCAGTTGCGCATATAGCGGCAGGGGGCTGGTGCTGGAGAGGAGCTGCATTGGGCGTGCTTATGAATAGGTCATCCTATTGTTAGGATGACCTAGGTCGCTTGGCAACCCTCGCCGGTCTATCCCTGCAGATCAGCCCAGCACGGACCCGGTCGTCGCATCGAACAGGTGCATCCTGCCCGGGTCGGCGGCGAGCGTCAGACGGTCGGCGACCCTCGGCCGGGTATCGGGCGGCACGCGCGCGACATAGTGGTCCTGGCCCAGGGGGAAGGGCACGAGCGTGTCGGAGCCGAGCGGCTCCACGAGGCTCACCTGAACCCGCAGCCCCGCGTCGGCGTCGGGCACCGGCGTCATTGGCTCCGGCCGCAGACCCAGGACGGCGTTGCCATGGCCCGCCAGGCGCCCGGCACCCAGGGGCGGTCCGGCAGCCGCAGCCGGGTGCCGTCCGCCAGCACGGCATGCTGGTCCTGGATCGCGACCGGGAAGAAGTTCATCGATGGCGACCCGATGAACCCGGCCACGAACTGGTTGGCAGGCGTCTCGTATACCTGTTCCGGCGTGCCGACCTGCTGGATGACCCCGGCCTGCAGCACAACCAGCCGGTCGGCCATCGCCATCGCCTCAATTTGGTCATGCGTGACGAAGACCATCGTCGTCCGCAGCTCCTGCGATAGCGTCTTGATCTCCGCCCGCACCAGGCTGCGCAGCTTGGCGTCGAGGATGAACACGTCGGTCTCGTCGCTGCGCGCATTCAGCACGGTGACCAGGCGCTGGCGCATCTGCTGCTCCTGGTAGATGTCCACCTTGAGCGTGATGCCGGTCAGCCGTTCGAACTCCGCCTTGTTTGCGACGATCGCGGTGCCGATCGAGTTGTTGTTGACGAGGAAGGAGACCGTGGACCCCTTGAACCTCATCCAGTCAAAATCCGCGGCGCATGCGCCGGCGGCCAGCAGCACTTGTGACAATCTTGGGCGCGTATGCGATGCTGGCCGTCGATCAGCGTGAGCGGCGGCCGACGTCCTGATCAGCAGCGCCGACGAGCTCGTCGCCGACGTGGCGATCGACGACCTGGTGGTGCCCGAGGCGGTCCGGCGGCAGGGCGCCGTCGCGCTGAAGCTGCTGGTGCTGTGGCGGCCTCGCGACCCGGCCGGACCGCGCATCGCCATGGTGGACGAGTTCATCGCCCGCTGCCGGCGCGCCGGGCTGGTCAGCATCGTCGAGCCGGTAACGCGCCGCCCTCGCGATAAGGGCGAATGGGACCGGGAGGCTGCGATCCTCCAGGCCGCGGTGGAGCTTGGCCGCGACAGCGCCGACATCTACAAGGGCGAAGTGCCCTTCGGCGGCATTGCGTCCGAGGCGGACATTCGCGGCGCCTGTGCTGTGATCGCGCGCAGCGTCAACAGCCCGTGGGTCGTGCTGTCGTCCGGCGTGCCGCAGGACGCATTTCCCCAGGCGGTCGAGTGGGCATGCCGTGAAGGTGCGTCCGGCTTCCTGGCCGGGCGCGGCATCTGGGCCGGCACGATCGGCCAGCCGGACGTGTCACGGGCCTTGCGCGAAGACGCAGTGCCCCGGCTGCAGCGCCTGTGCGACGTCGTCGATCGCGTGGTCAGCCATTGACGACCGAAGGAGTGCCGGCATGAGGGCGGCCCGATTTCATGGCGGCGGGCGGATCACGATCGAGTCCGTCCCGCCGCCATGTCCCGTCGCCGGCGAGGTTCGCGTGGACGTTATCGCCTGCGCGCTGTGCGGCAGCGACCTGCGTCCGTTGCGCCAGGGCTGGCCGATCACGCCGGGGCACGAGATCGCCGGGCGGGTCAACGAGCCCCGCCACGCGCTGCACGGCCACCGTGTGCTGGTCTATATCCCGGCGTTCTGCGGGCATTGTGCGCCTTGCCGGGCCGGCCACACTCCAGGGACTTCGCACCAAAAATCCTGTCGTGCTGAGATGCTAGCCAGGCGTAGGGCAGCGCTGGATCCGGCGTGGCTGGGCAACGTTTGTTCGCGAATGTCAGAGGCGTGCGTCATGGTTCCTTCCG
>JAABUK010004352.1_pt1 | contig 23106 bp, 19 predicted proteins | sample 5559141 | NCBI WGS metagenome assembly JAABUK01 (sample SAMN10711869, study PRJNA513367) | rock metagenome | isolation source: Antarctica rocks | place: Antarctica: Victoria Land, Pudding Butte nord | collected 2016-01-03
CGACTCGCGGAAGCATACTGGTTAAGTTGTACAGTATAACGGCCGTTTTACTTTGCAGCAACTAGCTCGTAATGAGCGAACTGCTATAGCTTAACGTGCTATATTTTCCGTTTTCTGAGAGGACCCCCTTTCGCGCAGCAGTTTCTACTACCAGCCCTGCGGGGAGAGCGCGTATAACCTGGAGTTGATGCGCCTGCTCGACGAGGAGTTCACGCAGCACAATTTCAAGGGCGTACTCGGCCTGCGCGACCACCTACGCCTGGCCGGCCATGTCGTCAACGAGAAGCGCGTGCGGCGGCTCGTGCGCCTGATTGGCCACGAGCCGGTCTATCCTAAACCGCGTTTATCCGTACCTGGTCAGGGGGTTACGCCCTATCCCTACCTACTGCACGAGCGGCCAGTCACGGCCCCCAATGAAGTCTGGAGCACGGACATTACCTACGTGCCGATGGCCCAAGGATTCCTCTACCTGGCCGCCGTGCTCGACTGGCACTCCCGTTACGTGCTCAGCTGGCAGCTTTCCAATACGCTCGATGTGGGCTTTTGTCTGCTGGCGCTCGACCAGGCGCTACGGGTCGCCCCGGCCCCGCACATCTTCAATTCCGACCAAGGCAGTCAGTTTACTTCGCTGGCTTATGAGCAGGCTTTGTTGGCCGCCGGCTGCCGCATCAGCCGCGACGGCCGGGGCCGCGCTACTGATAACGCCTTCATCGAGCGCCTCTGGCGCACGGTTAAATGGGAGCACATCTACCTCAACCCCGCCGATGATGGCCACCACCTGCACCACCAATTACAGGCGTACTTTGCTTACTATAACCACCGCCGACCTCACCAAAGCCTGGGTGGCCAAACGCCCGCCCAGGTCTTCGCTCAAGCTTAATTTACCCAACTATAACCCTATTACTTAACAATCCCCGCTAAACTGTCCAGTTTTTGGGGAGTAGTACAAACTACCATCTCAGAGCTTCGGCCTTGGTTAAAAGTTTGGTCCCAAAGTCGCATTTGGCAGCTAACAGACTCGATTGGTGTACCGGAAAGCCATTAGTAGCGAATAAACGGTATCTTGATTAGGTAAACCTGTTTTGGATACCGCTTTTTTGCTAGGTGAGGGCCTGAACTAACGATAAGCTCGCTGGTACCCGAAAAGGGCCGTTTTCGTGCTCCATTGGCCATTTATCACCTTCAGGCAGTGGGCAAATGCGACTTTTGGACCAAACTTTTAACCAAGGCCACTCCTCTGGCTCTAGCATTCGGGGCAAGGTGCGCATCACCAAAATGGGTGGGGGCTTGATTCGCAGCAAATTGTTTGTGTGCAGTTTCTCGGCCAAGAAATGGAATGCGGCCTGCAAAGCGCTCTACGACCGCCTTGTGGCCAAGGGCAAGAATGGTAAAGTGGCCCTGATTGCGGTCTGCAATAAGCTCCTCAAGCAAGCTTTTGCCATTGTGAAGTCCGGGGTTCCTTACCAGGCTGATTTCGCCAAATCATCGATGTAAAGCTCAGCTGCTCAACACAGTTCATGTAAAATGGCTCCACTGTTACTAGGTTACCCCTGGCGGATGGTTGTTCCGGCTGCCCGCTACGTTCCTTACTACAGCGTGAGCACCGCCCGCCAAGGGCAGTCCAGCCTGGAGCTCGAAGCTCAGCGGGCGGCCATGCAGTGCTTCGTGGCGTACCCAGCACAGTTGTTAACTGAATACGTGGAGATTGAGCGTGGCAAGCAGAACCACTGGCCGCAACTACTGGAGGCTATCACTGCGGCGGGGGCGACGTTACTCATTGCCAAGTTGAATAAATTGTTGATGAACGTGGGGTTCAACAGATGCTACTTATAAATGGGTAAGACCCCGTTAGATGTTGCCTGCAAAGTGCATATTCGTGCTGGTATGCCATCGTTCTGAAGCTTTCGCATAAAAAACTTAGCTTGAACGTAATCATGTGTAGCAAGTAAAACCTGAAAGTTTTTCTCAGCTACATAGTCTCTGAGCAAATCAAAGACAGCAGAAGCATGTACCAAGTCGTGATGCTGAGTTGGGTCGTCGAGCAATAATGCTCGCCAAGGCATCCATTGATAATTTTGTGCGAGGGCAAGCAGAAAAGTCAACTGCAAATCAGTGATTTGAGCCTCGCTTGCAACGTGAGCTGCCAGGGTATTTTCACCGTGCAACCGGACATTAACATTTGCATGTGGCTTTTTATAGTAGCTATAACTATCTAGTTCAGTTTTAGAAAATCTAGGGTCAATAACAATTCTCTTAAGCAAACTATTCCATAAAGGATTAATAGACCTAATCAACTCATGTACCCTTTCCAGTTGGAATGTTAAGTTGATAGAAAAAGTATTTAATGTGTCTATTTTAGACTGAATAAGCTTATGTTTTTCAGTAAGGGCTTTTACATTACTACTCAAAACAGAAGTATATTCTGCTTCTACAAGTCGACCTTTCGTGGCGCTAATTTTCTCTTCGATTCTCATATAATCTGCGAAAGAAGTTAAGCGTGCAATCTCGTTATCAAGCTGCTCTAAGGCTTTTACATTCTCCTCAATATTTTTAACACTATCTTGAAGCGAAGTCAAGACATCATGAAGAGAATCTTGTAGGGGTTCTCCTGGTAATTTCAAAGAAGTCCATTGCGCTCTGTATCGGCTTCTATTGGTGTTAGCATCAAGTATTAAATTTTTTAAGTGGTTTAAATTCGCATTTGTATCACTTAGTAAATTATGTTGACTGTTAATATCTTGGCGTATCGAGCTAATAACAAGCTTGAGATTACCAATACTTTTTAGTTCATCATTGACAGATGCCGAAGCCTTTTCAAATTCTTCTAAAGAAATAGCCGAAATCTCATCGCCGCTCTCATTTATTACCTTGCTAAGAGATTGCTCAAACAAGGCAAGCTTTTCACGTACGTTTTTCAAGTTAGAGCCCTCATTATCCATACCGTTTTTAAGTACAGCTAATTCTTCAGTAGACGGAGGTTTTAAGGCTGCATTTTTAGCAGATTGAAGTGCATCGATAGACTTTTCGTTATCATCAATGGCTTGTTGGCACTGCTTGTCAGCAGAATCAACCGAATCAACATTTGGAAAAAAATTGTTTACAAGACGCCTCAATTCTTGCTGAGTAAGACTGATGTTCTCGTTGACCTTACTTAACAACCCGGAAGACTTAGTGAACTTGCTGTTAGCAGCAGAAATGTTTTTATCATTCTTACTTATCCGACCTCTAATTTCTTCTAACCTAGAAGCGGCATTCTGCAACTCAGGATGTATTGCATTCAGCGCACCATTCATTCTGCGATGCAGTTCAGAGGGAATATACTCTTGCGTGCAAACGGGGCAATCCCCCCTTTGAATAGGAAATTCTGAAACGATTATCCCAACTGCAGCCCGTATAGTATCATTTGCGGCATTAATGACGTCAAATGCCTTCTGAGCTTCTGTTTGAGATAGCGAGTATTCTTCTCGTTGCTTAATTAAAGCTAAATATGAATCTCTATCATTGTTAACCGTAGCTAGTAGGTCTGGCCTTAAAGAATTTTCTAGCTGGTATATATTCCTTTCATATTCCCTCCACTTTTCTGCTGCTTCACGCTTTGCAATGAGGGAATATTTCCTTTCTGCTAAGGCTACCTCCCGCTTAAAGAACGCCTGATGCTCATTGTAAACAATGATAGCATCTTCATAGGCTGCTTTAGCGAGGCCGAACGTCTTGGAAACCCCAGTAATTAATGTCTTAGATGCGTCAATCTGCGCAGTTATATCATGCAGGTTTGCTTCTGCTTGAAAGGCACGTTGTAGTCTTTCTAATTTCTCAGAACCTTCTTTAAGTTTCAATTCAGCAATACTTATCTTGGTATTTTCACTATCTATATTTAATTTTAAATTATTTATCTTATAATCAATACTTGCTTTTTCGGCCAATGCGAGAGCATTAGCGCGACTATAAGAAGCTAGTTGTTGTGCCTCTTTTAGGTACTCTTCAACTACTGGCTGTATAGTTTCTAAATCTACTAGTCTAGCTAGTGCTTCTTCCTTCATTTTTATCAGTACTGAAAGAGTCTCACTATGTTGAGTTTTTATTAATTGTATGTCATTGCCGTAAGTAAACTTATCAAAGCCAAAAGATTTGGCAATAGAGTTTATTAATGCAAACAATTCGCCATAAGACACTAAAGGTCTGTATGGGTCCAGATTAATATTAGCATTACGCGTGCTTAATAGAGTGAGCCAAGTATCAAGAATGTCTTTCGCGCTGTCTAGCTCGCGCTGAGCACTGATGTTGAGTGCATTGGCGGCCTTAGTTGCACCTGTTATGACTTTGTTAGCTTGAACGGCCTCCCGGCCAATTGCTAAATAGTCAAGTTGGGCACCAGCGTTGTTGCTTTGCGACTGTACAAACCACCCATCAGCATGCTGATTTAAGAGGTGAGTTAATCGAAGTAAAAAAGGAACATTCTCAGGAGGAGTCGTGCCAAAAAGCTCCGTATGATTCCCGGTGAGCACGGGCTTACCTCCAGTCGTGAACTGTGCATGGCAGAACTTCCCAGAGTCAAAGCTGAGATGTACGGAGCTATCAGTGCAGTTATCGCGTACTAAGGACTTTAAATTAGTATCAAGCCGTTTTACTGCTCCAGTGAGGGCTAACTCTATAGCCTCAAAAATGGAGGTTTTTCCAGTGCCATTTGGTGCGTAGAAAATTGTAGCTCCTGGCCCAACCTCGATATCCACATTTTCCCCAAAACGACGGATATTTTTGATAAGAATATTATTTAAAACTTCCATTGTAGTTGCTATAAGTTAAATAAGGCGTCTATTAGCTCTCGGCCGCTTTTGCCAGATAGCAGGGCTTCTTGCCACGTTTTTTGCTCTTCACGAGTAAGCCATTGGTGATTATCTGCAGTTTTTTCAAGCGCTAAGTATAGCGGGTCAAAAATTTTGGCAGTGCTACTATCGTTCATAACGGGGGCTACGAACGATCTACTTAAAAACTCTTCTATGCTCTCATTTGGTCGTAGAATATACCTCCTACAAATTCTGTCACTTGATTCTACATCTGTGCACTGCTCTAAAGTCAGTGTCTCGTCTTTGATAGCAGCAAATAGATATAAGTCTCCATTTTCTGGGTCTAAAAGCTCATCTTTAACAGCAGCAGCCCATTGGAGAGCGGTTTTTAGCTCGGTTTGAGAAGCTAGTACCGCAATAAGAAGTGTCCTCTCACCTGAAGCGCTGGCCCAGTTGCGCCTAAGCCTAATAATAAGCTTATCCTTTAGTACTATAGGGGTTATTTCCTGTAGCTCTAACGCTAGCTGTTCATCGGTTTCTACAATAAATCTACCCTCAGCTAAGGAGATTACTTGTGTTGCAATAGAATCGGCTGTTATGTTTTGCAATTCCATCCGCTTAGCTGGCTAAAGACTTCGACTCCATACCTTTTTCAAATTCTTTCCGAAGAAATTCTCTTATTTTAGCTATATCTCCCGTCCTCAAGAGTTTCCTAATTCTTGGAGAGTTCGTAACTAGCAGTATTGGCCGATGAGCACTGGCAATACTATTTGCTTCTGAAGCATCTTCGGCTAAAGAATCTCCTAGTATTTCGCTTGACGATGCATCTACTTTCGATAAAATAAGAATTTTTGACTGTTCCTTTCCTAAAAGATTTTCTATTCCATCATCATCCAATTTTCTAACGCGCCTGCTTTGTCCTGCGGGACCACTCCAGTAGCAAAGAGCCTTGACTTTTATGGTTGTTTGTCCATCAATGATATCCCAACTGTTAGGAGTATCATTGAAACACACGGCTATGACTAGCAACCAGTAAAATCCATCAACAATTAGCGGAACAGTTTTAGGACCAATTCTTAATTCTGCATGAATTTCTTCCCCTTCAGCATTCGGATGCAGCATTGATTTGCATATTTCCTTCTGCTTCGGAACATCGCTATCTAAGCTTGTTTTCCAATCCTGCCATCTGGTTTCAATTGCATCGCGCAGCTCTGTGCCATCCATAGAATGAATTTTTCTCTGAATGGATTCACACACTAACTCCCACGTCTTACTGTGCATTTCGTCTGATAGACTGCTAGCTTCGTTATCGTGGTCGCGAGAGTGCGTTAGAATCCGAGCTTCTGAGGATGCGTAATCGTTATTGTCATCCTCTATGCTTAAGTCATTGCAATCCCCCTCGCTAATGCCTAAGGTATCTCCTATTAGAGCCTTGGTTGCTAGGCTCCAGCTACTGGCATCACTAATGTGAGCAACTGATGTAGGTTTTAGGTGTAGCATCAATCTTACCAATGCTATTGGTAGCTTGCCTGCAACATTCGCTTGCGAGTGGTACTTCACTATACCTTTGCCGGGCATACTCCACAAAGCCGGAACGACAGTTGAGGCACTCTCGACTTCTTCCACTGTTCCACCGTGTGTACCCGAAATCTCCCACTCTAAGCCACTGCGGTTTCTAAACTGTGTCCAGCGATTACTTGCAGGAAGCAAATACGTTTGCAAGTGTACTAAAATTGGCCTAGGCGTAATGGCACTAGTATAACTGGTGTTTGCATCTATATAAGAAATAATTCTTTCTAAAACAATAGCTGGCTGAGAAAAATACAACGATAAAAGAGTTATTGTTTCATCATTAATATCTGATTCCTGTGCTTTCTGTTTAACTCTCAATGCCCTCAATGCATGAATTATTTGCGTGTCATCTGTGAAACCACACCACGTTTTGAGCCATGTAACAACCTTTGCGGAGGTAGGAGAGGCTGCTACTAATGCTTGTAACCCTACAAGCGTGGTCGAAGTAGTTATTTGATTTGTGCAAAGGTCATGCAAGTCACGTAAGGCTAGCCCTTTCTTTATTTCAACTGATAGATGCGGCACTATAAACGTGAATGTATGCTGCGCGGCATGGTCGATTGCACCCGCGCTATTGAAACATGCACCTAAGCTTTCCATTGACTTATCTAACGGTGATAGATCTCTTGGTAGCCCTGCTCTAGGACCTTGGACGTAATTGTCCCTCAAAGGCATGTCTCGGTCTTTATCTTTGGAAAAAGGAGTGTTTTGCTGTTTTACTTGTATATGTTCATAATTATTTTTGCTATGCTGAATTATGAAATCATCCCATTGTTGTATTCCTTGTTCACTTCCAATACTAATAAAATGCGTACGACCGCTAATAAATGCGATCAGCATGTTTCCTATTTCATTAGCTGCTATCGCCGATTCGTATTGACTTGTTTGGTCAAGTCTAAGTTTAGCAAGCATTACATTAAATTGTAAGTATCTGAAAATTTGCAATTTGGCACAATGAATTGAATGCCTTGCCATGACTTATCGAAACCGCCATGTGGTAAGTTATTAATTGTTACCCTTTTGCGAGAGGCACTCGGCAAAAACCTTTGCAGTACAAATAATTAGCTGCGCTGGCCGTTTATATTGGTTTTTTAGCGGGCATGATTGGTAAATTAGTTTGAATGGTTTGTTATAAATCCTGTTTACAATGGACTTTAACTAAAACCTATTAAATAACAGGTCTAATAAGCCGGCTGTGCATCGTGCCGCACGAAGCGAAAAATCCTCCGCATTGCGCCTGTACACTACACTCTTCACATGCAGGCAAATACACATTTTTCCATTCAGAGATAGAGCGTCGTGCAAATCCCCAGAGTCTTTCGGGCAGCAGGCAAAGCTGATGATTATAGATAGAAACATGCAAACGATGCGTAGCTAGGAACTCTACCGCCTCCGTTAACTCCTCCATATAGTCCACTGGGTCCAGCCAGAGTTTATCCCGATTGTGTGGAGTGTAGCCCGTATTTTCCAGTCCCATAAAGGTAATATGCTCGACAAAGGGAAAGTTGCGGTAGATGAAGCGCGCTAGTTTTCCTAAGCGTGGCACGGTTAGCTGATGCAGCACGACCCGAATCTCCACCCGCTGCCCAATGGCCGCTAACTCGTGCAGACCGCGTACCGTTTGGTCGAACGCTCCCTTAGCCTGCACTACATAATCGTGCAGTGGGGCGTGGTCAGCATAAAGTGGAATACCCAGCATCAGTTGGGGTACCGACAACTCGCCTAGCCGCTCGGTAAACTCGCGCCAGGCAAAGCTGCGCCCATTGGTCAGACAGTGCAACTCTGTCGTTGGCAAATACTGCTTACACAGGTTGAGCAACTCAAAAAAGCCGTTGCCAAGTAGCGTGGGCTCTCCCCCGGTAATCCCGAGCTCAGGACACGTAACGGGAATTAGTGGAATGACCTGTCGGTAGAGACTTAGCAGATACCCCGTATCATCGCGGTCCTTCGGAGGCTGCGAGCACATCAGGCAATTGCTATTGCAGCGCTCGGTGGCTAGCAGGAAGTTCTGGGTCGAATTCACCTGGTATTGTCGAATCAGCTGCCCCGTCGGCTGAAGGGAGACGATGTCGCCTTCGGCCAATTGGTCTAGGTTTAGCAGGTGCGTGAGACCGGGGCCAGTCCAAGTTGCTGGCAACGACGGGCTTGCTGTTAGTACTGCCCCGTAGGCATAACTGGTCGGGTACGGGTCCCCGGCGTCCACGACCAAGAACTGGTGGCGTCCTTCACCGCCCGGCTGGCGGGTAACAGTGCCAACCAGTGGTTGGTCGAATTGATGGGCCGTGCCCCGTAAACGTAGCATACCAGCAGATTAGTTAAAGTCGGCTACCCAGCGCCGGAAGATGGCCTCGATGCGCGGGTCGGCATCTATCAGCTCGAACAGGTAGCGAATGATTTCCATGTTTTTCTGGCAGAACACGCTCGTTGGCCGGTGCCCGTACATGTCGCCCTGGGTGGCGTGGTGCAACACAGGGTCTGCCCCACAGTAGGGCTGAAAGGCACATTCAGAACACCCAGCTAGGGATTCATTGGCCCAGGCGCCGGCTATTTGCTGCGCTGTAGCACCGTAGAACAGCTCCTCGTAGGAATGGGTATCCAAGTGACCGAGCTTGAAGGTGAGGTCACCCATCTCGGCCAGCATGCGCGCCTCGTCCGAGGCGTACACAGCCCCGTCGTAGTTGAAGACCACCACGCTATTAATGAGCCCCGCCGGCGACTGCAAGTCCACATAGCCCACGGAGAAGGGCGTCAGGATTTTGCGCAGAATGATAGTGGCGTAGTCCTCGCGCAGGAAGTGCCCCCGGAAGTTGTAGTCGAGAATGTGCGCCAGCGCTGTTTTGTAGAAGGTCAGGAAAGCATCAGTCGCATACTTGTTCTTGCGGTCATGGCGCAAGGCAAAGCCATAGGGGGAGATGGGCCGCAGGAAAACGCTGGGGAAGCCCTGGGCTACGTATTCATCTACGATGGCTAAGGGATGCTCCAATGACAAGGCCGAGGTGGTCATGAGGGCGGATACCCGGTCGTAGCCGACCAACTCACGAGCCCGGGCGATGCCCTGCACGGTCAGCTCATAACTGTTGCGCTTGGGCCGGTGCCGGTTGGCGTTATGAATAGCGGCGGGTCCATCCAGCGAGGTAGACAGTAAGATGTCGTGCTGCTGGCAGTAGTGGAGCATCTCGTCCGTGACTACTGCCAGGTTGGTGCAGATAACGAAGGTGATACGCTTGTTGTGCATAACGGCCAGTCGCTCGGCTTCCGCCACGCCGTACTGAATCACCTCGAAGGCGAGTAAAGCCTCTCCGCCCTGAAACTCCATCGTCACGTGGGGATTCGGCGAGTGCATCATATGGGCGATGCCCTGGTCCAGATGCTGCCGGGCCATGTTGAAGGCATCCTTATCGGCCGTGACGCGCGACACCTGGCAGTAGTGGCAGGTATGCTCACAACGCAGGGTGACGACGAAGATGTGCAGGGCCGTGAAGTTCTCCAAAAAGGCCTTTTTCGTGCGATAGCGCGTGGCTAGCACGTCCAACAGGGGGAGTTCCGGCGCGTCCGTGATAAAAAAGCCGGCCAGCAGGTCAGCGTATAAATCCGGGTCCTCGGTATAGCTCAGGTCGCGCTCTACCAGACGGGCCACCGTGCCGCGGGGTACGAGCAGGTAGTCGCCTACTTCGCTGACCAGCAGCTCCTTTTCGGGCGTGAGCACGTGGAAGCGAAAAGGCAGCAGGAAGTAGGGGGCGGTCGGCGCGTAGGCCGATAGGTCGTTGAATTTGCGCGTCACGCGCGCCAGCGTGGGTTGCATCAGTTGCCGGTGGCCAGAGGATGAAAGCCGACGGGGTCGGAAATGACGGCCGTCAGTGGCTGGGCCGGGGCATAGTGGGCGAAGGCTTTGGCTACAAGCAACTCGCGCACCGGCCGGGTCTCTTCCGCAATCAACTCGCGCAGCCGAAAGTCCAGCAAGTCATTGTGAACCTGGCTTTGCAGAGCGTGCATATCCAGGATACTGCCTTCTTTCGGGACCAGTTGAACGCGCACCTGGCCAGCCAGCGCCGGTTGAATCGTCACGCGGTAGTCCCGCGTGTACCAGTAAAAGCACTTATGCAGCGTGGCTTCACTGTACTGCGCCACTTCCACCACCACTTCCAGTCCCTCGGGTCGTACGTGTAATTCCATCACTAGCTATTGTTGCAGGGCACTTAGCGTTTGGGCCCCGACAACTCCGTCGGCGGGCAGACCCTGCGCAGTTTGAAAGTCTTTGACGGCCGCGTTGGTCGCTAAGCCAAATACGCCACTGGCCGTTATTTCGTAGTTAGCAAGGATGAGCAGTTGCTGCAGGGCTACTACATCCACGCCCCGGTCGCCGAGCTTGAGCACTCGGTCACCCAAGGCGTAGGTCGTCGTCGTCACCTGCGGGTAAACGGTATTGGTCTTACCGGTAGTGCGGCGCCGGGTAGCAGGTGCGCTGGGGGTAGCGTAAGAGGGGGATGAATAGGAAGGTGTCGAGTACGAGGGCGTGCTGCTACTACCCGACGAGGGCGTATAGCTGGAAGAGGAATAGTGCGAGCTATGCGACGTATGCGAACTATGGCCGCCACTCGAAGAAGAATAGTGCGAGCTATGGGAGCTGTGCGAGCGATGGGAAGTATGCATCATCGCCTTGCTGGCTAATGGATTGGCCAGGTTCAGCTTTAGCACTAGTTGCGGCTTGTATTTCAGCCGGCGCAGCCGGGATACGAAGTCTTCATCTATCGGCAGCGCGCCGGCTGAGGCCGAAGTAGTAGCGTGCACTTTCCCACTGGTAAAAGCCAGGAGGCCCGCGTAGAGAATAAGTAAGGTCTTTGTAAACAGGTTAGTACTACCCGGTTCCCGGTGGTCAAAGTCGTCGGTCATAGCTCGCAGAAGATTGTGAAGGCTAAATGTAGTGGTTTTGCCGGATTACCTGCTCGCTTGGCCACTTTTCGACGATGAGTTGCCAAAGAAATAGTAGTTCGGCCTTACCTACTACCACCGGCTTAGCTCGCTAGTACTCCATTTCGGGCTCTTTCTCTGGCTGCCACCTGCCTGCTACCTACTTTCGATTTGCCACTTCTTACTCTTCCCTTCTCCCGATATTTCCTGCGCTTCGCTCAGCTACTCACTAGCTCCTTGACTATCACGATGGCGGCCAGACGACGGCCGAGCGCTTGACTGATGGCGTGCTGCTCACCCTGGTTAGCCTCAATGCAGCGGCCGTATTGCTTGATTCGGTCAAAGTACTTGACCAGCAATACTATTCAGTATTCATTGGTATCGAACTGGTTTCACTCTACGTCTTCACGCTGGAGTACCTGGCACGGGTCTGGTCGTGCGTGGAGGATGTACGCTATCAACAGCCCTGGGTCGGGCGGCTCCGCTTTATGCTGACGCCCCTGGCCCTGATTGACCTGCTGGCGGTGCTTCCCTTCTTTTTAGCTTTTAGTGGCCTGAGCTTACGAGTAGTACGCCTGCTACGGGTAGTGCGGGTCCTCAAAGTTGCCCGTTATGTGAAAGCGCTGCAGCTGATTGAGCGGGTTATCCACCGCAAGCGCGCGGAACTGCTGGTAGCAATGGGCGTAATTGGCGTCATGCTGCTGCTCGTTTCAACGCTGATGTACGCGATTGAAAATGAAGCACAACCGGACAAATTTGGCAGCATCCCCGATACCATGTGGTGGGGCGTGGCCACGCTCACCACGGTGGGCTATGGCGATATTTTTCCCATCACACCGGCGGGCAAGCTGCTGAGCAGCGTCATTGCCGTGTTAGGTCTGGGCCTGTTTGCCATTCCAACCGGTATTCTAGCCTCGGGCTTCAGTGAACATCTGCAGGAAATGCCTACCGAAGGCAGCACGTTCACTTATTGTCCGCACTGCGGGAAAAACCTTAAGTAATATCGGCAATATTTCTATCTGATACGCAGCCTGTTATAATAGCCTACCTCACCTCTTGTGGCAGAACTGGTAGTTCAGATTGGCCAAGTTGGCCAACTTGACCAACTTAGCCAATCTAAGTAAGCTTTCACTTGTAAGCAGAGCTACGTGTGCAAGCTATCTGAATCATTTTGTCAAGTTTTCACCGGTAAAAACTTGACAAAACGCGTCAGATAGTGTAATTTTACCTGATTATTATAGCACATGCATGGCAAAGGCATCCATTATGCAGCGGATAAAAGCGCAACTTGACCAGCTCCCTCCGGGCGCGCTGGTCGGCTACGCGAATTTCGTGCAAGAGCCTACCCAGTTTGCTGCAGTAGCCGCGGCGTTAAGTAGGCTTAGCAAGGCGGGCGAAATCACGCGCTTTGCCAAAGGTCAGTACTATCGCCCGCATATTAGCCGTTTTGGAACCGTTCCACCGAGTGACCAGGCCGTGCTGGCGGCGGTGGGCGCTACTACTGGGCAGCTCATACCCTACGCAACCGGGGTAAGTGTCTATAACCAATTGGGCCTCACCACCCAGGTGCCGGTGGTTGTCACCCTGGCGTCAACGCGGCGGCGGCGTAACCTGCCCCGCCGCCTGCGTACCGTCGTGCGGCCGGCCCTAGAGCTGGTCAGTGATGTACCGCTGTTGCAATGGCTGGAAGTGTTACGAGATGTACGGCGGATTCCCGACACTTCCCCCGACCGCGTAGTCACGCGCGTGGCGCAGGAACTCCGGCAGTTAGCTCCCCCAGCCCGTCGTCGACTCATCGAACTCGCCTGCCAGCAAGCCCCCCCCCGAGCCCGAGCCTTGTTAGGAGCGCTACTGGAAAACCTCCCTAATAAAAAAGATGCAGTTGCGCTTCGCCGGACGCTGAATCCGCTCACAACTTATCGTCTCGGAATTAGCGCAAAAGTCCTTCCTAATCGCGCCGCCTGGCACATTCAATGACCCTGCACCAGCACCCCGCTGACTTTCGCGCCTTGCTCGCGGCCACGGCCCAGCACTTAGGTATGGCCGACGTCTTAATCGAGAAGGATTACTGGGTCACGTACGTGTTGCGGGCGCTGGCCGATTCGCCCTACCGCGAGCAAGTAGTCTTTAAGGGTGGTACGGCACTAAGCAAAGCCTACGGGCTTTTGGAGCGCTTTTCCGAGGACGTAGACCTAGCCATTGCTGGCACGGAGGGCTGGAGCAACAACCAGGTAAAGAAGCTCATGGACTCGGCTGCCCGGCACCTAACGCAGGGGCTAACGGCAGACCCCACGGCCTCGGGCACCAGCCGGGGCAGTCACTTTCGCAAAACAGCCCACCAGTTCCCCACCCTACTAGAAGCTGGTCCCACTTGGGATTCTCAACTGCGCGCGGGCGCCGTCTTGTTAGAAATCAATGCCTTTGCCCGCCCTTATCCGAGCCACCTGCGTCCCATTCAATCCTATCTGGGCCAGTTCTTGGCGCAGCAGGGCCAGACGGAAGCAATGGCCGAGTTTGGCTTGGCACCCTTTGAGGTGCTGACCCTGGCGCTGGAACGAACGCTGACCGAAAAAATCTTGGCACTGGTCCGGGCCGGCGCAGCGCCGGACCCCTTGCAAGAGTTAGCGGCGAAGATTCGGCATGCGTATGATGTGCATCAAATTCTCCAGCAGCCACTGGTAGCCACTTTCTTCGCCAGCCCCGCCTTTGCGCACCTGTTGGGAGAAGTTCAGGCGGACGATGCCCGGAACCAGGAATTTCAGGGGGACTGGGCGACGCGTCCCCTCACGCAGGCGCAGCTGTTTGCGGATGGCGGCCGCACGTGGGCGCGTCTAATTCCGACGTATCAAGATGAATTTCGCAAACTCGTTTATGGGATGCTCCCGCCCGCCGACGCAGTTGGCCAAACGCTGGCTCTAATTGGGGTACGCCTACAAGAGCTGGCGACGTAGCTCACGCAGCCAAGTACTTAGCTACGGTGCTGGCTGAGATGGCGAGCGCTTTGCTGATAGCATAGTTAGAGAGACCACTCGCTTTCAACTCACGTATCTGTTCGATGACTGCGGCGCTTTTAACCGGTGGGCCCATCGGCATCCCTTCCGCCCGGCACCGGGCCATCCCCGCTTTTGTGCGCTCACTCAGGCGCACGCGCTCCTGCTTAGCCAGCGTGGCTAAAAGGGAGATAATAGCCTCCTGAAAGAGCCCAACTGAATCCAAGTACTGCTCGGTGAGCGACTTATAGCCTACGCCCCAACCTTGTAGTTGATTCAGATATTGCAAGGTGGGTAGCGCGCCCTCGCGGCTGAAGCGGTCCAAGCTCCAGAACAGCACCATATCAAAGCGCCGTTGATGGGCATCGGCAAAAAGCGCTTGAAACTCCGATCGCTTTCCCGTACCCCCCGACTCGTGCTCCACGTATTCCTTGTAGACGGTATAGCCGTGGGCCTGCGCAAAACGTCGCAGCTCGGGCAGCTGATTCTCCGTGCTCTGACCTTTATCCTTGGTCGAGACGCGGGCGTAGAGGGCAACGGTTATCATGCCCTGAAGGTACTCCAATAAGGGTCAGTAGAATACGCTTTAAAAAAGTGCTTCTACACGCTGGAAACGCCCTCTATAAAAGCGTCCAATAAGGGCCCGCGCACGGCTGGCGCCTGGCCAGCTAGTCGCCCAGGCGCCAGCCGTGCGCGACGGGTTCGTCCCCCCGCCCGAACGGTTCGGAAACGACTGGCGAACCGTTCGCAAAGGCGTAGAAAGCCTTTATAAGCGTTCGCGAACGGTTCGCGAACGCTTATAAAGGCTTCGAAGCGCGGCGCGAACGAGCACCCCGGGGTGCGCCCGCGGGACAAATTCCGTTCTAAACTGCGCGCACCAGGTACCTTGCGCCCATGACAACCACTACGCGCCCCTGTGCCTATTGCCACGCGCCGCTCGCCGGCCGGGCCGACAAAGTCTATTGCAGCAGCAGCTGCAAGAGCAAGGACTTCCGCCGCCAGCAAGCCGACACCCCCTGGGAGTCGGACGAGGAGCCGCAGCAGCAGGGTGCCCCGCGCCCCGGCGGCCGCGCGCCGCAGCCGGGCGCGCGCCCACCCGGGGGCGGGCCCTTCTCCAAGGTGGACCTGCAAGACGCGCAGCCCCGGCCCCGGCGCGGCGCGGCGCCGGCGCTCGACGAGGCGGAGTTAGACGCGGAACTGGATGAGCCCGACGAGGAGGGGGACTCGGACGAGGAACTGGACGAAGAGGACGCTCCCCTCCGCTCCGGCGAGCACCTGCAGCAACTCGTCGAGCGGGCGCTAAACCAGCACGAACTGCAGCAGCTACCGCAGCGGTATCGAAAATGTCTCGAGCAGGTCCTGGCCGCCACCGACGAGCTCCAGGACGGCCGGCAACTGCGCCGCCTGCGCGAGGCCGTCCAGCAGACGATTCGCGCCTATACGGTCCTGGGCGACCGCCGCCCCCTGCCCCCTGTCTTGGCCCCGCACCTGACGGACCTCTACCGACTCCAGGAACTCCTGGAAGCGGCCGAGCAGGCAGTCGCCGAGCAGGACGAACCCGTTGAGTTGCATATCAAGAAGAAGTGGCGGGCCCAGCTGCGGGCCTCGCTTGCCCTGGTCGGCCGGCCCTAAGCCCCCGGTGGGAACGCCGCCCTGGTCTGGCCGGCCACCCAGCCGAACCAGGACCCGCTGCGCTCCCCTACCAGGGGCCCCACTACTTCGACAGCCCGCTTTCGCCCCACGTCCCCAGGCTGTTCGGCTGCGCCCGACCACCTCAGGTTGAGGTGGTCGGGCGCAGCGGGCCACACCTAGGACGTAGGCAGGAGCCAGTCAGGGGCCCGTGGGGGCCTCGGCTCGGCCTAATAGCTCACAGTCCACCGTGGCTGTGGCAGCCCTCCGGTGGGGGATGGGCTCAGCTAACAAGCGGACGCGAAACTGGGTGGAATCAGGCAACCACGGGCTACAAAGCTGCGGGTAAAGCGCTAGCTGCCCTAGGCAGCGCGCGCTGGCCACGCGGGCGACCTGTTTGGGTTGATGCTGGAGTAGCTTCTGGAGGTTGTCGGCGCTGGCGCTGAGCAGCCTGGCCTTAGGAGCCGCTGCCCGGCCCTTGGTGCCGACCCGTCGTAGCCCATACGAGTAAGCTGCCCAAGACGGGCTCGACCGTTCGTTGCCGGACGCGGCGCCTCTGCTGGCCCACCCGACTGGGTTGGCGGTGCCAAGCGCGACGATAGGCCGCCTCAAAGGCCGAGCGCACAACCTTCTGCGGAGGCGCGGCCGGCGTACACGCCCTCTTGCGGGGGCCCGGTTGGCAGTCCGGCTAGGCGGCCCGGTACTGCTGGACCCAGTTGCCAGCTTGGCTGATCGCATCCTGGCGAAAAGGGAGCAGCTTACCGACCGGGCAGCGAAACGCAGCTACTTCCGCCTCGTAGCTAAAGCCTTCGGCAGCTGGCTTATAGGGCCCAAAAACGGGCATCCAGGGCGTAATTCCGCGCTGTTCGAGGAAGGCCTAGTGGAAGCCGGTCGAGTACCCGATGTCGGCTACGAAGTCCCGCACAGTCAAGTCGTTGGCCGCCAGCCGTGTTGGCCGTGGTGGTACCAGCTTCGGCAAGTGGGTGCTGGCGCGGCGGTCGGCGAAGTCCACTTGGCGGTGGCTGATAAGGCCGGTAGCCGTATCCCCGGCCCCGCTACCGAGGTAGTGGAGCGCGCGCGCTTTGCCGGGCTTGACGGAAATGCGCGCTTCGGGGTCAGGGGGCGGTCGGGCGTTTTATTGCGCAGCAACTGCGCCTTCGGGTGCTGCGCACCCAGCCCACTGGCCGGCGGTCCCAATCCTGGTCAACAGGACCACTGTAGCTAGCCGTCGTCCCTGCCCGCGTGCTCTTATGTCGACACGAGGTGCTCCTACGCCTCGAACGAAGTCGCCCTCCACTGGAACGCGCCGCTGGTGTACTTGACGGGTGCGCTTGAGGGCCTGCAAACGCCCGGCGGGCTGCTGCAGAGGGCGAAGTGCGGGCGGGAAATGAACGAAAGAACGTCCGGCAGCGGGGAGCGGCGCCGCGCTACCGCTGGGTACTCACGGGGCCTCTTTTACCAGCCTCCCAGGGCTTTCCCAGAGCTTACGCATCAAAAAGTCGCTACGTTGTTTCTGCCGTTTGGAAGGGCATTTGCTAGAGAAGAGAAGAGCGTACGAAGGACACTCCAGTGGCTCCAGATGCTGCAAAAGCACTTGTTGTTTTTTGATGCGTAAGCCCTGACCAGCCTCCCACGTAGGGGAGCCAGCGGGTAGTAGCGCGTTAGGTCAACTAGGTTTCCTTCTGTTGCCTTAGGCCCGGCATAACGTTTAGTGATTTACCGTTTGCAGAATCCTATATTGGCCGGCTTCGCGAGCGCATCTCCCCTCGCCTAGCGGAGGCGTTACTGTAGCAGGGGGTGCGGCGGGGTGTGCCGCACATAATCAAGTAGCTTAGTCAGGAGCTCCCTCGATACTACGGGCACCAGAGGCAGTAAGAACGAGGCGGCAGCGGTGTCTACATACCTGAGGTGGTCGGCTAAATCGGGACAGAGTTAGGACGTAGGTTGGGTTCAGCAAGGTGTGCCTTTCGGAGCCACGTCTAGTCAAGCCGCGGAGAAAATTAAGTGGTGAGATGGTCGGTCAACTGGGGTACATCAGCACTTATTTCCTGCTGCTTAAGCGGCTGCCGTGGCGGGGGCGTACTAGTTAGTTGCCTTGCTTTACGCTCGCCAGGGCTGCCGCTATCTGCTGCTCCAGAAGTTGCGTGACAACCGTTATTTCTTCTTCCCGCGACTGCTCATAGGCTAGGGCAGCCGGCGTAGTCGGTGATTCTTCCCACCGGGCTAGCTCAGCCAGGGTATCCAGGCGATTGAGGGAGCTATCGAGACGTTCGTACAGTTGGACCCACGTCCCGCTGGCATGCTCCGGGTGCTGCGCCAAGGCTACGCGCAGCTCCAGCATCTGCATCACGATGTGCGCCATTTTCTGCAAGCGCTGCTGCTCGGCAGCCGATAGCTCCCGGGGCTTGCGGTCAATGACGCACAGTGCCCCGATGTTGTAGCCATCAGCCGTGCGCAGGGGATGCCCAGCGTAAAAGCGCAGGTTTAGCGCTTCGGCAACTCCAGGTTCCGTGAGTTGGCAAGGGGCAGCCTTCAAATCAGCATAGATGGTCGTGTCCTCTTGTAGAATGGCCACCGAGCACACGCTCTCGTTGCGGGCAACGCGCTCCGCCCCAGCCATCCCAAAGTTGGCCTTGAACCAGACCGTACCCTCATCGACGAGCGAAACCAAGGCAATCGGCACGTTAAAAAGTTTTGCCGTGAGGCGCACCACCTCATCGAATATCGCATCAGGTGCCGTGCCTAGTACGCGGTAGGGTGCCAACGCTTGTAACCGTTCATAGTCATTTTCCGGAATGAGGGAAATAACGGTAGTAGCCATAGCAATAAAAGGTAGAAAGCGCGGGAATTGTCAAATTTAGTGATTTTCTGTGACTATTCCTCAAAATGCTGGAGATTTTCTTGCTATTGGTTCCGATGCTAGACTGAAGTAAAGGGGTTAGCCCTTGTGCTGGTAGGGCTTACTTTTCGTCCTACCCCCCGCCGGGGCATCCTGCCATCTTGGGAGCATGGTCGACTAGCAGGACGAGTTTAAGCGCATTCTGACGCCGGGCCTTGGGCGGCTCAGCGCGGCGGCAGCGGCGAGAGCGGCAGGGTAGTAACGGCCCGAGGCTTGGTCGGGGGGCGGTTAAGCACGCCGCGAGGGGCTGGTCGCTTGGTCGGGGGGTAGCGCGGCGGCTTTCATGCCCCGGCTCCCGTTGGTCGGCTACCACCCGTAGTTACTACCTGACAGGCTTGGTAGCGCCCGAAAAAGATGCATGGACCTCCTCTGTAGCCGGCGCAAACTCGCGTTGTGCAAACTCGCGCGCGTACTGGGGTTCTCGTTACAACGGGGCGAAAAATTACGGTAAGGCCCAAGCCCTTGTTTATCAACGCATTTTGCTAACGTCTCAACAAATGTTCGTTTTATGAGGCAAGCGGTAGCTAACCAAAAGGTATCCTTTACTAGTCGATTCCGCGCCTTTTATTGGCGTCTCCTAAATCAATGAACCACCTCAGGCCTGCTTAGTGAGATAACGAGACCCATACCGTAATTTTTCGCCCCGTTGTAACGAGAACCCCAAGTACAGCCAAAAGCTAGTCATTCTAAAAAGCTACACTGAGCATCTTAAAACGGACGTTTTTTGAGGCATCAGCTTACTTCTATTTCCCTTACCGATACTTTCCGTTCCAACTCTCGTGCGACCCCTATTTAGTAGATATTCGCCTGAAAAGCAAACCACTACCAGCATCAAGAATTATTTTATTGTCACTTGGTTTAATTATGTGCCAAGATAATTTGCCATTAGCATTATTAATTAAAGCTAAGCTATCCCCGCTTGCATTCACTTGGTACTGGTATTCTATATTTTTTAGACCGGGCTCTACACTTAGTAATGCACTGCTATCCTTAATGCTGATAGTAAATACTCCTTTACTGTCTTGCGCTGTCCATATGCCAATTAAAGAAGTATTAGTAACAGTAGCCACCAATCGCTTTTGAAGTGCTAAAACAAATACTCCCAAAAACACTGGCATAAGAAGTATTACTATTTTTAGGAAAATATTAGTATTTTCAGATTTTCTCGCTACAATAAAACCAAGTGTTATACCAACAGTAGTAAGCAATACCCCAACAACTTCGGAAAATTCATTTCCTATAAAGTACCCTATTACTGCATACAAGCCAGCAGTTACAATGGACCACGTATTCACTTTGGGTTTTTGAGTATTTTCACTTTTAGAAATCATAATCTCATTTTTTTACTTCTTCTTTAACTTTATCCGAAACCATATTCTCTACCGTCGTTGTCCCTACTGTAACCCCAGCTTGACCTGCTACAATAGTAGCATTAACATTAGCAGTTCTAGATTGTTCAGCGGCGTTAAAAATCTTCCCAGCAGCCTTTTTAGCGTTCCTATTACTAATGCTTCCGCCTGCATCAGCAAATGCTTGTCTAATGGTTTTAGCTTCTTGGCGAATAAATGCTTTTCTTTCTTGCGAAGTTGAAGCTTTACCCATTGATTCTCGAATAGCGTCTCCTGCTGCCTCTTTGGCAGTCTCTTTAAGACCATCCGTTGCTAAGCCTACACCAGCCATTGGCACGGATACAATCATCGAAACCATGAGGTCTTGTTGGTCTAGTCCATTCTGCGAACCTAAGAGATTATTGACTCCTTGTTCCGTCAGATTACCTGCTGTTTCTCCTACCACTCCTGTCCCTAACGCAAGATACGCAGCATTAGCACCGCCAATGGCTTCTATGCCCCCTAGTGCTCCGAGTGCTGAAGCTCCCAGCCCACCAGTCAATCCTACTACTGCACCGGCTGCTGTAGAGGCTAGGACCTTTTTCCATCCACCATTTTTAAATCCATATTTGTAAGCACCAAATCCAAATCCGACCACAGCTCCTACTGCTGCTGTTATGCAAGTGGGACAACGCCCATTCGCATCGGCATAGCGCACGGCATTGTCATAGCCAAAGGAGTACGGTGTCCACGACTCCTGTCCGTTTTCAATCTCTGGGTCCCCAGCGTGCCACCGCAGTAGCTGCGGGTCGAAGAAGCGCCAGTCCTGGTGGTTCCAGGCCAGACCCAAGTCAGCCTGAAATTCCTTGCCATTAAAGCGGTAGTTATTGAGCCCTTTGATGCCAGGTGAGGGCGGCGCGAGCCCGGCCAGCTCCAATCCCGCCGGGTCATACTGCGTCTCTTGCACCTGCAGGCCGGGCCGGTGTTCGACGGTTACGTCATCAAAGAAGACATCCACGTCGCTCTCGTTGCCCACGTAGGCCGTCACGTAGCCATCCTGGGGCACGAGGACGCGCACCTGAAGCGAATCGTAGGCATTGCGAAAGCTCGGGCGCAGCTGGCGGGTGCGTTGACTCACCAGGGCCGAGTCCTTATTGAAGAGGAGTACCCGCAGGTAGCCTTTGGGGACGCCGTTACTGAGTTGGGGAATGGACGAGAGGCCCGCGGCCACGCCCACTTGCAACAGGGGCAGGTCCGAGCGCTTGCGCCCATCAAAACCCGCCGGCGGTGGCGAAGCGGGATGCAGTAGATTCGCGATAAAGGCGGCCAGCGAGAACAAGAAGCCGTGCTGCACGGGCTGCTGATACAGGCTATAAGCACTCACGGTGAGCGTGTCGCCTTGCTGCACCCCGAGCTGGGTCAAGGGTCCCAGGGGCTGGGGGCCAGTCGAGCCCGAGCCGTCCGCAAAGGGGTGGGCCGCGGCGTTGAGCTGGGCCACGAACTGCCCGGAGTGGGCCAGGTTTTGCCCCCCCACGTTGCCCACGTTCTGGGCGATGGGCGCACTCACGGAGAGCGAGTCAAACTGCTGCTTCTCCCGTTTGTGCGTGTTGTCGTCCTGCTCCAGGGTGGCAGTAAGCGTGCGCACCTGGCCGGCGCGGTAGGCCAGGCGCAGGTTGCCCAGGTGGTCCTTGAGGGTGAATTCGCGCTGGTAGCGCACCGAGACTTGCCCGGCCGGGTCTTGGCTGACGAAGCGCAGCACGCGGCCCTCGGCGTGGGGGAAGAACTTCAGACTATCCTGCTCGTACTGGTAGGGCCCCAGATAGTCCGTACGCTGGGGGGTCGGCTTGCCGGTCTGGTAGACGAGCTTGGCCACTTTCTGCCCGGCGGCCGTGTAGCGAAACACCACGCTATCGCCCACCTGCCCAAAGTGAATCTGCCGCGGCAGGTTCAGGTGGTTGTACAAGATGCCCGTGAGGCCCTTGTTCTTATCCTGGGTCAGGTTGCCGTTGGCATCGTAGCTATACTCCTGGCTCTGGTGCACGCCTTGCTCCTGGAAGTCCCCCGCCAGCGACGTGGGCGCCCCGTTATAATTGGCGGGCCGGGGCAGTTGGTTGCCCGTGACGGCGTCATCGACGGCCTGCAAGCGGTTGCCCTGGTAGGCATAGGTCAGGTTATCCACCGCCCCGTACTGCTTGCCCGTGGCGTGGGTCGCGTTCTGGAGCAGGCCCTGGCGGCGCAAGGTCCGGATGTTGCCGTTGTCGTCGTAGCTGACGAAGGCGAGGCGGTAGTTGTCCTTTTCCTGGTTCCAGGCCGTGGCCGAGGCCAGGGTGCCGGCGCTGCCCCCCGCCCGGGCCACGAAGTCCCCTTGCAGCAGGCGGTTCAGGGGGTCGTAGACGTAGCCATAGGCCCGCTGCACCCCGTCGCGGCCCCGCCAGGTCTGGCCCGTCAGGTTGCCGTTGTACTGCTCGTAGCCCAGAGTGAAGCCCCGCTCGTAGTGCAGGCTCAGACTGAAGAGGTCGTGCTTGGTGGGGTTAGGCGAATAGGGGTCGTTGAGACTGGTGAGCCAGCCGCGGATGTTGTAGGCGTAGTCTACGTCCTGCCGCAGCCGGCCCGTGGCCAGGCTCTTGCGCGTGACCTGCCCGAGTTCGTTGTACTGCACCGAGTCCAACAGGGCCGGGCGCGCCTCGCCCGGCAGCTGCTGGCGCGTGCTCAGGAGCCGGTTACTATGGTCGTAGGCGAAGAACTCGCTGACCGCCACGGGGGTATGGCTGGGCCCTGGTGCACGGCCACGCGCTGCACTACTTTGCCCGTGAAGTCGAGCTGGGTGGTAAGCAAGTCCAGGTAGGGCTGGTGGGTAGTGGGGTCCTTCCGGGCATTCGTCGTTTGCACCTGCACGGGGCGGGCGCGCTCGTCGTAGAAGGTGGTCGTCGTCAGCCACGCCGCCTGGGTGAGGTCGCCCTCCGCCACGCCCAGTACCCGAGTCAGCGTGCGCGTGG
>JAABUK010004353.1_pt1 | contig 23104 bp, 30 predicted proteins | sample 5559141 | NCBI WGS metagenome assembly JAABUK01 (sample SAMN10711869, study PRJNA513367) | rock metagenome | isolation source: Antarctica rocks | place: Antarctica: Victoria Land, Pudding Butte nord | collected 2016-01-03
CTCTATCGAATGCGGTAGAAGCGATCAGAACAAGCTTCGCTACATGCGTGTAGTAGGCAGAATAGAGAGCGCTATCGAATGCGATAGACGCGATCAGAACAAGCTCTGCGAGTGCGAGCGTTGCAGGTTCAAACCGACCCTGAATTAATCAGACCCGATTGATCAGACAGTGAGCCTGCTACAAAGACGCGTTCGATATTGACCTCATCATTGAGACGATCAATGAACAGAACAAGCAATGCGACGCATGTAGTAGGCAGGAACCGAAATAGTGAGCCTGCTTCAATGGCACGAACGGAACAAGCGCTATCGAATGCGTCACCCGATAGCTAGCCTGCTTGAAAGGCACGAATCGACAGTGAGCCTGCTTCAAAGACGCGTCCTATATTGACCTCTTGACCGAGTCAGTCACTCAATAGCTAGCCTGCTTGAACGACACTCGAAGTGAGCCTGCTACAATGGCATCAGAACCCGATTCAGCAACGAACCTCTTACTCGTACCTTCTACGATTTATCTCTATTCACGACATTGACAACAACAGCAAAGATGATATGTACTGCAGACAGGGTAGCATATACTATATGCCTCGAGAGGATAGAACATATACTATATGCCTGAAAACAGGAAGATATGAGCTGAAACCCGTTCATCGTTGAATATTTGAAGCTGAATAGAAAGAGCCTGCTTGAATGACAAGAATAGTGAGCCTGCTACAAGGGCAGATAACGATTGATCTCGCCGTCGAGCCCGTCACTCGAAGTGAGCCTGCTACAATGACAAGCCAATAGTTGACCTCTTGATTGAGCTCGTCGAACAGAAGACAAGCCCTATCGAATGCGGTAGGCATGAACGAAACAAGCCCTACTACATGCGTGTAGTAGGCACGAACGAAACAAGCCCTGCTACATGCGTGTAGTAGGCACGAACCAGAAGTGAGCCTGCTACAATGACAGACAAGGATTGACCTCGTCGTTGAGCCAGTCACTCGATAGCTAGCCTGCTTGAAAGGCACGAACCGATAGTGAGCCTGCTTCAATGACACGAACGAAACAAGCGCTATCGAATGCGATAAGCCTGAACCAGAAGTGAGTCTGCTACAAAGGCAGATAACGATTGACCTCGTCACCGAGCTCGTCACTCGATAGTGAGCCTGCTTGAACGGCATCCGAAACCGAATTCAGCCACGAACCTTTCTTTATTCGCACCTTCTACGATTTACCTCTATTCACGACATTGACGACAACAGCAAAGATGATATGTACTGCAGACAGAGTAGCATATACTATATGCCTCGAGGGAATAGAACATATACTATATGCCTGAAAACACGAAGATATGAGCTGAAACTCGTTCATCGTTGAATATTTGAAGCTGGATAGAAAGAGTCTGCTTGAATGACAAGAATAGTGAGCCTGCTACAAGAGCAGATAACGATTGACCTCGCCGCCGAGCTCGTCACCCGAAAACAAGCTCTATCGAATGCGATAGGCATGAACAGAACAAGCTCTACTACATGCGTGTAGTAGGCACGAACGGAACAAGCTCTACTACATGCGTGTAGTAGGCACGAACGAAACAAGCTCTGCTACATGCGTGTAGCAGGCACGAATCAGACGACAACGATTGACCTCATCGACTGAGCCCGTCACCCGATAGTGAGCCTGCTTGAACGGCACCCGAAGTGAGCCTGCTACAATGACACGAAAAGAACAAGCCCTACGATGTAGTAGACCTGAATCAGAAGTGAGTCTGCTTCAATGACATTTGACAAGAAGAAATAGGCTTGGAACGCCTGATGAAATGAGCTTGAAACGCTCTATGTCAAGAAGGAATAGACTTGAAACGCCTGATGAAATGAGCTTGAAACGCTCAAATAGAACGGTAGCGAAATGAACAAGAAAGAAAGAAGCTGATTGAAGCAATGAAGTCATTGCTTGACTGAAGAGGGGGGAAGTAATGTTACGAGCGTGCTCAGCCTTCTACTGAAACGCGTGTCCTTTGAGCGAGCCTAGACTCTATCGAGCCTAGCACTCACCCTTTCTTCTGTACATATAGTCTTCGCACCTAGATAGATCTCGCTCTTTAGCTTTGAATCCTCGTTTACCTGGTTTACCCTTCGTTTATCTGTACCTCTATGACTTGCTCTAGGCATGGTTTTAACATTGAGCTTGAAATATAAAATTCTTGAGCAAAGACTCAAAAGACTTGAAGTTTAAATGTAAGTTTTGACTTGAATTGATCAAGAAGAATGATGTTAAAGTGATTAATGATGATGTGTTATTGACGATGAATTCAACTTCAGAAAGTCATTTAACTTAGTCATTCTGCATGTAGTTGATGAAGACTTGAAGATAATGCTTCATGACAGCATTAATTCTTTTGATTTAATCATTGATCTCAAAGTGATATGTTGTTGATAACTTAATGTTTATCTTCAGCATTTTACACATATGCTTTCAAACATTGAAGATAAATTGTGTGTCTCAATCAGATATGAAGAACTTGAGTAAATCATAATGTTTTCAAACATGAGCATAAAAGCAGTTAATAACTTCTTCAACTTTCATAAAAGTGATGAGAACTAAATGTTTCATTTTGATAAAATGATTGACAAAGATTAAAACATATTTATATGTAATACTCATGAAGATACTGAGCGATAAAGAATCTACATAGTTCATGAAGATATCACGTCAACGACGTTTAAAGATTGAAAGAAAACACAATTATTCTTAAGTTTATTGTTTAAAGAGCTTAAAATGTGTGTACATGTAACAGTTTTATACGAAGCATTGAATATACTTATAAATGTTTGATTATCAGTAGACTCAACTGATCAGTTCATAGCTTTTTGCTCTTTCTGAGTGATCATTAATGACATTATCATGAGCGAGCTGAATGATACGAAAACGTAGTTTATTTAAGTTGAGCATGTACTTTCTTTCTTGAAAGTACAGATGATTCTCATGTTCTTTACGCTTAACTAAAAAAATCTTGTTGTGATGTTGTGCTTCATTGCAAAGCACTTTGATTATTTGAACTGCGAATTTATCATTGATTTCAACTTACTTTCACAATGTCTGAGTGAAAGTATTAACAGAATCTTCATCAAGATTCAGAGTATCTTGATTTAGCTGAGACTCAACGTCTTTAACGTCAAATTCTTTGATTTCTAGATTTATGAAAGTTAGAATTTGCGAAAATGCTGAAATAACTGAGAACAAATGTAACTGAACTGAATTTAGAGCGATGATTTGTGACTAAAGCTTCATGACTTTGATGTTGAAGACATTGAGAACAAGATTCTCAACAATATTAAGATTTAAAACATGAGTTTTCAGAATTGTTTAATGTTGATATTGATGTTAAGAATCAAATGTATTTTTCTCTTTAAAAAGATTTTCTGAGCAACGTGTCAAAACATTCAACTTATCATCAATCTTGTTGAAATAATAAGCGATGTGATAATTGAATTTAAACAGAAACTCACTTCAATGAGCTTAATGATGACTCAACTGCTTAGTTAACATGAAATACTTAAGATTTTTGTGATTCATGATCATCTCAACAGAATAAATAAAGTCTTCAAGCTTTGATCATCATTTCTTGAAAGCGCAAACAATGATCATGAGTTCTTTATCATAGATCTCATAGTTACACTCGATTAAGTTATGCTTCTTCAAAAAGTAAGTGACTGAATGAAAAATCTCATTCTCATCATATTGAGAAAGAATGTCTTTGAATATATAGTTCAAAGCATTGATTTCTATCACAATCTTGTGTTCTGAATTATAGTAATGAAGAATAATCTTGAAAGTGAAGACTTTCTTAAGAATGTTGAATGCAATCTGACATTTCTGAGATCAAACAAAGAATACATCTTTTCTGATAAGATAAGTGAGCGAGATAACTATTTTACTATAGTCATAAATGAATCTTTTATAGAAGTTCGCGAAATCTAAAAAACTTTAAATGTCTTTAATGTTGATCAAGATGAATCAGTTAACAATGATGTTTATCTTAGAAAAATTCATCTTGATCTTTTCAATGATGATTATCAATTCTAAATACAAGACTTGAGTGATGTGAAACTTGCATTTGATTATATTCATCTGAAGATCTGCTTCTCGCAGCTTTCGCAGAATGAGCTTGACATGAATTTCATGCTCAAGTTCATTGTTGAAATAAATCAAGATGTCATTCAGATAAACTGTATAAAATTTATCTAAATGTTTGCAAAGAGTATTGTTAATATACTTCTGAAACAAGACAGACTCATTACATAAATTGAAGAGCATGATTAAATACTTGAATAATTCAAATCAAGTGCAAAAAATGATGAGAGTTTCATCTTTTTCTTTGATTCAAAGTTGATTGAATGCAAAGATGATATTCAATGTCATGATGTCAGATCATCAACTCGATTTAGAACATAAATCGTTGATATCTTAAATAATCTTGATTCATTGAATCTGTTTCGCAGTTCAATGAACCAAGTCATCAACCTAGTCATTGTCATTTTAATCTAATCTCAGCAATTCTGTTTTGATTATCTCAGTCGTGTGCATGAACTTCTGCAATCTTAAGTCAATAAAACTACTGTCTAGCCTTGATTCTGCTCGATTCATGTATATAAAAGTTGAGCTCTCGTTCTTTTCTTTCGCTCTTTGTCTTTCGTCTTGTACATTACTTGATGTATTGTTCTGTACCTAGTTCAAGTAATATAATAATCAATTCTCTATATTGATAGAATCTCTAGTTCAGTCTAGTCTCTGACATTCAGCTTGATAAAGATTTTAACTCAACTTAAATGATTTAGTGTTTCTGAGATCAGAAGCAAAGAATATTGATTCTTGATTGTGATAACGTTCAGATCTCAATAGTTCACGCAGAAGCAAAGTTCTTCTTCAGATTTCTTGATGAAGAGAACAGAAATAATCATTTGAGAGTGATTGACTTAAATGAAATCTTTGCTCAGATTTTCATTCAGATAACGACGAAGTTCTAGAATTTCATCACGACTCATGTCATACAAAGCGAAGACTGAGAATTGAGCATCTTCTTTAAAATGTATGACATGATTATGAGCTTGATGCAAAAACAAGATATCAACGTTCTTCTTGAAAAAGATATTTAGAAACTCAAAAAATTTAAATGATAAAGTTGTGATTGAATCAACATTCTTGCTTTGTTGATAAACTTCAAGATTTTCTTATGTCATGAATGCAGTCAAATAAAATTTCTTTTTCATTTGATGAAGATTCAAATGATGATTCTTATCATACATATTATCTTGAGAATGAGATAAAAACTGAGCAAAAGTTGAACTGTTTTTTGAATGAACAGTTAAAGTTGCATGATGCAATTTTGACTCATCAGAGTCTAGACTAGAAGACAAGATTGACTCAAGATTTAAGAAGACATCAATTTTCTTTAAAATGATGTTAAACACTTCAATGTTTTTGACATAAGTAGCATGATTAAAGCTTCAAGCTTTTAACTCAACTATATCAAGTTGTATAAAAGATCATTTGAATTGATCTGCTTAAAGAACAACAAAAGTTTTAAAGAAGAAAGAATTTCAACACTTGATTTTTGATGAATATTCTTTTTGAATGACTTGAAGAATACAACTAGAAACTTCTTGTTTCAGATGAAAGACAAGACTAAATGAGATTTGTTTCTTGTGAACGAGCTGAGTATTAGTTGACTTTTTATAAACAAACGAAAAATTATATTACTTCTTGTGAGCAGATGAGAAACTGAGTTACTTCTTGCAAGTGAATTGAGAACTGAATTGCTTCTTGTGAGCAAACTGAAAACTGAGTTGCTTCTTTCAAGTGAATGAAAGATTAAATTGCTTCTTGCAAGTAAACTGAAAACTGAGTTGCTTCTTTTAAGTGAATGAAAAACTAAATTGCTTCTTATGAGCAAATTGAATGCTGAATTGCTTCTTGTGAGTAATCTGTAGACTGAATTGCTCTTTGTGAGCAATCTGTAAACTGAATTGCTTCTTGTGAGTGATTCATGAACTGAGTTGCTTCTTGTGAATGAATTGAGAGCAAGACTGAAAGAAAGTTACTTTGTTAACTTCAAATGAGAAATTTTCTTCTTGTTGATTAAAATCATAGATCTTGACGAGAAATGAGCAATAATAATTAAGACAGAAAAAGAAAAACAAAATGAGAATATTGTGCTCAAAATTGACATCAATGACGTGATGATGAAGTCATGATAAACTCATGATGATGAAATATTAACTTAATTCAATGACATAAAAGAATAGTCTTTTGATATGTTTATTGAGAATCATTGTGATTTCAATGACATAAGTAATGTCATCAATTAAAGTGACTTGATCATCAAATTCTTAAAGTCTGTAAGAGTAAATTAATTAATGCAAGAAAAGATGATGTTGTTGCGTGAAGAATTTATTCATAAAGACATAAGCAAAGACTTCATTATCAATCAGAGTGAAAGTGAAAACTTTAGATTAAGCTTGATGTAGAATACAGAATATTATCATGTGACTATCTTTGAATGTCAAATCAAATTCAAAGAGTTTCAAGACAGATTTAGTAGAAAACTTTCTATATGATTAAAGTGAAAGTGAAAAGATTGAAACTAGTAAACAAGATAATATGTATACAAATTTCTGAGCATAACTTAGTTCAGAAACTAAACTTTTTTCATAAACAGCGAGACTTTTTCATTTATACTGATGATGTCATTGTCATAGACATTCATGATACGCAAAGTGAAGAACTTCTTATTTGAGCATTCTTTAGTGATTTTGCTCAAATGTTGCAATTTGCAATAGTAGTACAGCTTTCACTTATTGCAGATTTTCTTGATCTTAAAAACGATCAAAGTCTTATCTTGAATGATGATAATGACAAAGTTTAAATTCATTGACTCATTGAAAAACAAGAGAGAAAGAGACAAAGATATTGTCAAAACAACAGTCACAAAAATGATAATCTTTGAACTTAAAGAATTATTAATTAACGCAGAAATGTTCTTAACTTTAATGAATAAAATGATGACAAAGATGAAGCAAGATTAATGATGCTTAAGCTGCTAAAACTCTTCATTGATGTCAAAAAATGTTTGAACTCATTAATAAAAAATGAATGATTGAATTTCATCAAGATTTCATCAAAAAAAAAAGATGACTTAAGTGAAATAATTGACATTGCGTTTTAAACAGTCAATCAACAAGAAATCTTTCATCAAAAAACATTCTTTCTTTTGATAAAAAAGATTGTAATAATCAACAAAGTTATTCATGTCTTGCTTCAGAATTTCATGAAAATATAAATAAACATCTTCTGTTTTGAAAGAATTGTTGCAGCAATGATGCAACTTGTGTTATTAATTTGCAAAGATGAAAATGATATAAAGATCATTAACTTGATATTGACTCATTAAATTGTGAGTCTTCTTATTTATGATGAGTTGTGACTCGACATAAATGATCTTGACTCAATAAAAGAAGTAATGATCATCATTCATGTTCATGCACTGTATCAAATTCTGCTCTCATGCATTCAATTAATCTTTGTTCTTCTTATATTCAAATATGTCAAGAAGCTTCTTGAATCTAAAAGCAATGAAGACAACGACAGAGTTCACAGAAAGATGAATGATAAGAAAAGATTAATTGTTCAAGATTTGTGTGATGATTTAAGTTATCATCATGAAAGACTGAGAATTAAATTGTATATAGATTGAAGAACTGAAAATGATGAATGAGAACAAGATGATAATATCATGTTGTCAAACTTGATTTTGAAGCTTTTGCATTACATGAAAGATTTCAACTGAATTTTCAATCATATTTTGAATGAACTGTTTGATAATATGCTCATCGTCGATCAAAGAATTGTGAAGTAACTTCATTTGAGCAAAAGAGTAACTAGACAAGATTTCAATGTATGAAAATGTTGCAGAAAGTGTAAATCTTTTATAATGTCAGAAACTGAACTAAACTAAAGATACTATTAATATAAAAGACTGATATTATTATTACTTTGATAAAATCTAAATACAAGATAATACATCAAATAATGTACAAGATGAAAGATAAAAAGTGAAAGAAAAGAATGAGAACTCAACTTTTATATACATGAATCAAGCAGAATCAAGACTAAACAATAGTTCTATGATTTAAGATTACAAAGATTCATGCACATAATTGAGATGATCAAAACAAAATTGCTGAAACTAGATTAAAATAACAATGACTAGATTGATGACTTGATTCATTGAACTGCAAAACAGATTCAATGAATTGAAATTATTTAAAACATCAACAATTTATGTTTTAAATTAAGTTGATGATTTGACATCATAACAATCATTGATGTTTTAAATAATCTCAATTCATTGAATCTATTTTGCAATTCAATGAATCAAGTCATTAATTTAATCATTATTATTTTAATTTAGTTTCAGCAATTCTGTTTTGATTATCTTAATCATGTGCATGAATCTTTGCAATTTTAAATCATAAAACTATTGTTTAATCTTGATTCTGCTCAATTTATGTATATAAAAGTTGAACTTTCGTTCTTTTCTTTTGTTCTTTGTCTTTCGTTTTATACATTATTTGATGTATTGTTTTGTATTTAAATTTTATCAAAGTAATAATAATATCAGTCTTTTATATTAATAGTATCTTTAGTTTAGTTCAGTTTCTGACATTATAAAAGATTTACACTTTCTGCAACATTTTCATATATTGAAATCTCATTTAGTTATTCTTTCACTCAAATGAAGTCATCTTACAATTTCTCAATTGATGATGAGCATGCTGTTAAACAGTTCATTCAAAGTATGATTGAAAATTCAGTTAAGATCTTTCGCGTAATGCAAGAGCTTCAAAATCAAGTTCAACAACATGATGTTATTATTTCATTCTCATTCATCATTTTCAGTTCTTCAATTTATATAAAATTGAATTCTCAGTCTCTTGCAATAATAGCTCAGATCATTGCACAAATCTTGAATAATCAATCTTTCTTCATCATTCATTTTTTTTTGTAAATTCTGTTGTTATCATCATTACTTTTAAATTCAAGAAACTTCTTAACATATTTGAATATGAAAACAATCACAACGCACGCAAAGCAAATTTTTGAAAAGAGCAATACAATCAAAGCAGAATGAATCTAGAAGATGAATAAACGACGATGAATTGCATGAACTGCAGCAATGCTGATTCAGAAATGATTGCAAGCAATGTTGACTTGTCATGATGAAACAGCAACGCAAGGTCAAAAAGCTTATGCAATAATGAGAAGTATGTTGCTAACATTATTGATCTTCTAATACAGACATCAACGTTAGAGAAAGAGAAGAACAAAGATCATTCGTGAAAAGAAGTAACAGTGAAGCTGATGCAACGTCTTCAAAACGATTCAGAAGAAAAAAACAATGAGAATCAGAATGCGTTCATTGCGAAAAATGTACAGAAACTGAAGACATTCGTACAACTGCTTAGCAAGCAGCTACAGACTTAAAATAGCACGCAAACACAAAATAGCATGCGCTTCTCATTGAGAATCATGTCATGAGCGAACGTGACAAGAGAAGAAGTAACAGCGAAGAAGCAACGTCTCAGAGACGAATTGTCATTGCTTCGCAAGAGATGAGAAGTCATGATGAAAATAGCAGAAAGAAAGAAAATAAAGAAGATACAAAAGAAATCTATTGAACAGATTCTTCAAGAAATCACAAACGTGTTGACAGCTCAAAGAAATCTAATCATGTCTCTTTAAAAGCTTAAAAGCAAAGACATCACACTTCACGCAGTGAGCTCAGAAACTTGAGCAAATCTGAAAAGATCTCAGGCATGAGCAAAGAAAATTGCGAACTCGATGCATATAGTGTGTTGAATCTTCGCTGTGCTAGCACATGAAATACACATCACAATAAACACAAACAATCAGAAAGTGATCATTAAAAGTCTGGTAAAAGACAACGCAAGACTTCATGAGAATTTAAAGATTCTAAGAATAATTTGACTCAAGAAAGTAATTGAAAGTGAGAAGATTCACTTGTCGCTCATTGTAAAGATTGCAACTGAAGCGATAATGAATCAACTAATGAACGAAAGCATGCTAGACTTGTATCAAGAATGCTCATGCAAACTGTTTGAAAAGAACTGTCACATCACTCAGTGTTACAGATGCTTCAAATTTGATCATATGATCAAATTCTGCAAGAAGAAACAACGCTGCGCTAAATGCGCAGACAAACATCACATCAAAGAGTGCATGATGTCTTTGAATAAAAGACGTTGTGTCAACTGCAATGAAGATCATGAATTCTAAAGACGCATCTGTCTCAAATGATGATAACAGATGAAACAGACGTCAGAAATTTACAGAAACAGATCGATCAAATATTTGAAAGCATTGAAATACAATCGCGCATTTCTCTCGCTGTTTCTGAACTCTTTAAGCTCAATGAATTCGTTGAGCTCAACAGACTTCGTAGATTCAACGAACTCTTCAAGCTCAACAAGCATCATGTTGAAAACATGCAATTGAGACGTTGAATCAACATGACAAATGCTAGAAGTCAAGAAGAGATGAGTCAATCTCTTCTTATGCGTGACTAGCGATTCAGATGAGACAACATTTGAGCAGACTTAGAAACGTTCAATCAGAAAGTGCAAAAGACTCTCAGTGATCGAAAGCATACAAAGAGTCTTTTCAGCGCAGAATCAACAACAGTTACAAATAACTTTATGATGAAACAACTCTTTCTACGAATTTTACAGTACAACATCAGAAAGTCATTAAAGATTCAAGAATCATTCTTGATCAACAGAGAAATTCGCAAATTCGACATAATAGTCATACAGAAGCAAGAACACAACATTAATGACTTGCAATCATTTAACTCAGCTCACAACTTCTTTCATCTAGTGAAAAACTCGTCATCTCAATCAAGAACATGCATATATGTTAACAAACATTTAAGATTCGATCAATGAATAGTAGAAACAGCTTATTATGATTCTAGCCTTCGTTTATTCTTCGTCTAGTCTTCATCTGATTTCATTCTAATCGAGTCTAGCACAGAGCTGAGAAACACACATATAAGAATCGAGTTCTTTTCTGTAGTTACTTTTCTTTCTTAGCATTTATCTATTAGTTAAATGACATTTCTATGACTCGCTCTAGATCGATTTCTAACAGTAGATAAATGCTAATCAACTACTCTGCTATCGACGTGTAGATGATACGAAATAACCTACTTCGTTCATTCAGAAAATTCGCAAGAAATTCTTTGAATTACTTTCATCAAAACACATCTTCAAATTTACTCAAATTTACTCAAATTTATCAAATCAATCACTCAATCTTCTCACAATCTACCTATCTTTATCTTCAATCTCTCACAATGACACACGACTCTGAATCAGTTGAGTCACAAACAGCTCGTCTGCTTAGAAGCACTGCTAATAGACGAGTTTCTCTTATTTCTTTCAATGCTTCAATGAGATTTCAGAATGTCGCTATCTCATGAGACATCAACACAAGTCAACAACTTCATCAATGAGCTATTGATTAGTCAGACGAGATTATCAAGATGCTGATTGAGTTAAGAAATCAACGAGACATGACTTTGAAACTCAATAAGCAATGAATTGATGTTCAAGTTGATCACATCAAGAGACTTGATGAGCTAAAGATCAATTAAATGACAATAGACACTCAAGAAGAGACTATCATTAAACTACAAGAGAAAGTCTTGAGTCTAAAAAAGAAACAGCGTTCAGCGAATCAATTTCAATCTCATCAGTCTACTGAATCTCAAGTTTCTACGAAATCTCTACCTCGTCAATCTATCGAGAATCATACTCGACGTGAGTCGTTCACTCTATTCAATAATGATCATCACAAGTCTTTCAAGTTTTTGAACTCATCTGTATTCATTGATGAAGATGAATCAATATGAGATAGCTGAAGAATCAAGATGAACGACAAGCTTCAGACAAATGTCGATCACTTCGATAATGAGAATATCTGTATTGTCTATGTAATATCTAGACTAAAAGATGATGCTGCTGAACATATCTTCGCTTGACGTCGTCATGACGCTTCGCATTCTTACATCTCGATCTATGAGCTATTTGAGCATCTGAAAGAAATATACAATGAACTGAATAGAAATTGAAAGTGTCGTTGCAAGTACAACGCTTTGAGACAAACAGACAAGCTCTTCAACGTCTTCTACTTCAACTTTATGAAGCTATTCAACTATCTAGACTACGATGATTGCATTCTGATGAATGATCTTCAGAATAAGATCAACAATCGCTTGCAGAATGCTCTGTCAGTATGTTTTGAAGACTTCGCTTCACTTCATCATCTCAAGATCTTTCTTCAAGATGTGAATAATAAACAGCAAGTCAACTATCAGCTACGCAGTCAGCTTTGCACTGTCACTGTCAAAGTCACTGTCGTATCTGATAAACACGTTGCTACTTCATTGTCAGTGACGACTTTGATAATCAATTATGTTAAGTCTATTCTCTCTTCTACTTCTGAGTCAGCAAGATCATCTATCATCTGCTATACTTGCAAGATCTTAAGTCATTTGTTCAAGAATTGTTCTCAGAACAAGATTAATACTTCTGCATCTTGTGCATTCACTCTTTGTCTACATGAAATCATCATTTCGAAGAATAAGAAGAATGAGAAAATGTCTTCTTTCAAAGATAGCGAGGCAAAAAACTAGAGACTTTCATCAAAGACGCGATGAAAAAGATGTTAATTTCTTCAACAATGAGCATGTCAGATGATTCTTTTGCTTCTGAATCTTTGACTATTGAATGTGTACTTTCTAGCAATGAAATTAGTTACTCATTGAAGTCATTGATAGACATCGAAGCTGCTGACTATTCATTCATTGATGAAGTGATTGTGCAGATTGTTTGTGATCAGTTGCAAATCAAGTCTTTGACTTTGATCAAAGCGAAGTCAATTCAAGAATTCGACGATCACTATGCTAAGAAACTCATTACTCATGTCATTTATTTGAACCTGACTGTTCAAGATCATACGATTGACACAGCTTTTATGTTGATCACTTGATTAAATCAACATCAAATGATTCTTGAAAAAATCTGAATGAACAAAATCAATCTAGTAATTGATATGCAAATCGATTCTCTTCGATTTTCAGATTTCACTCTCAATTTGAAATTGATTGTTCTACTCACAAGCAACAAGACAACTACGAAGCAGAAGAGTTTAACTTCTACTCATATACTGAAGAGATCTTTCACTATCTTTCAACTCAGTCTGAAATCACTCTCTTTCAGTCAGTTCAATGAGAAGTCAGTTAAACTAATTGAACAGTTAAAATCGCGCGACGCGACTTTAACTAGCGTCAAAATTTCTAAATCAACGTCAGGTTCAATGAACATAGCAATGATAGAAACAGCGACATATAGAATGTTAGTCAAATGATCAGACGTCAAGATCTTTGCTGTTATCATCTTGAAAATCGATCGACTCATAACTACAGTTGAAAACAAGTCTGAAGAAGTGAATCTGCATGAGCTTTTTCATGCTGAAGCTCTCAAGTAAGTCAAGATCAAGCTTTTCTTTGAATATCATGACTATCTAGACATCTTCGATTGAGCAATAATCAATCAGCTATCATTGCATCGTTTCTACGATCACAAAATTGAGTTGATCGATGAAGAAATACTCTCGCGAAGCAGACTATATCAGATGTTCAATCACAAGCTTCAGAAGATAAAGAAGTATCTGATCAAACATCTGAACAAAGAATTCATTTTCTTCAGCTTTGCATCATACGCCTCGCTCATCTTGTTCATTGAAAAGAAAGACGAAAGTCTGCGTTTCTGCGTTGATTACAGAAAGCTCAATGCTTTGATCAAACGAAATCACTACTCTTTGTCATTGATAGACGAGACTCTCGCTCATATACAAGAAAGCAAGTATCTGACTCGATTGAACATCATTGTCGCGTTCAACAAGCTACGCATGCACTCAGGTAGCGAAGATTTGACTATCTTTATTATCTTTTTCGACTCATACAAATATCATGTAATGCTCTTTGAATTAATCAACGAATCAACGTTCTACCAACATTATATGAACGACGTATTGTTCAAATATCTACATCAGTTTTGTCAGATTTATCTAGATGACATTATCATCTACAGCAAGATCTTGAAGAAACACAAGCGACATGTATGATTGATCTTGAATAGACTACGAGAAGCTGATTTACAGATAAACATTGATAAATGCAAGTTTCATGTTCAGAAAATCATCTTTTTAAAACTTTTGATGTCAATTGAGAGACTTAAGATGAATTCACGAAAGATGCAAGCAGTCGTTGATTAATCTACACTCAATAATCTCACTCAGATGCAGTTCTTCATTGACTTCTGCAATTTCTATTGACGCTTCATTAAGAACTTTTCAAAAATTGTTCGTTCAATGATTCAACTCATTCAAAAGAAGATCATATTTGAATGAAATGAAGTCTGTCAAACTGCATTTGACCACATGAAGAGATGTATGACTGAAACTTCTATACTTCGTCACTTTGATCAAACTTGCGATTTCATTCTTGAAATTGACTCATTCAACTACGTCAACAATGAAGTTCTGTCTCAATATGATGACGAAGATGTTTTACATTTGATTGTCTTCTATAGCAAGAACATGTCTTCTGCTGAATGCAACTACGAGATATATGATAAGAAACTGCTGATCATAATTTGAGCTTTTGAACACTGATGACTTGAACTGAAGCTGATCAACATTTCTATCAAGATGTTCATCGATCATCAAGCGCTCATCTCATTGATGAAAGACAAGAAGTTGAGTCGACAACAGATGCGCTGAGTTCAGAAGCTAGCTGACTTCAACTTCAAGATAATGTATTGATCTGACAAACAGAACATTAAGATCGATGCATTAACTTGTTGAGCTGACTTCATGTCTAGAAATCTCAACGATGAACGCATTTGATATCAAAGAACTACTATTCTGACATTGAATCAAATGAAGATTGCTGATCTAGAGAAGAATAATGATCAATCAATCTATAGACAAGTTCTTGACGCAAATGAAATCGACGAGAATTGTACGCTACTTCGCGAAGCAATAGCAAGAGACGAAGCACAATATGAAGATATCAAATTAAAGAATTGTTGAACTCAGAATAAAATCTTGTTTCATGATAGTCAGCTATGAGTTTCGTTCAACGAACTTCTACAAATGAACCTGATTCGTGAGATACATGATCAACCGTCGATTGATCATTCTGAAATTCTTAGAACAGTGAAGATCATAAAGCGAAATTATATTGATCTTCTATGCGAAAAACGATGAATCGATATATTTGAAACTGCTACGTATGTCAACGTTCAAAGACATCAAGAAATAAATCAAACAACTTGCTTCAATCTTTATTTATATCTGAACAGTGATGGCAGAACATAGTCATGAACTTCATTATCAATCTATCTGATTTGTACAACTACAACGCTATTTTGACTGTCATCTGCAGATTGTTGAAAGAAAGGCATTATATCTCTTGCATCACTGATGATGAAGATATCACAGTCGAAAAGACAGCTGAAATGTTGCTTCAATGAGTATATTGAACTCATGATTTATCAAGCTTCATTGTATTTGATCGAGATTCTCAGTTCACCTTCATTCTTTGAAAGTTTCTTTGCAAACGACTGAGCATTTCTCTTCGATTGTTCATCGCCTATCACTCTCAGATCGACGGTCAAAGCGAATGAGTCAATCAGAATGTCAAGCAATATCTTCATTTCTTCTGTTTATACATGCAGAACGACTAGTTCAAGTGACTACTCATGATTGAGTTTGTCAACAATAACGCCTTGTTTTCAGTCATCTTCTTGACTTTCTTCTTCATGAACAAGAACTTTCACTCTCGTATGAGCTTCAACTTCGACATCATCAAGTATGAAAGCACTCGCGAACGTCTGCAGATTGCTCGAGTCGAAGATATATTCAATCACATGAATAAGACACTGATTTTCGCTCGCGAAGCATTGATCAAAACACGAAAACAAATGATGAATCAAGCTAACAAGCATAGAAAGAAGATCAATTACAAGATCGAATCAAAGATGTTTCTGAATGAACGAAACATTGTTACAGCAAGATTCTTCAAGAAATTGAATGACAAGATGCTTGACTCTTTTCAGATCACAGACTCTGTTGACTCATTCTATAAGTTGAAACTATCAGAGACTATGCATATACATGACGTATTTCATTCAGAGCTTCTTCGTTCTGTTGTTGATGACTCTCTGCCTGATCAAAAGAATGAACCCTCGAGATCAATAGTAATAAACGATGAAGACGAATGAGAAATCAACAATATATTGAACTTTCAATGATATCGAAGACAACTTCAATATCAAGTCAAATGAAAGAACTATGACAACGATCTCAACTGATATAACGCTGATGATGACGAGTTTATGAACGCTCAAGAGATGGTTGATGAATTTCATATCAGATATTCAAGAAAAGCGCATTAAGAAACAACATTCATGCAAACATGAATAGTCAAGAAGAGAAAGTAATGTTACGATTCTAGTCTTCGTCTATTCTTCGTCTAGTCTTCGCCTGATTTCATTCTAATCGAGTCTAGCACAGAGCTGAGAAACACACATATAAGAATCGAGTTCTTTTCTGTAGATACTTTTCTTTCTTAGCATTTATTTATTAGTTAAATGACATTTCTATGACTCACTCTAGATCAACTTCTAACACAGCTGAATCAGACATTTGCTTAATCAAATTATTAACTCGCAATGCAGATGACGAAACGCAGACGTTAAGACTTTTAAACGTCTACAATTTATGCTCACTGTCTACTACATTCACAGAGAAATCTTCAATCATTTCTCATTTGAACGAACTACTCAAGAATAACTGCAAACAACTGATCGTAGAAGATTTCAATCTACATCATTCTCACTGAGAGAAACAAAGATGCTTCACTCATCATATGACGACTGATACTCTGCTAAACGTCATCACAAACGCAAGACTGAAATTATTGCTGAAATCAGACACTATTACTCGCAAAACTCATAATCAATTTATGATGATTGATTTAGTCTTTAACAGCGAGAAAATACAGTTCATGACACGTAAGTGCAAGGTATGAATCAATCTGCATCAGAGATTGAATCATCTTTCGATCATCACAGAGCTATGTTTACAAACAATCTCAGTGCAGCTCTCAACTTGATGACTTTGAAAAAAAATGAATACAGAAGCATTGAGTATTTATCTGTGAATACATCTATCTTTGAAACACTCTTTAGACGACAAGACTATGATGAATGACAGAGTGTGCAAAATTATCAGAGTGCTACAGAAAATCATCAAGAAATCTACTCTTTTGACAAAATTATTAAATTAAGCAAGAGACTTTTGAAATCAAAGCTGCTTTAAAGTAGTAATGAAATCAAGACGACTGCGAATCATATGAAAAACGCAAGACACATTAGAAGCATGAAATGAATATCTGAAGCACAATGATCATAAAAACAAGATTATTCAACAAACGAAATGCGCACACTTCAGATCACAAATGCATGAGCTGAGCGAAGCATTCAAATCGATATGATGCTTTGCAAAATGAGCTAGAATCGAAAGTCAGCTATCTAAAAAGCTTTCTCAGTTTTCGTCACTGAAGCGAAGCAACATCGATCATATGACAATGACGTTCGAGAAAAAAATCGAGATATTGCAAAGAAAGTTCTTTTCTTCATCTTCTTAAGCGAATGTCAATGACATCGCAGAGTCATTCATATCTCTGACAGTCTTATTCAATTCACGCATCACAAAAGATGAAGTGAAGCAAACAATCAGATGAGTAAAAGCAGACAAAGCATCAGATGCTTCAGATATTTCAAACAAAGCACTTCAAGCGAGTCTTGCAGAACTAATCTCAGTGCTGACGAGTTTATTCAACGCATGCATAATACACAAATATTATTCAAAGCAGTTCAAAAAGACTCAGACAATAGTACTACGCAAATTGAAGAAAAGTGACTATATCAATTCAAAAACGTATCAACTCATTGCTTTGCTTGACATTATGAGCAAAGCTCTGAAGTCAATCATGATTAAAAGACTGAGTGATATAATTAAGACTCATCACATGTTATCTAATGCTCAAATGAGAACAAGACGCAAACGATTCATGATCTTAACATTAAATCTACTGATAGATTAAGTTCACACAGTATGAGATTGCAAAATCAAATACGTAGCGTTCATGCTAAGTCTAGACATCATCGAAGCATTTAATCAAGTCTCACACATCAGACTTCTGCATACATTAAAGATGAAAAAAACATCGAGCTACATAATTGAATGAACACGCAACTTTTTAGAAGATTGAAAGACATCGCTAATATTCGATGAACAAATGAGCAACATACGCGAGATAAACGCAGACATATCACAGAAATCTCTCATTTCATTGATTCTCTTTCTATTCTTCAACGTAAATCTAATTGAAAAATGCAAAGCACTGAAAATAAAAATCAAAGTGCTTGACTTTGTAAATGATATTAACATTCTAGTCTACAACAGATTCACTGAAGAAATTTGCAGAACATTGAGCAAAGCACATGATGTCTGCGCAAAATGAGCTCGCATTCATAACGCAATGTTCGCATCAGAAAAGTATGAACTTACGCATTTCACTAGAAAATCAAAAAGATTTGACATGATGACTAGCATATAAATAAAAAGCTTAGTTATCAAATTGAAATCAGATGTACAAGTTTTAAAGATGCAACTGAACACAAAACTGCAATGAGATGCGCATCTTCGACAAATAAAGACAAATCACGTCACAAAAATGCTGACACTTAGTTGTCTTGAAGTCTTCACATGAGAAGTTATCTTCACAAAAGCGAGACAAGTATACTCAGCAGTAGTGAGATCAGAAATTGCATTTGAAGCATCAGTCTGACATCAGCGTGACAAGAAAAATGAACTGTTGAGCAAAGAATGCAGACTAGAAACACTTCAGAATCAGACTCTGTGTCACGTAGCAGAAGTATTCAAAAGAGTAAACATTGAAACTTTAAAGACAGAAACATACACAAGTTCACTACATGTTCATTTGAACATGCTACAGAACAAAATCACGCTACACAGTCAAGTCAATAATCAAATGCAAGAGATTAAACAAGCATGCAAACTAATACACACTCATTTGACGAAAGTTAATTGTGTTCTTTCTCACTCACTCATCATCAAGAAAATAATACTTCTGAATGTCTTCATTCAAGAAGATGCAAAGATACAGTTGAGATGCAGACGATACATTTTCTTCTTCACAATGATTTCAACAAGCAATAGAATCACAATAAAGTAGTATCACAAGAATCAATGAAATCAACAATGAGAAAAGTACAGAGAACGTGTCGCAGATGTCAACATAATCTCAGCACAAAGATTGCATTTGAGCAATAAAATGATAAAAATGCGTGATGATTTTCAGAAAGCAGAAAGCACTCTCGCAATGCATATCAAAATTGAACGCATAGATCTGAACATTTATCTGCACTCTAAAAACATTTCAGACATGAATAGCTTGCGATGCAACTGCAAATGAAGTCATCAGACGACGAAGCATGTATTCATGCATTGCTTGAACTGATTGCATCTGCGATCAAGAATGCTACAAGATGCTGACTTCTTAAACTATTAAATAATCGTTGTCATCATGAAGAGTCTCAGAGCAGTAACAAAGATGATGATGAAAATGAAGTTCTTGAAGTAATTTAGAGTGATTAGAACATTCATTCTTTAACATGCAATCAACGTGAACAAATTTGATACATAGTTTTAAAACTCACTGTTTCAACTGCGTGAAGCAGTCGTATAGACTGCAAGTGATTTTCTATCTCAGAGAGTTTTGTTCACTCGATACAAATAGCATAGAGTCTTTCATGAGTTGATCTAATCGATATCACAAAAGTGTATGAATTTATTATTATATTTGAATATGAGAAAGACAAAGATCAATTGAATACATAAGAGCAGAGTTTGATACAATGTATAAACATGAATGATGATCATTATCTCTTTCATCAAGTCAAGATCATTTATGTCAAGTCATGATTCATCATAGATAAGAAGACTCACAATCTAATGAATCAATATTGAGTCAATAATCTTTGTATCATTTTCATCTTTGCAAATTGATGACATAAATTACATCATTATTGCAACCATTCTTTCAAGACAAAAGATGTTTATTTATATCTTCGTGAAATTCTGAAGTAAAACATGAATAACTTTGTTGACTATTACAATCTCTTTTATCAAAAGAAAGAATATTTTTTAATGAAAGATTTTTTATTAATTGACTGTCTGAAGCACAATGTCAATTATTTCACTTAAGTCATCATCTTTTTCTAATGAAATCTTGATGAAACTTAATCATTCATCTTTCATCAATAAGTTTAAACATTCTTTGACATTGATGAAGAGTTTCAGCAGCTTAAGCATTATTAATCTTACTTCATCTTCATCATTGTTTTGTTCATTAAAGTTAAGAACATCTTTGCATTAACTAGTAATTCTTTGAATTCAAAGATTATCATTTCTGTGACTGTTGTTTCAACAATATCTTTGTTTTTTTCTTTCTCATCTTTTGATGAGTCAATGAATTTAAACTTCATTATTATTATCATTCAAGATAAGACTTTCATTGTTTTTGAAATTAAGAAAATCTGCAACAAGTGAAAGCTGTGTTACTATTGCAAATTGCAACATTTGAGTAAAATTATTAAAGAATGCTCAAATAAGAAGTTCTTTACTTTGTGTATCATGAATATCTACAACAATGATATCATCAATATAAATGAAGAAGTCTTGCTGTTTGCAAGAAAAGTTTAATCTTTGAGTTAAGTCACGCTCAGAAATCTGTATACATATCATTTTATCTACTAGTCTCAATCTTTTTATTCTCACTTCAATCATATAGAAAGTTTTCTGCTAAATCTGTCTTGAAACTCTTTAAATTCAATTTAACATTCAAAGATAGTCACATGATAGTATTTTGTATTTTACATCAAGCTTAATTTAAAGTTTTCACTTTCGCTCTGATTGATAGTGAAGTTTCTGCTTATGTCTTTATGAATAAATTCTTCGCGCAACAACATCATTTCTTCTTGCATCAATTAACTCACTCTTACAAACTTCAAGAATTTGATGATCAAATCACTTTAATTGATAACATTACTTATATTATTGAAATCACAATGATTCTTGATGAACACATCAAAAGACTATTCTTTTATATCATTGAATTAAGTCAGTACTTCATCATCATGAGTCTGTTATGACTTTGTTGTCACGTCATTGATGTTAATTTTGAACATAATATTCTTATTTTATCTTTCTTCTTTTGTCTTAATCATTATTGTCAATTTCTCATCAAGATTTATGATTTTAATCAACAAAAAGAAAATTTCTCGCTTGAAGTTAACAAAGTAGCTTTCTTTCAGTCTTGTTCTCAATTTACTCACAAGAAGCTGTCACGATTCTAGTCTTCGTTTATTCTTCAACTAGTCTTCGTCTGATTTCATTCTAATCGAGTCTAGCGAGAATCTGATCTAGAAGTGATGTCATTGAGTCTCTGCATCATATGTGTAAGACGTCAACTCAATCGAGCCTAGCACAGAACTGAGAAATACACATATAAGAACTTGATTCTTTTCTGTAGATACTTTTCTTTCTTAGCATTTATCTATTAGTTAAATGACACTTCTATGACTCGCTTTAGACCAATCTCTAACAGTAGATAAATGCTAATCAACTACTTTGCTATCAACATGTAAACAATACGAAATAATCTACTTCGTTTATTCAGAAAATTCGCAAGAGATTCTTTGAATTACTTTCATCAAAACACATCTGCAAATTTACTCAAATTTATCAAACCTACCTATCTATCTTTCTCACAATGACACGCGACTTCAAATCAGTCAAGTCACGAACAGCTTGTCTGCTTAGAAGCATTGCTAGTAGACGAGTTTTTCTTATTTCTTTCGATGCTTCAGCGAGATCTCAGAATGTCGCTATCTCATGAGACATCAACACAAGTTAACAACTTCGTCAATGAACTATCAATCAGTCAGATGAGATTATCAAGATGCTGGTCGAGCTAAGAGATCAACGAGACATGACTTTGAAACTCAACGAGCAATGAATCGATGTTCAAGTCGATCACATCAAGAGACTTGATGAGCTAGAGGTCAATCAAATGACAATAAACACTCAAGAAGAGACTATCGTTGATCTACGAGAGAAAGTCTTGAGTCTAAAAAAGAGACAGCGTTCAGCGAATCAATCTCGATCTCGCCAGTCTACGAAATCTCTACCTCGTCAATCTATCGAGAATCATACTCGACGTAAGTCATTCACTTTATTCAATAATGATCATCACAAGTTCTTCAAGTTTTCAAACTCATTTATATTCACTGATGAAGATGAATCAACATGAGACAGCTGAAGAGTCAAGATGAACGACAAGCTTCAGGCAAATGTCGATCACTTCGATAATGAAAATACCTGTATTGTCTATGTGATATCTAGACTAGAAGGTGATGCTGTTGAGCACATCTTCGCTTGATGTCAACATGATGCTTCGCATTCATACATCTCGATCGACGAGCTATTTGAGCATCTGAAAGAAATATACGATGAACTGAATAGAAATCGAAAGTGTCGTCATGAGTACAACGCTCTTAGACAAACAGACAAGTCTTTCAATGTCTTCTACTTCAACTTTATGAAGCTATTCAGCTATCTAGACTACGACGACTGCACTCTGATGAACGATCTTCAGAATAAGATCAACAATCGCTTGCAGAATGCTTTATCAGTCTGTTCAAAGAACTTTACTTCGCTCACTCGCTTAAGAATCTTTCTTCAAGATGTGAATAATAAACAGCGAGTCAACTATCAGCTACGCAGTCAGCTTCGCACTGTCATCGTCAAAGTCACTGTCGTACCT
>JAABUK010004354.1_pt1 | contig 23103 bp, 4 predicted proteins | sample 5559141 | NCBI WGS metagenome assembly JAABUK01 (sample SAMN10711869, study PRJNA513367) | rock metagenome | isolation source: Antarctica rocks | place: Antarctica: Victoria Land, Pudding Butte nord | collected 2016-01-03
AATAATAAGAGCTTCTCTCTCTATTTATTTCGAAAGATTATATTAAGCTAAAATCAAGTATTTATAATCTCTCACTTTTAATATTATTATTAAATTAATTTCTATCTTTTATTATAATAAGCTAATTTATATAAAATATAAGATCTCATTCTCTTAATTTAAAGCTCGAAACTAATAAACTATATAGAAATGATAATAAGCAGTAACTTTCTTGATTAAACTCTCTTATTAATATCTATTAGCTACTCTTTTATAGATCTCTTCTCTCTTTTAATATTTATAATCTTTATATAGAGCTTCGAGAATCTTCATTCTTATATTCTTATTATCTATCACTTTTTAAAGTAATATATTCTTACTAACTCTTCTAAATAAATAACTCTTATAAATTATAAATCTCAGTATATTTCTCTTAAATATTATAAACTCTTTTCTTAATAATTTATCTAATCTTTAAAGTATTATTAGTCATCTCATAATATTAATTAACTTATTAAAGTATTTAAATTAAAAAGACTTATTCTTATCTTACTCTCTCTTCTTCTTCTTCTTCTTCACGTTATATTTAAATATATTTAAATCTTTCTTATCTTCTTCAGCTTTATCTCTCTTATATAACTTCTTATTACTTACTTATATATTAATTAAATATAATAAAGCAGTATAAGATTAAGTAAGTGTGAGATAAGATAATATTATCTATATTATATTTAGCTCTTTATTAATAAACGTGTTAATATTCTCTTTCTTAATCTCTTTCTTTAATAATAATCTTCGCGATAGCTCATCTATAACTATATACTTCTTCTCTGAAATATATTAAATATCAAAATTAAATAGATTAATCTATATCATTCATCATATTATCAAGACTTCTAAAAGATTTGTGAAAGATTTATTTAGCTGCGTTATTAATATCTTCGCGTTTATCTTAATCACAAATCTCACTTTATATAAATAATTCCGAAACTTTTTCAAGATTTTTAATAATTCTCTACACTCTCTCTTTCTTACATTATACTTTCTCTTATTATCACTTCATATTTTACTCTTATATCTTAAAGAATATCTTCTTTTCTCTTTATTTTCTTGCGATAAATATTCTTCTTATTTAATTAAACTTACATCACTTTTATATAATATCTTCTCTACTCTCTCTAAATAGTTAATTAATATTAATATTAATATAATTATTAATATTATCTTTAATATATTTATTACTTCTCGCTGCTCTACTCTTTAATTAAATGACTTCTTTTTCTGAAATAACTTAAAAATAGATAACGCAATTTAAGAGAAATCTCAAATTCAAACTTAATAGTAAATGGAAATATCGATAAACGCTTATATCTTTATAATATTTTAATATTCTAATTATTTTAGAATGATTAGAATCTTCTTTTAATTAGAATATCTCTTATTCATATTATAGATAAAGTTTATAATTCTAAGTCCGATTATATAGAACTTACTCTTTACTTTAATAATTATCACTTCTACTCTCTTTAAATCCGCGAGCACAGTATCGATATTCTATAGATATTTCAGTATAAATTGTTGAATTTTAGAAAGCTTAGATATCTTCTTATTATTATATTAAGTTCGTGATTCTTTAATATTAATATTATTAAGAAAGAATTTAATATAGATTAGAATCAAATCTTTAAGAATTTAATTAATAACTTGAATAAATTAAGTTACTGAATTAATTATATCTTAAAGTAGAGTAGTCTAATAAAGAAGTTTATAAGTTATTATAATAACTATTATATCTCTATTTTTCTTTATTAATTTAATCTGATTATAATTTAAGAGAAAGTTTATATAATTATTTATTATTATTTTAGTAAACTTCTTTAAGAAGTTATTTATTAAAGATGATAAGTTAGTATTTTTAATAATAATCTTATTAATATGTATTACTATCTCTTGTGTTACTGGATTTATGATTCTTTTCTTGAAGATTTAGCGTTATCGCGCTTTAGTGTTAAAATTTTACTGCAGTCTTAATATAAGGAATATTAAAAAATCAATTTTTAATGCTTCTTACATTAAGACTACAGCAAAATTTTGATTTTTAATATTTCTTATGTTAAGACTGCAGTAAAATTTTAATATTAAAGCGCGGTAACGCTAAACTTTTAAGAGAAGAGTTACAGATTCAGTAACACAAGAAATAATACAAATCAGAACTAATATCGCAGAAGCGTAAGCTTCTTATATAGATTCTATTAAATCGAAAGATAACTCTTTTATAAAAGTTTTTAGAGATAGAAAGAGTTCGTTCGAAAGTTACTCTTTCATAAAAGATTATCATGATAAATCATGTTTTCTAATAGATCGCCAACTTTTTAATTATTAAGATGTTATAATTAATAATAGCGAAGATAATTATAAATAGAATAAAGATAAGATTTCTGAAGTATTATAATAAGTTATATAGAAATTCATAATTTCTAATAAAGAAGAATAATACTAAGTATCGATTAATTAATATTCCTTGTATCACTGAATCTATAACTCTTTCTTTAGAGATTTAGCATTACCGCGCTTTAGCGTTAAAATTTTACTGCAGTCTTGACGTGAGAAATATTAAAAATCAAAATTTTGCTGTAATCTTAATATGAGAAGCATTAAAAATTGATTTTTTAATATTTCTTATATTAAGACTGCAGTAAAATTTTAACATTAAAGCGCGATAACGTTAAACCTTTAAAAGAAGAATCACAGATTCAGTAATATAAGAGATATATTTTATATTCACTTTAGTATAAGTCTTAAGCTAATTAAAGCTTATATAAACTGAGAAATGAATCACTTATTTAAGAATAAAATAGACTTCTTCTTAAATATTTCTATCTCTCTTTTTAAAATCTTCTTTTTTTATAATATCTTTTCTTTAGATTTCTTCTTATTAAACTTCTACACGTTCTATAATAATATTTTCTTCTTCTTTCACTTATATAATATGTTCGCATAAATAGAATAATATAAATTTATAAAAGCTGAATTAAAATAATAAGAAAGATAAGATATAAACTTCGAAATATTAGTTTAATTATATCGCGGTTGAAAATAAAAAGTAGAGAGAAAATGATAATTAAGTAAATTATTTCATCATATTATATATACGGCGAAATAGTTAGATTAATTCCCCGCATCTTATATCACACTTATTATTTCAACTTTCTTCTTCTTCTTCTTCTTCTCTTCTTTCTTTATCTCTATCTTAATCATCTATATAATAATAGTAGAATGCGTTCTTCTTATTAAGTTCTTTCATTATAACACTTCTCTCTTAACTCGAAATTAACTTATTCATTTAAATACTTCTTCTTCTCTATATTTATAAATGCTTAATATTTATAAATATCTTCTTATTATTAATTTACCGCAGTATCTATTTTGATAATCTGAAACACTATCTTAATAAGATTATTTAAAGACTTTATTAATTCTTAATATATTTTATTTATATAATCTTCGATACTCAGCTTTATAACGCGGGAATATATTTTTTTTAGAATCACACTTTACTCTAATTTCTTTATTATTCATACTGAGATCTCGTGTATTAATATTTTAATCTAAATTCTTATTATCTTTATAACGCCCGCAAATCTTTAAAGATGTCTATTTATCCCCAATATATTTAATAATAAATTATTAGAAATGAAGAGATTCAGCTCGTTTATTAACTTTAAGAATATTATTGTAATTTCTGCTTCATTATTTAATAAGTAATTTATCTTCTTCCCTTTAATTTTAACTTGAATTTAAAGACTAATAGTAGTGAATAGAACTTTCTTTAAATAATTAATCAGCTGTATTATATAGTTAAGAGCTTATGATTTTAAGATCTTCACTTAAATAATTATTATTAGCGGCTGAAAATAAGAATTAGAAATTCTTTTAAATCAGATATACTGTAAATTTTTTAAATTGATTAGAAGCTCTTTTAATTTAATCTTCACGCTAATATTTATAATTCTCTTTATCAGACTTATTAAATTCGCTATATTCTTAAGAAGCTTACTAAGTAAAGTCTTTAACATCTTAAAGATCTTTATAATAGAAGAAGTAATATCTTTTAGAGATATTTCTTTATCTTAAATTATATCTTATATTAATTCAAAATATTAAGTTAATTTAGTAGATTGTTTCTATTTATTAAACTTCATAATCCTTTTATAATTCTTATCTTGTAAGATCTTCATAATAAGATAGCTCTTCTCTTTTTAGATCTGCTATTTTATTATTTTTGCTCTCTTATCTTAAACTCATTTAATAAATGGATTTTTAGTTGATTATATTTATATTAACTCTTTAATTTATCATGCTATAAAGATCTTTATAAGAGTTTCTAACTCATTCTCTTTTATATTTTAAATCTCTTCTTTAGAATTAGAATTTCTATTATTAATTATCAGATATCGAATTTTTAAAGTTAAAGACTAAATTAATAATGCTTTTAAGATTGCTTAAATTATAAAAACTTCTTACAATTTATATATCTTCAGAATATTCTCTTAAAAGATTTTTAAGATAATATGTTCTCTTTCATTAATATATATCTAACTACTAAAGATTTAATTATTTAGAAGAGTATAATTAAATTTAATATGATTAGAAGTATTATAGTAGAAATAAACTACTTCTTCTATATTAATCTCTATATTAGAATTCACTCTAAATAAATACGCGTTATCTTCTTTTATAGAATCTTAATTTATTTATATTCGCGGCTGTTATACTTTAATAATTAATAAAGACGTCTCTAATTATATATTTTTAATCACTATATTAATACTTAATATTATAGCTCGAATTCTCTTTATTAGCTTCTTAAACTTCATCTCTAACTTACTCTCTATATTTATTAACTCTATTTTAAGATTATACTTATTTATATCTTCTTAATCAGCTTCTATCTTCTTAATCAAACTTTATAAACTTATTTATCACTTAATTAAATCCTTAAAAATAGTTTTAATTTCCGCATTTAATATTATTTCTTAAATAATCTTAAATATCACTTTATATTTCATTATCTTTAATCTTTTTAAATCTATTTTAATAATTTTAAGTACTTAAGAGCGTATCTTCTTTAATAAAGCTTTTAGAAAGTATATTATTTATAAGAACTTATTCAGCTCTTTCTTCTTAATTAAGATAATGAAAATATAGATGAAATATTTATATAAACTCTTTAAATCGCACTTCTTATCTCTTTTTTAATTCTTATAAGTTCTTAGAAATGTTTATATCTATATTTATTAATTCATATCTTCTCTTTTATACTCTCTTATTAATAACTTCTTTAATAGCTTTTAATCTCTTCTCTTAAAGTCTTTTATAATCTTTATATATCTATTTATTTACGGCTCATAATATCTTAACAACTTCTTATATTATATAGTACTTGAAATAATATAATACTCTTCATATAAATTCTTTATAATATTTAGAAATTGAATTATATTCTTTCCGCGGAAGTAAAAAGCTTTTATTATTTCTGAAACAGATATAAATATAATATAAGAGAAAGATATATTAATAATAGTTGAGAAAATGCTTAAAAAAGTTTACTCTTCTAATCTTAATAATATAAGCTTATTAGTACTTATAATCTCGATTTTTAGATAAGTACTAAGATTAGCAGTTTAGCTTATTAATAAACTCTTTTATTAATAAAAATATAAGAAAACTTAATAATTTTTATATCTCTTTTCTTTTCTTTTTTTTCTTTATTTAATTATACTCCGCTTTTCCGTTCTTTCTTTCTTCTCTCTTTTCTATTAAAGAATAAGTCTCAGTTCTTTTATCTCTCTTTTCTATTTCTGAGCACTTTATTTATGTAACGCTTAAATCATTTTCTATTATCTTTAAATTTAATCTAAAGTCTGATTTTAAATCTTTTATAAAAGCTTCTTCTTCTTCTTTATTATCTTCTAAGTAACTCAGATTTTGTGCTAAATTAAGTCTTTTTCTAATCTTCTCTTACTACTCTTAATCTGATTCTTATAATTCACGCGTATCTGATCTATTAAGCTTCTCGCATCTTTTAAAAGATTTATCTTAATTTTATTTTAACTAATAAGAGATTTTAAATCTCTTAGAGACTTTTTCACGCGATTCTTTAATTAAGATAAGATATTTCTGCTTAAATTTATATTCCGGCGCTGAAATTCTGTAATACTTAACATTTTTAGAGTTAATTAGACTTCTCTTAAGTATAATCTTAATCTCTCTTCTTTCTCTTTTCTTCGCTAAGTAGAACTTCAGAATAGTATATTTAAACACTTAAGTATAATCTTTATTTATAAGAGTGTTAAAGATGCGCCTTAATGCGATTAATTATGAAGAAAGTTAGAAGAGCAGATTTCGTCATATTATATATACGGCGAAATAATTGGATTAACAGTTGTATTAAGTGAATGTTAAAATAGATCTGTAAAAAATGAGAATAAAAGAGTGTAGAATTTAAACTGTCTACCTTTCTCCTTATTCTGAGTATGAGTTATATATATATATTTCCGCGTGAAGAGATATTATGCTCAACTTACTACTTCTATTCTTCATTCTATTATTTCTGCTCTGATCTCTTCCCGCTTGAAGAAGACAATCTTCTATTTCACGACAGTAATATGAGAAGATATAAATAAAGAAGATAGATCTTATAAGTATTATTTACTATTTTAAGTTAGATATAAATTATAAATAAATATAATATTTCTTTAAATATCTCTATCATAAATTAATTATATTAGATTCTAACTCTTTATTTTAATATTAAAGATTAATCAATAAATCTTAAGACTTCTCAAGTCTATTTTAAGTATTTATATAATTAAATAACTCTTACTATTCTAGAATATTAATCTATAATAATAATATAGCTAGATTATTATCTTTAATTAATATTTTATAAGATAAAATTCTTTTTTATAATATTTTAGAGTAGATATAAAGATGCATTCTAGTAAGATAGATATTAGTTTATTAGAATCTGATTTATAACTTTTAAATGAGACTTAATTCTATTACTCTAATCTTCTTCATTCTAATATTATCTCTCCGAGTTCTGAGATAAGATTAGATATAAGATTTAAAGATATTATACGCATTACTCTTTTTCGTCTATTTAAATAAGTAACTAATATTAAGAAACTAACTTTAAGTAGTTCTATTTAATATCTCAGACTAGAAACACTAATTACTAATTATTCTTAAAATATAATCTTAATTATAATAGTTTTTCTATTAGCTGTAAAGTTATAAATTATAATAAGTTAAGAATATCTTAGATTAAAAATAGATTACTTAAGATTTATATTTAAAGAGAGAATTTTATTAATAAGAAATAGAAAGAGTGTTTCTTTAAATAATTTATATCTGAAATATTTTTATCTTTTCTTATTAACTCTTATTACTTCCGAACTTATTATAACTAATAATATTAAATAAGAATAATAATATTATAAAGTAGAGTTATTTTACTTATAATATCTTAGAAGTTATATTTATTATAATTATAGCAACTTTATTAATTACAATAGAAAGTCTTCTAGATAATATAGATAATATTAATCTCTTAAAAAATAATATTTAGAATTATAATATTATATATTAAGAAAGATTTTACTTTAATTATAATAAATCTAAATAACTTCTTAATATATTTAATAAGTAAATACGTCTAATAAACTTTAATATCTTTAGAGCGGAAGTAAAGTTAGAAATTAAGTTAAAAGAATATAATAGAATATTATAAAGATTTTAAGCGCGCTTTTATCTCTTTTAGATAGAGTATAATTACTTACTTTAATATTATATAAATATACTTATAAGAAAGCTAAGTTTAAGAATGAAGTTATATATTTAATATAATAGAAATTTTGCTAAACTTTTAAGAGTAATATTAATAATATATAATAAGTGCGGGCGTTATATAAAGCTAATAATATCGATCTGAAATGCTGACGTAACACTCGCATAAAGAGCTTAGCTATGAATTTGAGAGTTAAGTATCAATCAATTATAATGATAATTAATATTAAAAACTTATTATAAAGCTTTATTATATCTTAGCGCTTTATGTTTGCAAGTTATAAAGAGAGAAGTAAATATCATATTATCTGATTCTACAGTTTCTGTTATAATGGGTAACAGGCGCTATGACTGGAATAACTGGAGAGTTAGAAATAGCTTGATTGAGCTAAATATGACTGTATGATAATTGAGTTATTATTATTAATCTAAGTGGGGGCGGAGAATAGAAATAAGGAAAAGCGCGGCCGCGCTAAGTCTTTACTTAAGCTCTAAGACTGAATGCGGCTGTATCTTAGCGCAAAAGTAAGTCTTAATATAAGATATAGCATTGTTAAAGCATCTTTAAAGCTCTAGCACTTTATTAAGTCTAGCGCTACCGCAGTCTATATAAATAGCGCAGAAACAGGATCGTAATAATTACTTATTATAAAAAAGATTCACAGCTTATAAATAATCTTTTTAAGAGTGATCTGTTTCTGCTATCTTCTATAATCATCATCTGATTATCTATATCAGTTTAGTATTCTAACTGTTCTTGAGACTTAACGTATAATATAGATCTTTCAGCTTATCTGCACTCTTATAATCGAGAGCACTTCAGAGCTTCTTTTTATATCTTTACAATCTACTAAGTCTGAGTCTAAGCTAATATCTCTTAATCTTCTATCGCATCTTATATATTATTGTCTCGCCGGTAATAAGCTTACTCACTACTTTCTTCATCTTTTAATACTCTCTTTCTTTTTTATTAATATGATTTGTTGTAAAAGAGATATTTAAATAATATGAATTAGAAGTAATAATATTCTCTAATAGATTATAATAATACTAAGTACAGTATATATCAAGATGAGTTATGTAATAGATAGATAATGAGGATAGAGTGATGATAATAGGATGCTGACTTAATATTAGTGAAGATATTAATTAGTTCTATATAATAGAAACTAATCTCTAGAGAATCTCTTTAGAGATCTTTTTTCTTCCCTCTATATCTATTTAATATGATAGTTAAAGAAGAGAAGAAAGCGGGATAATTATAGCTAGCTACTAATTATAATAATAGTTAAGAGAGAATCTTTAAATAAAGGAAAGATATTAAGAAGTTGGAGATGCAAATATACTAGTTAATAAGTAATTTATTAGCTAAGATTATAATAATATCTTCTCTTTTAGAGTTCTATTCTTAGAATTAGAATCAGATTAATAGAATTATTCTACTAGTAAGGAGAAGATAAAAGTTAGATAATATACTAGTGTTCTAATAATAGTTATATTAGAAATAGTAATATATAAGTAAGCTAATTATTAATTATAATGTGTTATAATATTATAATAAAGGCGAAGATAAGGCGCGGGTGTTTTAGAAATATTATTTCGATAATAGAAGGAGATTAAAGATTAGTAGATTAAAAACTCGGCGTAAAGTCGGGGAAGCGCTAGATTAGAGCAGGTAACTAATCTTAATTAACGCGGCACGCTAAATTATAAATTTAGCCGCTTCTGATAGATTAGTCGCTTCCGTAATTAATTCTGTAGATTAATATTACAGATTCTTTATTAAGTATAAGTAACTGCTCCTTTTCTTATAATAGTACTTCTTTTCTTTTTATACTCTTATTACTCATTATTATCTCGTTATTATTAAGTCTTTATAATAAATCAAGTCTTCTTTATTAAGTCTCTCATATAATCTTATTAGTTTTATAATCTTTAAAAGTCTTTTATAAAATCTTTATAACAATTTTATAAGTCTTTTATTATATTAAAATTATAAGAAAATCTTTTAAATATTTTATTAATATCGTCTTAATATCATCTTTCTTATCTAAATATTCTCATTCCGCCCCTATTCTATTATAATAATATTGCCTGCGCTATATTAAATATTTAATATGTTCCGATAATTAGAATAGTATATGTGAATAATAGAAGTTTAAGTGTTATAAATATTATACTAAAGAGAGCAAAACTTATCTTAATATATATTCTTTATCCTGCTTTCTATCATCATATTAATAAATAGATCCCGGAAAAATTCTTCGGGCGTATAAATGAATTAGTGAGGCTGTAAGATAAGATAATAAACTTAAAATCTAAGAAAGATCTTAAAACTAATTTAACGATAGTGATATTTAAGAAAGATAAAGAGATGCTTCTTAGTAAAGATTAAAGATTAAAGAATGATATTAAGAATTAGAAGCGTAATAACTAGCGCCTTAGTAAGTTATCACATAATGCGCGTAATATAGAAGACTTGATTCATTTAATCATATTCGTGATTAAAGATATTCGGGATTCACTATAATATTTAGTTAATGTAAAGCGCTTTAAAATATATATGTCATTATTACTCTATTAGTAATTATTAATTATAAACAGCTTCGTCTTCCCGCTATTATTAGAGAAGAATTCTAGCGTGCTATTATTATAATTACTATACTATACTATCTTATAGAAAGTTTAATTGTACTGTGATACTTTAATATAACTTAGTCTATTATATAACTACTCTTTACCTGCGATATATTAATAATATATTGATGAAGTAGAATTCTTATTTAAATTAATTTACTAAGTCTTAATTATATTTCTTCTTTATATAAAGTCTTGAATCATTCCTTTATCTAACTCTATATATCTAAATATATCTGACCCTCAATAAAATCTATAAATTCTATAAGAAAAACTAAAAAAGAGTATCTCACGTTCGATACTTACGCTTTATTTTACCGGCTTCAGATTAGATTAATAATTCATATTTCTAAATCAATTCTTCAGTATTTCTTATATTAGAGATCTTAACTTAAGTACTTTCTGCTATAAATTAGTCTTTTCACTTAATAAGATATTACTGACTTCTCTAATAAATACACTTATCTAAAACTTCTTTTATTTCTCACTTCTTATCTTCATTCTCTAGCAGTATCGATTTAGCATGTTATATTGAATCTTTACCGACTCTGCGATAATAAGACTTTAGAAGTGAGATATGAAAAATCGAATGAATCTTCTAATAAGATGATAGCTTTAATTAATATGTCTGTTATTCTACTATCTTAGTAATCTAAAACGGGCTAACATATCTATTTACTAGCTTTTTATTAGAACGAATCTATCTTAGATTTCTTATAAAAAGCATTATTTAGTCTCTTATCTTAAAAGTTATTAGTTTATACTTTTCATTATATCATCTTACTTAGTATTCTACAGCTTTCTTTTAGCGCTTTATCAGTTCTTCTCTTTATTTTTTCATAATCTTAATTCTTTTCTTAACACTCAGTATCTTCCCTTTTAGAATCTTATTTATAAGATTAAATAATCTTTAAGAATAGAATTTTATAAGAGCGAATGCTAAAGTTATATTAATTATAAAATGAATGCTATTATTATAGTAGAACTGAGCGCGTGATAACAGCTTATATTAGTTATCTTAATAATAGATTGAAAAGTATTAAAGATATTATTTAAGCTCTTAATTCTATTATTTAGTTTGATTATTAATTTAAGAATAGAACGCAGTTAAAAGTCTTCTTTTAATCTTTAAATGAAAATATAGCGCTAATTAGAAATATGAGATAAAGATAGAATCTTAATTAGAGATAATATTATCCGGCATATTAAAGTCGCTGATAATGCGTTTCTTAAATATAGAAGCTAATTCTTTAGTAGTAATAGTTTTATTCATAATAATATATCTTATAAATTTTATGAATCTATTTATTATAATAAAAATAGAATTAAAAGCAGTTCTCTCTTCTGTATTAAAAGATAAGTTAGTAATAAAGTTTATAATAATTTCTTTCTATGAAGTAGAGAGATGAGATAACGATTATAACGCGTTATATAGCTGATACCGCTTTATCTTCATTCTTTAATAGATATTATAACTTATAATAAAGTTCTTTACTTCTCTATTCATATCTAATCAGAAGAAGTTCTAATAGAGTAACATTAGCGTTTTACAGACGTTAAAATGACTACTTAAAGAATTATTATATTTTATTAAGAGAATCTTATTATAAACTGCTGAATCCGCAGGGATAAAGATATTATTATATCTGTAAAGTAGATTATTTAAATCTACTCGCTACTTATTAATCTCATTAGTAAGCCGCTTACTTCTTAACATCATCTTAGCTTTCTTCCGCTAAATAAAGTTATTATCTTATTATAATATTAGAAGAAGTTTTGAGAGAGGAATATTAAGTAGCTTATAAGTTATTAACTTTATTACTATTATAGTAACGCGTCTTAATATAAGAAGTTTATAATCTTTAGTATTAGTAAGAGAGTTAAGTGATACTCCCACTATCTTACTAGCATACACTATATTATTTATATAAGATATCGAAAAATCATCAGCTTAAGTTTCTTTAAGACTTATAATATTATTTAAATTAATATAATATAATATTTATGCAGGAGAAGATCTTATATCTTTAACTATTAATAGATTAGCTCTTCTACTGAGAAAAACTTGCGGGAGAGCTTAAGAACTCGCTAATATTATATTAGCATTCTAACTTTTAAGTACAGATTTTTTATAATAGATGAACATCTTATTCTTAACTGACATCTTATCAGAATTTAAGAAGATAAATATTATATTTATACTCAGTATCTTATCAAACTCTTATCGCTAACTCTTCTATATAGAACTATTATATAAGACTGACCTCACACTAAAATCTTAAGAGATAAATATCTTATTCTTATCTGATATCTTATTAGAATCTTAACGCATTATATTTTATATAAAGATATTCTGAAGCTTATTTCTTAAAATAGATAGTATAATAACTGCTTACTCTTCTTTTAAAGCTTTATAATCTAATCATCTTAATAATAAATCTGTAGGATTTAACTTGCCTGATTAATATTTAATTTCAAAGTTATACTTTAATAATTCTAAAGTCTATCGCGCCTGATATCTATTTAATATCGTGATGATTATGAAACATTTTAAATTATTATGATCGCACTAAATTTCTATAGTTTCTTTTATTCTCTGCAGATAATATTATCATTATTTAAATAACTTAATAATAATTAGGAGTTTCTTATTATAAGTTTTATAAATCTCTTTTATAGTTATAAGCTTATAAGAAAAATAGACTATTAAGTGCTATAACAGCTTATTCTCAGCATTCTTAAATAATTATAATAAGATCTCTTCTACTATATAACCGGAAGCATCGGTTTTCACATATATTAATTTCTAAAAGTTAAAATGGCGTAATATTAATATCTTACTGAAGACTCACTTAAGTTCTTTAAGAGCTTTCTTTAATTCCGCATTAAATATAAAAAGATCAGTTTATTTATCATTCTTAATACTCTTTAATAAATTAGTAAGGGGAGAGATGATATAAGAGTAATTCTATATAAATCTATAATAAAAATTCATAAATCTCAGAAAAACTTAGAGCTCTTTAATAGATGTAGATGCAGACTATTTAATAATAATTATTACACGGCTCAGTTTCATTATTACGCCGTTAGTATTTATAATAAATCCTAAGAAATTTACTTAAGTTATTATAAATTCACACTTTAACAGCTTAGTATATAGACTGAAATAACGGAGCCTTTTAAATATCTTCTTAACGTAAATAATATATTCTTTCTTACTCTTTAAGAAGATCAGAATATCGTTAAGATATATTACACACGAGATATTAAGAAGATCTTATAATACTATATTAATATATGATTAAAAGATTGCAGAAGTGTTAATTAATTTAAAGAGCATTATTCTATATTTAAAATGATTATAACGCATCTAAACCACTATCTTTCATTTATCTTTCTTTCGAATATAGAATTGATGATATGTATCTCGCAAATTAAGTTTAGTAAAGATCGTGACTCTAATTATATGATTTAAAGTTTCACTAATTAAAGATAAAGAGTAACGATTCTTAATTATTATTTTATTTAATCCTTAATAGTTAATATATAATCTTATTCCTTCATTTTTTTAAAGATAAATAGAATAGACGCTTCTGTGAAACTGAAGTTTAAATAGATTTATCTCTTCTTTAGAGCGATATTAAGATATTCCCGCAGTATTTTTAATTCTCTTTTTAATAAGATATATAACGGGCTAAATAATAACTGCTCACCGAATATTAACTTAATATTGTACTCTAATTAGTTATGCTCCGAAAGACTATTAATACTCTTATCTAAGAAAATATTAAAGTATTCTTAGAATTTCTTTAAAAGGTCTTACTAATCTAAAGCAGCTATTATAGCTAAAGCTGAAGTGAATTCAATATAACAACTGCTAATCATCTCTAATACACAGTAAAGAAAAATCTGCTTATTCTTTTAAATAAGTCTCTTTAATAAAAGAAGTTCTTAAATTAATTTAATATTATTAGTCTTTAACAGAAATCTTCATTAATAAGTCTTAAAAAAGAAGTCTAGATTCTTAATTTCTAGTTAAGAAAGATTAAGAATTATATTAATATCTAGACTGAATAAATCTATCGCATGAAACTCAACTTTACAGACTCTAATAACTTTATTAGAATCTTTCATCTTAATAAAAAGTAAATAAGTTTCTAAGAAATAAAAGATAAGACTATTTCTTTATTATAATATAATGATTAACTTTATAAATAAGTTTAAAAGACTTATTTTCTTTATTATAAGTTATAAGATTAAATTCAGATCCGCGATAATATTAAGAAGATATTTTGTAGTATAAAAGCTATCTTCAGTACTTATATTCGCGTTAATAATATATCACTTCTCATCTAAAGTGATCGATCTTAGCGAAGCTATTAAAAATAGATTCTCTCTTTTTCTAATAATATAATATTAATAGTGCAGTTATTAATATAATATTTAAACTTATAATACTTATAATATTTAATCTTAAACTTATTTAAAGAACTAAGAGAAATATTATTAGAATTAAAACGGCGAGTAGCAGACTTATCTCTAAAGTTTTAACTAAAACATCAGCTACTTTTCAATTTTAACTAATCTTTATTAGCAGTCTTAAATACAGAATAGCGTTTTAATAAATTATCTGCGATATAGAGCTCTAATTAGAGTAGATTAGAGTCTTCTATAAAGCTAATACTATTCTATTAAATATCTCAGATATCTGAGATAGAAACAGCAGATCTGTTTTGTCTGAGTATTTAAGATAAACTGATATTTAACTAATTGAGTTTACAGATATTTTTACTTTCTTAATAGCGCGGAAAATAAGATTAATACTTAATTAATATGTTATTTAAATATGTATCATGATTATTAGCTTATCAATCTTATTATTCTTGTGAAATATCACTAGTTAATATAAGATATTAAGTATCATATTTCAGATTCTAATATAATCAGTACTGATAAGCAGTTTAGTATTAAGATTATTAAATATTAAGACTAAGATTTGCAGCTTAAGTAGCTTATCTTAAATACTTTAAAGATAGAATACAAAAGTAGTCAATTTATTAATTCTCTATTATTCACTAATATCTTAAATAATTAATAATTTGATGATCTTAAATATATAAGAAAGATGAGTAAGCAACTTTTGATTAATAGCTAAATGTCCGAAATCAGAGTCAATAACTACTGTAAATGACTTCGAATTAATAGCCCGATATATATTAACGCGGGTTTCAGTGTAATTAAATATATTCTTTGAATATTCTTCTTTTAACTGCGCTGTAAGATTGATAATAGCTGAGAATTATATAGAAGAAGTAGTCTTAGCAATATAAGCATTAAAAGCTCTCAAATAACTGTGAAGCTAATTGTCTGATAGAAATAACTCTTTACATTTCTAATAAGTAATATCGAAGTTGATTATAATCTCTTCCTTCTTTATAAAGCTTAATTCATCACTACTTAATTTATTAAGAGCATTCTAAAGAGCTAGATATCTCTGCTATATATAATAATAGTTCTTATCAAACTTCTCTTCCGAAGAAACCTTCTTATTATCTATAAAGACTTTCTTCTTCTCCTTCTTTAATAAATAATTAATTATTTAATAATTAATCTTTAGATCTTAAGCAGTACATTTTCTATAAGAATAAGAAGGATTAATATTGAAATGCTTTTTTACGGGTGTAAAGAGCTTAAAAGAAGGTCTGCTTAATATCGCAGATATTAGCTTAACATATAATATCTTCTTATAAGTTGATTCTAAGATCTTTATTAAACAGAATCAAGAATACTTATATATTGATTGATTTGATCTAGTTCTCTATTTATAGAGGCGTTATTAAATGTTCTATATCTTTTATAGATGATCTCGAAAATCTTATAAACTCTTTTGACTTTTTCTGATAAGCGCATTCTACAGCTCTGATGTAATCTGAAAGCTCTTATAAACTTTTTAAATCAGATTCTTCTCCATCTTTATATCTGCGATTCATAGCTTACTAACCTTCTTATTAACGTATTCTGTAAAAGACCGTTCTTGATTCTATCGAAAACACTTCTAACTTATATTAGAGTGAAGTTCTACATCAGTGCTTATAAAATCGCGTCTGATAACTCTTCTTTATTAAGTAAATAATAAAGCTAGATGCTTCTTTTTAGTAATTAATAGAGCAGTATATTATATATAAGCTATTTCATTATTAAGATAATGAGAGAGTAGTAATGCAAGCTTCTACTCTTAATCTTTATAGATTAGTATAGCGTTAATAATGCGTTAATGAAATATTCGAGCTGATTTAATATCTTAATAAGAGATTAACTTAAATAAATAGATTTCCGATAGTTTCAGCATTAAAGCTCTATCTCTTAATCTATTCGCTAATAAAAATCGACTTAGTGATGAGGAATTCTATCTTATATTAAGATTAGTTATAATAACTCTTATAATCTTTGCATAACTCTTTATATTTCGATTTAATATTATTATGAGCTTCATCATAATTAATAATATTATTTAATCTATAATAGATATAGTCTGAGTCTTCTTAAGAGTCTCTACTACTGTCTCTTAAATCTCTAAAAAGACATTTTTTTTGATATATTTTCTTATAATAAGATCTCTCTCTCTTCTCATTCAAGCTCTATAGAGCTTATACTTATAATATCTAACTAATAACTAATAGAAACAAATCGAACTAATCCGTTTCATGAATTTACTCGACTTATATTCGACATATATCAAGAACTTGCCATCTCTTTCACTTTTTGCAAAAGGGTCTTTATTGAATCTGTGCTAGCACCCCGGACTCAGGAAGTATCTGGGAAGGATAAGAGATCGTGCTGGCATGTCGTCGTGGTTCACCTAGAAAGGTATCAGTCATTATTTGTCGAAGTCCAGACTCTGGTGGCAATGGTAGAGGAGCAGCACACCGCCGCTGCTGGAGACTTCCATATCCTCTTTGTGGATGGAAGTCTATTTGGTTTGCTAACGGGCAATGAAAGTCGGCATTGGCAAGATGCGATCAGAGGTTATCTGCAGTATGCAGCAGGAAAGGTCGTTCAGATCACCTATGGCATTAGATTCCGTGCAGATTTCCTTCAGGGTATTCGATAGTGTCTGAGACTGGTGATTTTCATTGGGAGATGTAGCCATGAAGTTCACCTGGCAGCGATTTATGGCCTAGCTTTAAAAGCGATCTGACCTGCACCTGCATTAGCCTGAGAGATTTAGCGCGAACTGACGGAAACACTAGTCCATGCAGCTGTCCTCAGATCTCGGCCTCGCTCCTTAAGAAACAAGCCATTTGCGAAAGGTCCTAGCGTGAATTAGTGAAGCTCATATTTACTTCTCCTTGGCTTTAAAGACACTGTATGGTAGACCCGCTCGGTCCTTGTTGCCATGCAAAGAGCCAAAGGGTTTCTCCGAGCCATTGAGGAAAGTTTTGGCGGCTACAGGGCGTCGTACCAAATGTAGGCGTCAAATGCGCCTGACATATCAAGTGATACCAAGGTGAGCGGTGAGTTGTGATCAACCTTTCATACGCATTACAATGTACAATTCTAGAAATGATAGGAAGTGGCATTCCAATCATCACTCATGGGGTGCCTTTGAGGAAAGCAGAAAGTTGGCGCGAGAGGTCCCGAAAATGGGTCTCGAGGTTACGTAAAAGCCGGCCCCTTCCACGGCGTGATCCGATTTTGGGAATGACGTATGATAACCTTTTCGACAACAATCGTGCTACGGGTTGTCGCGTTACATGCCGTCTGAAAGCGCACCTGGGAATCAGAAAGTGGATCCTAGAAACCAGAAAGAGAATCGTTCATTTCCTAGCCACTAACTGTTCCTGGCCGCCCGTGCCCGCGAAGCCCTTACCAAAGGGGCTAAATTTAGATGGCGGCTCGAGGGTAATGTGGGCCTAATGAGGGGCTCGATTTGGGCCCTTGGAAGGATACTTTCTGATTCTCATGCTGGATCTTGTATTTAGAGTTCAACATGTAACCCACATCCCTATGTTGTGAACAACCCTCCGAAATCCCTGTATGGTGAAAGTGAAACAGGTACCTAGGACTTGGCTCCCTATTCTTTATTACCAAACATGATGATGCCCTTCTAAAAAATACGAATCAAATATCTGAACGCATTTGTAGACCCTGGCATCTCAAGAAGTGCTAGACCACGACGTGGAAGGGGAAATACATGATGGCATGTGAGTGGTGGACATCGGTCAATGTTGGACTAAGGGGAATTTCTTGCTATTACTATCCTTGACCTCGCATATAATATCGCCCATGCTGCAGGTATGGAGTATTTCATACCAATTCCGTGTCTGACCAAAGATACAGCTGATGGTGGTGGATAATTTATGATGTTCAGAGGAATTCAATAGCAGGGAAAGATACTTTCTGGAAGACCAGGTACTAAATTCTTACAGCTTGGCAAGAAAAAGTACTTTGTAAAGACATAGGCTCCAGCCACAGCACTGCCAATCACCCCCCATGATGAAATCGTTTGATTCGCCGCCATCTCGCAGCAAGGCTTTCAGCGCAGCTTTAGCTGCGCTCTATTGGGGCGCAGCATGTCTCAGTGTTGAAATGATTATCTGTGATTTTCTCCGGAGTCCTCCTCGATTGTCATCGCCTGCGGTTTCGAAATCCTACGAAGAAACGAACTATTCATTTCCTTCCTACCCACGACTGCGCTCGTTTGAGCCTTGCTGCAAACAGGCGCAGTAATGCGCCTCATAAAAGATGAAGGGCACGGAGACTTGAGCTTGGTAGAGCATTACGACGACAAAATCCCTCACTATGCTATACTTTCGCACACCTGGGGAGCGGACGGCGAGGAGGTCACTTTCAAAGACTTAGTGGAAGGCACTGGCAAGGACAAGGCTGGCTATAAGAAGATAGAATTTTGCAAGAATCAAGCTGCCCGCGATGGTCTACAATTCTATTGGGTTGACACCTGTTGCATTGACAAATTGAGCAGTGCCGAGCTCAGTGAGGCCATCAACTCGATGTTTCGTTGGTATAAAAACGCGGACAAATGCTACGTGTATCTATCTGATGTCTCGACATCAGAACACGCTACCAATGTATCATCATCATCACCGACCACATGGGAAGCGTCTTTCCAAAAAAGCAGATGGTTTAGTCGAGGCTGGACGCTGCAAGAGCTGATTGCTCCAGCATCAGTCGAATTTTTTTCATTAGAAGGCGACCGGCTAGGCAGCAAGAGATCACTGGAACAGCACATCCGTGAAACAACAGAAATCGCCATTGAAGCTCTGCGTGGAGGACCTCTGACGGGATTTGAGGTTGAGGAGCGATTTTCTTGGGCGAAGCATCGCGAAACGAAGCGTCAAGAAGATAAGGCATACTCTCTACTTGGTATCTTTGACGTCCACATGCCACTTCTCTATGGAGAAGGGAGGGAAAGCGCATTTATGCGGCTTCGCGAGCAAATCGACAGGCCTTCAAAATGTAAGTGACATTTCACGTCCTCACTGACATCGCTGACGCCGCTTCATCTAGCTTCTGCTGAACAGCCTGAGCCTCCACTGCCATACGCTGTTGAGAAGCTTCAAAACACGCAAAAGAAGTTAGCTCGTGATGAGAAGATGAAAAAGTTTCTCAAGACGCTCTACACTTGTCCTTATAGAGATCGAAAAGAGAGAAATTGTGAGCGCGTATCAGGTACATGTGAATGGTTTACCAACCATTCTCTTTTCCAAAACTGGAACAAGCATCAAGGATCCAGTCTTCTTTGGGTGTCCGCTGATCCTGGATGTGGGAAATCAGTTCTGGTAAAACACCTGGTTGATCATATCCTTCCAAGCACAAGCAAAAGGACAGCTTGTTACTTCTTTTTCAAGGACGATTTCACGGATCAAAAGACCACAACAAATGCTCTTTGCGCGATATTACGCCAGCTCTTTATGGCCAGACCGCATCTTCTGCGAGATTCAATACTTGACAAATTCGATATTGATGGTGACAAGTTCATCCAGTCATTCCACGATTTATGGAGTACCTTGACCAGTGTTGCGGCCGATCAGAGCGCTGGAGAGATCGTCTGTATCCTGGATGCCTTAGATGAGTGCCAGGATAACGACCGGTTACAGCTTATTCACGCCGTGAGACACCTCTATGTCGCCGATTCAAGTAAGTTCAGCCTAAAATTTTTATTGACCAGTAGGCCATACGATCATATACGGCGCGAATTCCGAGAGTTGGAGAGCCGCCTGCCTACCATTCACCTAAGTGGCGAGGGCGAGGTCGAAATCGAGAAGATCTCACGAGAGATAGACCTTGTAATCCAAAACAGAGTCGAGAGCATTGGTAAGAAAAGATTTTTGGAGCCAGACGAGTGTACATTTTTGCAAGAGCAGTTCACACTTGTTCCCAACCGGACCTATCTCTGGGTCAGTCTTACCTTAGATGTTATCGAGAATATCTCAGGCTTCACTAAAGGGAATGTCCGTAGAGCAATACGTCAAATTCCTCAAACTGTTAATGATGCTTATAACAGAATCTTAGACAGAAGCTCGGACACCGAAAAAGCTAGGAGACTCTTGCATATTATTATTGCTGCGACAAGACCGTTGTCTTTGAACGAGATGTCACTAATAATGGCAATCCAGGAAACTCATAGATCAAATGATGATGTTATCCAGGAACTAGAACCAGAAGAACAGTTTCGAGGCACTCTTAGAGATCTTTGCGGTCTTTTCGTGATTATCATAAATGCGAAAATCTACTTGCTTCACCAAACTACGAAAGAGTTTTTAATTCGGGATGATTCTTTAGCATCGCTGAAGAATCCTTCTCATCTTAATTCTCAGAATAACTCACTTAGATGGAAACATTCATTACAACTGAAAGAGTCAAACAGAATACTTGCTGAAAGATGTATTTGATATCTTACTTTAGATTGTGTTGAGACTCATCTTAAGGTCTTGCTTAATTACTCTGCCCATAATTGGGCTACTCATTTTTGCAAGGCGGGCATATGGAGCAAGGAGGCAATAACAGCATTAGCGCGAGTCCTTTATGAGACAGGATCAAGACAATGTAAGACCTGATTCGCTATATATGCATCCAACACAGGTTTCTTTTCTGTATTCGGAGGATGCCTTATTATAGCATCATATTTTGAGCTTAACGTGATAGTAAAATTACTGCTCGAGACCGGAAAGGTGAATCTGCACTTGAAGGATTTTGAGCACGGCCGGACGCCGTTATCATGGGCTGCGGAGAACGGGCACAAGATAGTCATGAAGCTGTTACTCAAGACTAGAATAATGTATCTAGATTTAAAGGATTTTAAATACGATCAGACATCATTATTATAAATTATAGAAAATAAATATAAAATAATTATAAAGCTACTATTTAAGATTAGAAAGATAAATCTAAACTTAAAGAACTTTAAGTACGGCCGGATGTCATTATCATGAGCTGCGGAAAACGGGCATAAGATAGTCGTGAAGCTGCTGCTTAAGATCAGAAAGGTGAACCTGAACCCGAAGAATTCTAAGTACGGCCGAACGCCGTTATTATGAGCTGCGGAAAATGGGCATAAGATAATCATAAAGCTATTGCTTAAGATCGGAAAGATGAATCTGAATCTAAAGAACTTTAGATATAATCAGATGCCGCTATTATAAGCTGTGGAGAATGAGCACGAGATGATCGTGAAGCTATTGCTCAAGACTGAGAAGATGAATCTGAATCTGAAGAATTTTAGATACGGTTGAACGCCGTTATTATAAGCTGCGGAGAATGAGTATGAGATAATTATGAAACTACTGCTTAAGATCGGAAAGATAGATTTAAATAAGAAGAACTTTAAAAATAATCAAATATTATTATTATAAGCTGCGAAAAATAAGTATAAGATAATTATAAAGCTATTACTTAAAATTAGAAAGATGAATTTAGATTTAAAGAATTTTAAATACGGTTGAATGTTATTATCGTGAGCTGTGAAGAACGGGCATGAGATAGTTATAAAGCTATTACTTAAAATTAAGAAGATAGATTTAAACTTATAAAATTTTAAGTATAACTAAACACTATTATTATAGACTGCGAAAAATGGGCATAAGATAGTTATAAAGCTGCTGCTCAAGACTGAAAAGATGAATCTGAACTTAAAGAATTTTAAGTATCACTAAACATCATTATTATAAGTTATAGAGAATGAATATAAGATAATTATAAAGCTGCTTAAGAAGGTGCAGCACTTACTATTGTAAAATAACTGCTCCGACTTTCTTTCAATAATCAATAAATTAGTCTCTTAAGTTTAAATCGCCTTCCCGCTCATCTTCTTTATAAATTATATCTTATTATACTTCTTAAAGAGTCGCGATAGCTTATAAACATTATTAAATTAGAGATATCATTGTTTTAAATTAGTAAGTTATAAGATGAATAAGCTCATAACTCTAGAAATGTGGCTGGAGACAATATGAGATCTTAGTCATTATCTTATCTTACATCTAAGCTAAGTCATCATTTCCTAAATAGATTCAATTCATTATAAGATAATGACTAAAAAGCGGCGTTTACATATGTAATCAGCGAATACAAATTCATGAGCAGAGATCTGAGACTTAGATAATGAAATAATTCTCA
>JAABUK010004355.1_pt1 | contig 23093 bp, 14 predicted proteins | sample 5559141 | NCBI WGS metagenome assembly JAABUK01 (sample SAMN10711869, study PRJNA513367) | rock metagenome | isolation source: Antarctica rocks | place: Antarctica: Victoria Land, Pudding Butte nord | collected 2016-01-03
GACGGCGCAACCAAAAGCGCTCGTCCTTCATCACACCATATTCGGCCAAATCCGAACTTTTGGAAGTGAAAGCAGAGAAGATAAGACGTCTGAGTGATCTAGTCTTCGCGCGCATCTGGAGAGTGTCAATATGTAACAAAGGCATTATCGACAGGAGTAGGAGATCCGCAGCTGTGATAGCTGCACAATCAATGTGTCTGAGTAGCTGACCAAGGCTAGCGGAATAAACTCGTGAACGGCTGTATCTGCTTTCGGTCTCTGGCGGTACATTGTCATGTTGAATGTCGCTAATTTTTGGAAATTGAAAAGGCGGTGTTTCATTGAGACACCAGTCAGATATCGCTTGTCTTGAAGACTCATGGAGCTGAAGGTCGTCATCCCTCCAGTTCTTGTCGTCCCAGCCTACGATCACAATGACTGGAGGAGGATCTGCTCGGGCTGAGCTGTAGTTGCGCGCTATTGTCACCACTTGGGTACCGATAGCCGTATAATGTTGAGATTGGCCTGGCAGGAAAGGCCGAACTCCCTTACCTCGATGCGAAGGTGTGGTGTCCTCTTCAAAAACAGGGTGGTCTTCGAGCGACCACCGATCGGCCAATTCGGCCACGGTTCCGAAAAATTGGGGACCAATCTTCAATCCCAAACCACAGACGTCCAAGAGCTCTGGTATTATGGGACCGCTTTGATTTACCCACCAGAGTAATACTCGTAAGCGGATACGCCTCCTCGGATTACGTAGAGCATGGAGCAGCGCAGGGGCTGAACTTGCGACATCGTCAGTGCCTTCGTCACGTACGCGAATGTTTACTGAGGAATCTTCACGATTCGACAAGTCAACCAAGGTGCAGCAGAACGGCCCCTGGAATGCCATTCTCCGTCTCAAGGAGAGAAGATGTGGGTAGTCTTGCGGGTATTGGTTGAGCCATTCTTCGTATGTCTCAAACCCAGTATCAGATTTGAGATCCTGCCGAAACTTTAGCTCATAGTCTGTTGGCATGTCTTTTGCTGCCCTAAGCCAACGATGATCAGCAACATGGCAGAACCCCTGCCATAGTTCAGAATGGCAAGCTCAATTTACGTTTGCGTTCTATCATTTATTGTAGTCGCACAACGGAATGTGGGTGAAATGGGAGTCGGACATAGTCGATCAAAATTGCTCACAGGTGGAAGTGTCGTGCCTTTAGAGAGCTTGCAGCCACCTGTAGACGTGGAATCCATCGATGATCCGATAGAATTTGGTCTTTATCTAGCTGCAGACGTTTGGACCCCAGCGCCATTGCCATCGTCATGAGGTGTAGCATTGTCCCAATTCCCCGCCTACTAGGAACGGCAATCCGAAACTAGGTGCTGGCAATCCTGGATACCAAGAATTCTTTTCGGTATGATTAGACCCTAGCGCTGACATGGATTCGATAACGCGGGTTCCTGCATCGCCGTATGAACGAATGGCGCATCGCCGATTACAGGTGGCAAGTGGATGATTGGACCGAACATGCGCCTATCGGAAGATCCTACAAGGTGACTGGCAAGAGTTATGATGTGTTGCAGGGCAAGAAAGAAGAAAAATTCCAGAAACCTTTGGTAGTCTCAGTATCCTGCACCTTCTCGACTTTCAAACCTCCACACTGTCAACCACCCCTACCATTGTTCACGGCCAATTTTCTTTTTAAGAAGGTGTAGATGAGCCCACTATTGAGCACAGGGTGCTCGAGACCATCGCCTTATACAAGAAATAGTGTTGGCACTCAAGAGCGTGCGGACGATGCAACCCTGCCCTGTATGGTGTTCAACCTTGCGTTGAAATTCATGCACTTTTCAAGTCACTCCTGCAGGGCTTGATAGACATCCGAGCTCCTGCCATCACTCATTGCTGATTGGTGATATAACGGAAAAGACTGCAAGTGTACTTTATTCACTGCATTGTCTTACGAGCACGGTAATCGGTTGGCCTAAATCACGGGTGAGGACTCGGGAAAAAGCAACTCACTATCAAAGAGGAGCCACGTGCAGCTCAGTACGCATGGGTGTTGACCAAAACATATGTCATGTCCAGGATTGGAAGGCGAGGGACAAGGTTTTTGGAGTGAGACTTAGCCGGCGCTCGGACTTAATACAAGCGCTAGGGCCTAAATCCGCTCCAACTCTGTTTACAACATGTCACTGTCCAAATTATCGGCGAGACAGTACGCACAATTCACCAGCGTCCTATTCGTGAGACCGAGTAAGTGAAGTTGCAAGTCACAAAACGAGATATTCGGCTTGAAAGACCCTGAATCGCGATGAAGATGGATTGCTCTTCGTCGAGCCAATCTCTTCTTCATAACCAGAATGAGACTGTGGTCACTACAACTACTGCCATCCGTCCACCGCTCTCAGAGAGATCAGCAATGCTGCGATAACAACGAACAGAAAGATTGCTCAAAGGCAAGCCAAACCTAGAAATCAACACCAGCCAGGAACTGTTGGTATCCCAAGGCCAATTCATAACAATAAAGTTGTGTCATCACAAGATCGGAAACACTTACGGCCGTACCATCAACCACTTCCTGAAAAGGCTCCTTATGCTTTTACTTCACATACTCGTTACAGCAAGCCTTACTCATTGTCGAAGTTTGCTCCAAAGTCACACCTTCCTCACACCAACCTAAAGCCATCGAAACCTACCTCTACGTCGGGGTCTCTTCAAAGGAAGTCATCTCCATCACAACCTACAGTATCTCAACACAAAGCTCATGACTTGACACAACCACGAATTCGAGCATTTCATAGGGGTTTGCCCAATCCAAAAGCCGCACCACCAGATTCCGACATTGCGAAACTTTGGAGTGAGGTTCAAGCTCACATATCGACCATGAGTGGCCCTACTGCCACATCGCAGATGGTCACGGACACCCAATCCTCGGATCATGATAGCCAGCTCGAGCGTACCCTCGAAGGCTTCAAAGTCGACCTCGAACCCGGATTCCAGCCTCAGCTTTGTACTCCAGCGTCTCTAATTGAAGCACCAGTCGCATCCAACACGCTGATGACGCATATTAAGGATGGCGCAGAAGCACCAGCTTACATGGTGGTGGTCAATATGACGTTCTTCGAATCACCCGGTCTGCCAGTAAAAAACGCCATCGACCCTTCCGACAGGATGAACGCGCCGTCGACCGAAAAATTAGTCCTTGCTTTCCAATACATCCCTGGCGATGATATCCTGACAGCTGGTATACTATTTGTGTTGGCGGCGGATGACACATGGAATGGCAAATTCCAGCGTCAATACCCAACTCTGCTACAAAAAGCGGGCCTATTTTCGCCCAAACTGACATGCTCGGACTTTCTTGCCGTCATCGGGTCGAGCGACGAGTCATACAAGATGGATTCCCTCCGCAAGACATGGAGTGATCGAGCCAAAAAGGCATTGACGAAGCAACTCTCAATCCGTCGGGCAGATGCGAATGAAGACAAATGGGAGATCCTGACACGCACACGATACTACGGCTATCTCATCACCGGTATGAAACTCGAGATACGCGAAATGAGCTACAACCTACAAGCTCCACCTCCACCTCCAGAATCTCTGCCACAATTCCTAAAACCCAAATCTCACTCCGAGCCTGGTATCAAACCCCAACGCACAGCAGAAACCACCAACACCAAGCAAACCACCAGCAATATACCCAAGCCGCCCCAAAAATCAAACCCACCATCCCGCACCAAATCCTCCAACCCAAGCAATCCCTCCATAGGCGACCCCTCAACCCAAACCCTCCCCTTCAACCAAACACCAATAAAGAAATACAATCTCCAAAACCCCAACGACATCACAAACTTCACCACCTTCCACCACGCCCTCATGCGCTGGGCCCAAGCCAAACCCTGCGCCCAATACGTGCTCAACCTCCATACCCTATATTGGCAGAAACCCCCCGAGCATGAAAACGCATGGCTCATGTCGAACGCAGACGCAGTCCGCTACTGGGCTGCAGCCACTGCTCCACCTACCTTTGGACCTCAAATTCAGACAGCTCTACCTACATCTGAACCTTAAACCCAGTCAATAGCTCCTGCAATAGCAGCCACCACCTCTCCCGAGAGGGCGGGAATGGCGGAGACGAAGGCGTGGGGAGGCAAGGGGCCTGGGTCTATGCAAGGATGATAGCGTTTAAAATCGGGGTAGATATGAGGTGTTAGCGGTGGCTTAGGCGTGAATTAAGGCATGCGTGTCATCCGTGCTGTAGACGTTTCAGGTTAATCATGCGTTCTTATTGTTCCTGACAGCGGGCTTGCTATCTTGTAAAGTGGGAGCGACGAGGGTGATAGGCCTGAGAAAGGAGATATTTCAGAAGTAAGGATAGTTCTGGAATACCTAGATACATGTAATGAAGTGTAGGGGATTAGATCTAAGGAAACTTTAAGAATGCTCTTACTTTATCACAACTTGCTCGTGAAAGTCCTAAAGCTCTAATATGTTACTGATCGCGACCTTAGACCCCTACTTTTCTTAATAGTAGGCGTGACATGCATAACGTCATACGCTCTTCAATATAATATATTTAGCGTAACTTGAGACTTTTTTTTGCGTGAGATAGTTAGGATAATTGCGAACGTACTTATCCTAAACTACTATTCTCTTCAATGCGGTATACTAAACCTCTGACATATACCGATCATAATCCCTAAATCCCTACATCCCTCCATAGCTAGTATAACCCTCACGATACCACGCGCTCCCTAAGGCGAAGTATACCGTAATTTACGACTCTTATCTTATAACATGACTAGGAGGATTGCGAGACCTACCAAAGATGGTAGATCATGGTGAGAAAGAAAAATAGTTAAAGTTGACAGATCTTAAAAACAGGGCGCGTCGCGTAACAAAGCTATCTATTCAATAGGTAAAGGATTAGAAATCATCTGTAAATAGTCTCGACATCATCATAGCACAGCCCCCGTACCTACGAGTTTCAGCCACAAAACCTCTAACCAACATCCCACCATCTAACGTAGGAGCATTCCTACAATAAGTAGCATCCCGCAGGACTCTAACAGATCAAACAAATTCTCGAAATACCCACGCAATCCCAATCCTAATTGTCAATTTTTGAAACATTCGCATTCGGACTCGAAAGGCAGACAAGCCACGATCATGCCTTTAGATATCAAAGGATTATACTTTCAATATCAAAGGATCGACATCGATGCCGTGCGTCAAGATATATATGGGTACAAAGATAGATATTGCCGACATCCGGCAGCTGCGAGTGCTGGGACTAGTATGGAGCGAAACGTGGCCCCTGCGGCGCATGGTTTAACCCCTTGGTCCGAACTCGGGGTAGGCTAGCTAGCTATACGAATAGGTGGCAGTCTTGGCATCCTAGCAACTCGCCTTTGGGACTCAATGAAGAAAGGTATCATAAAGTAATTGCAGTATAGACTGTGGAAGAGACTGAGGGCTACACTTTACATACCAACAGCCTTCAGAATCAGAGGTTGCGAAGATGATGAGCTGATCCATCTGCCGAGAATTGCGATTTTTTTGAGAGCTAGCGTGGCGGGTATAACCGTTCGGACGTATCACGACAGCTTCCATGTTTCAGAGTGAGTGACTAGGCCCAATTGGGGCACGCACTGGACAGATCCATGGGTTGCAAGATGCCACCTTTCAGTACGACACATGGTTACAGTTGAGCATCATTTATGGTCTTCCACGCACATGGATGGGATGGTTCGGTAGGTTGAGGGACCGAGGTTGCCTGGCTCTAGTAAGACGAGAGTGTGCTGACATTATCGTGATAAAAAGCCTGAATCGTCAGCAGCTCATCAGACGACGTCGCATTGGAGATGGTGACTGTCCACGATCTGCACACTTTTGGGCATGATGATGTCTCCGGTGCTATGCATGGAGGGTCTCATTCTCTATGAAGTCTCTTGGTGTGGCGTGAGACCAAGGCAGACTCCACCACGGGATAGCTCCGATTTCCGGATGCCTTCACCGCTCGAGATGAGAAGATGGAAATCAAAAGAAACGGGAGCTCCAGAGTACAGGGAGCAGGACCTGGGGACCAGATCCAGTGCATTTTCTGGCTGCTGTCGCCAGTTGGCGCCAATGAGGCTTGATACCACTCGATGGATGAAGCGCGCCTGTAAATAGCACTTAGCGACCCCACGTCAACGTCCATGCGATCCTGGAACATAGTCGTGGGGGTAGCAAGGAAGGCGAGAAGCAAGAAGAGCCTGTCGATGCGGACCACGTGAATGTTGAATCGAAAGTCCAGAGGGAAAGATGCTTTGCATCGTCGTTTCTTCAACTGGAAGCACAGACGTAACGGCACGAATCACCGTGCAAAGTCTCAAACCTAACGGACTAGGCGGCCCCCAAGCATGAGGTGGTTGGCATATCTTTCCACGCTTGAAGATGGCGCAAAAGTGAAGGTCTCGGATATGAGCCGACAGATCGATTGAGCCGCTTCTCAACCGCCCTTGCATGAAGTGTCCATAGGCTCAGAATGTGCGATGCCGTGGTCAGGTGTACGCAAGAGATCCATTGCAAAGGCTCTTGGAATTGTTGACTAGCGGGAATCCATACAACCCACAGGCTCGCTAGAGAAATAGTAAGATATGACAGTCTGTTGGATCGATATCCTATGATCATCGTCATGGTATCAACGTCAGCCCAGAAGTGAGATCTCACCATGAAAGTAGCTGCTGGCCTGACATTGCGCAAAAGAGTACCTCAGCCCCAGACGCTAATCCAGGGCTGGCCTAGCGTAGTGGGTGCTGCGCAGATGAAACACCGCCAACCAAATTTACTTTACTTTCTCTCTCCAACCAACATCGTCCAGCTTATGGACTACGAGCGAACAAGCAATCCTTTGCCGCAGCACACACCAACACTATGAAACTCTGTCCTCTACGCTTTGAAACTCGGCCCACTGCGCCCCTCATCTCTGGGTCACAATGCTAGTGTCCATCAGAGCGCCAAGGCAGAGGAGCCCCAGGAAGATAGACTGGTTTCAGACCATGGATGCGCCCACTCATGCTGGATCCGCCCGTCGCATCGGCCACACGCTCTGCTGCTCAAGTCGTCTTGGGCAAGATCGGCCTATGCGACAATGACGGGCGACAAAAGTGAATCCTGCTGGGCGCTCCTCTCAGTCCCAGCTGCCGCTCCATGTATGCCATGTCGCGACAGTGCAACATGCGCAACAGCTACTGCTAATCCCGACCTGCCTCTCGCTCCACCTGTTCTCCCTCTCTCTGTCCTCCTCGCTGCTCTGTGAATGCCCTCATCCATCTCGTTCTACCTGCGCTCTCGTGGGCGCTCGGAGACACTGACGCTCATCGTCGCTTAATTCCATATCGGGGAATCGGGACTGCTACTCTACAGCGCATTGAGGCAGTCAATTGTACGGACAATTTACAACAGATTGTATGCTGACGGTGACGTGTGCTCATATGTGAGTCTTATATCATTTCCTTCCACCCAGCTACTCAGCTCTGGGGGCCTGATGTTGGTTGATGATTATGATGCTGATGGTGGGCTGTGCCGTTACTTAGAAACACCTCCAATTTCCGCTGATCGCTGCTACCCACCACGCCCCCAACAATGGCCGCACCGGGCTGTGGAATCATCTTTGCGCCGTCTCAAAGACCTGACCGCAGCAGTAGCAGTCTGCGACGTACATGTAGTCTGAACTCGAAACCCAAGAACACCACTGCAAATAGACCACCCATGTCTAACATCCTGAGCGCTGATACTGGAGTCTCGCTCACACACTCGCGGACTCTGTCTGACAAGATGAGAAGCTTACACCGGAAGAAGAACTCCAACGAGAGCAACGCATCTTCGAAGATACAGCAACCTGTCATGGCTGCACCGTCTGTGAAGAGGCCGCCGAAACACATGGATCTGATGGAGGCGGTATCACAGCAAGACCTTTCGAGGCAATGCAATGGAGGACCTAGGGATATTGGGACTGGCAAGGAGAATGCAGCGCCCGAAGGCAAGCTGTCACGACCAGCTATCAGCAAGCTGGAACAGAACTCTCGCAAGATCGCATACGACCAATACTTGTCAGAAGCCTTTGGCCTACAAGGACAGAGTAGACCCAAGCCTGCTGCAGTACAAAGGCTCAACCCCTCCCAAGTATCAGAGCCGAGGCCTGATTCTGACATCAGTGCCAAAAGCACCGACTCGATGGAGGTGCTCTTCCACTTTAGCCCAACTGACCTACCTTGTGCACCTGCTGCCCCTCTAGCACCCTCAGCCAAGGATCGACGGCCGAAGATCCAGCTCACTATTCCTGGAAGCCCAATGTCCACCACAAGACCTCGCTCCACCGCACACTTGGTACAGCAAATGAACAGGCAGAAAACAAAGGGAAGATCACAGCAGTCAAGGTTCCAGGAGCCACAGTCAGGTGTATCTCCTCCGTCTTCGACCACAGAACAAGTCAACGAAGCTCCAGCGAGGATGTCTATAGTTTCACCACTTTCCTCAATGCAGATGCCTAGGCCGAGACGACCATTCTCGGCTTTCTCCCTAGAGGAGATGACGAACGATAACCCCGAAGTACCCCAGAGTGCCCCAGCGCTGGAAAAGTCAAATAGCTCGGACTCCTCAGACGAGGCTGGCGATCATGATGACAGATCATCCGTTTATAGTGGCCGCTCCTCGAGATCAAGCTTGTCCGACGATCAAACACGACGAAAGTCCCACGATCGGAATCATAGCATTGCCTTCTCAATCATATCACCTACTGCCGCCGGCGTCTTCGATGGCGTGCCTCTCAACCCTCAAATGCCGAGTAGACTGAAGGCCTTTAAGAGTACCACTTCTCTCGGTGTCAACATGAACAAGCCGCTACCGCCAGAGCCTGGAATGGACCCGGTCGCACCATTGAAAGTCCCCGGCAATGCTAGGCCAGGAAGCATGTACAGGTGCAACGCGCCGTCACCCTTAACTGTCTCACGCAATTCAATAATGGACACATCATCATACTTGCCATCAGAGAATGCATCGATAAGATCGAAGTATACACCTGCGGACCTTGATGTCCTCGATGCGGCATTTGCAAAGACCATTCCGAACACGGATGCGCAAGCAGCCTTTTACGACCACTTCGAATCATCGTTGTCGCAGGCGCAAATGGAGCTTGAGGCACATCTCGGTACCATCAACGAAGAGCCACTGTACCATCCGAATATGGCGCCTGCAGTGAATGATCCGCTGCAGATAAGCCGTGGACCAAATACTATGGTTCCATCTCGACAAGCACCACCACCACCACCAACATTGAAGTTGAGCGACGGAAGCATATCCGGACGAAATAAACTTCAGAAGAAATCCCCAGTCCATGTCGCTTTGCAAATGCGTGCCGACTCCATGAGATACTCAAGTGAAAGCGGCGCTGGATACAGACGACGACCAAAACCTACTTCTGCGCCCGTACGTACAGCCAGCATGTTGAAAGCGAACAAGATTCTTGGCAAAGAGGGGCCTGTTCCTGTCCCGATGGAGAGGGAGGCAAGCGCCGATTCTAGCCACAGCTCTAGCCGATCTCCAGACTACGACGACTCATCCAGCCAGACCTTGTCGAGGGAGGATTCATCATCTCCTGAGACTGATCTTTCTTCTGTTCCCGAAACTGATCATGCTTTTGAGGAAGTCCGCGCGAGGCTGGAATTGTTGAGCCCTAAAAAGGATTCCCACCAGTTCGTAGCCTACAATTCCTTCAACCCCCACTATGGCCAGCATGTACCTGGGTCAACCTCGGCGGCCAGGGAGCCGCTGCAGGAGCGCAACAACAATGCTAGAATAGAGGACAGGTCGGCTGAAGCTGATGGCGAGGCTCCAAAGGACTCGATCGCACCGGAAATCAACGTGACCCCTACTGATGAGCCGACCGAGTCTCAAGTGGAGATCGCGATGGACCTCGGCCATGTGGGCGATGAGAGCAACGTTCATCCTTCTCTCAGACTTCGTACACAACCAGAAGAGCTTCGGCCTCGATCTTTGGCTTCCATTGCCATGTCCGAGATTCCGGATATGTATGCTGACCTGCCATCGCATGGCTCTGGTATCGATACCGCGAGACAGTCCATGTATGCGGAGGACATCGACCGCACTATCTCCGCCAATGCTGCCGAGTCGGTCCTCCTTCGCATTCTGCAGAACCTAGATAACCTTCAGGACCTTTTTGCTACCGCTACAGTCAGCCGAGGCTTTTACCGTACCTTCAAGCGACATGAGCTTCCTCTGATGAAGAGCGCACTTTACGGTATGTCGCCAGCTGCGTGGGAACTTCGTGAAATGAGCCCGCCTTACCCTGGTCTGGAGGGTACCTCTCCGAATCTTGAGTATACTCCGTCGCTCTATCTCCAACACTACATGAGGGACATGTACACCATGATTGCTCTCAAGTCGATGATTCTGATCCATTGTGAATCGTTCCTCCGCGCTGACACCATCACCGCCCTAGCCGGGGGTGAGACTGAACGTGCTTCTCAAATCGATGATGCCTTTTGGCGCGTGTGGACATTCTGCCAAATCTTCGGTTGCGGCTCAAACCGTGAAGAAGATATTGTAGGTCAGATGGACTGGTTGCGGGGAGGTTCTTTAGCTGCTCAGCAGCGAAATAATTCCAATGCTGGCGCAATTGAAGGTGCGGTCGACCGGAGCAGCGTTCTCTTCAGCTCGCCAAAGTCATTCGGCCGCGGTAATTTGGGAGGACTTTCCGCTGAGGAGCTTTACGATATGACTGAGATTTGGACGTGCCTGGGTGTCCTTGTCCGTGGTTTCCAGGGCAAGCGTCAAGAGGCGAGGGAATATGGTATCTTCCAGAATGTAGAGATCACCACTGGTGATATCGACAAGGAAGACTCTGTTCTTGGTAAGAAGCTCTAGTCACATTTCCACGGTATGGCCTGCTAATCCCATCATCAGAGGAATGGACATACTACCTCCTTACCCTCGCTCCACCAACCGTCCTCGATGTCACCTCGCCTACCTCACCCACCGCGGCCACTTTCGCCCACGCCCGCACCCGCGGCTACACAACCTGGACACCACCGCCCATCTCGCGCACCACCTTCCTCAAAGAAGCCGTCTCGCGGGTCTATCAAGAACAAATCTCTCTCCGACACAGCCCTTCCCCCTCCTCGCCAAAAGTCACTTTAGAATCCCCAACGATCCCCACCTCATCCCCAACCAAAGTCCAAAGCGAAAGCGACACCATTGCCGCCCGCTGGCGCTGCGCGCGCCACGCCGCCGAGATACGCGCAAAACGCAGCGATCCATCATTCAATCTCTTGCCACCATCAGAAGACCGACCCATGTCCGAATTTCCCGCCGTCCTCGAAGCCCTCTCGACTACCTCTCCCAGCGCCCCACCCATGCCCTCTATGCCCACCGTCGCACCCCTTCACGTCCGCTCCGCCTCCAGCATCGACACTTCGAAATCCGTCGTCTCGGCGCTCGTGGTGCCCGCCGGGCCACAAGTGCGCGATCCGGTCGACTTAGCCGTCGAAAAATTCGTCGGTATGGGCTTTGATGCGGGAAAAGCGGCCAAGGCGCTTGCGGAGACGGATACGGGGAACAGCATCGATTTTGCGGCGGCGATGGAGTGGTTGGTCCGGGAGCGGAAGAGGGATGTGGGTGGGCTGATGCATGAGGGGTATCGGGGCAGGATTGGAGCCGAGAAGGTGGGGGAGGAGGTGCGTCCTGAGGCTGTGATTAGAGAGGCGGTGGGCTTGGGGATGCCGGAGTTGAGGCTTATTACCAGTTGGGATTGAAGACATCTGAGCTGTGAAGGAAGGGGTGGAGTGAGTTGAGACGAGTTTTGCTTTTATGACTGCTGCTCTATACCATAGAGTCTTGCTGGCCAATGTTTTGCCTTTATCATCTCAGCTAGCGAAGCGAGAGCGTGCTATCTACCTATTCGGTATTATCTACTCTCGTATCTCCAAATACCACTCCCCTAACAGCTACAAACGAAGAGATCTCCTCGGTCCCTTGTTTCCAATGAGTGCGCTTCGCATGATATCCTGACAATCATTCACCATCGAATCAACCATGGATATCCAAAAGCATTACATACATGCTTTGAGACATATTTCCGGTGGGATCTGTGGGCAGGGTTATCTGTATTGCACCCACTTGGTATTGAAGCTACAGACACCACAAAGACGTGTTGTGGTTACCGAGTCAATTGTCATATCCTTATCGTCTTATATGCATGTCGAATCATATTCGTGTCGCTTTATTCTAAGGCTCTTGGGGTGAGTATGTGTTATCGCAAGAATCGAGGCTGAGGTGCGCTCTCAGCCTATCCATAATCTATGCAATTGGAACGTTGGAACATCGTGCACACGCGGGCCACGTTCATATCTCGCAACCCTGGTAACGTTTGTCAATGCCACGATATTCGTAGCAGTCATCAGCCATAAATTGGCCCGTTGTTCTGACAATATAATCTTCTGTCCTTTGTGCAATTTCGACTCTAGACAACAAACTGTGCTGACGTTTGCTGCTGCCACAAGAGCCCATCAGATTATGGCAGCATCAAAGCCTCAAACTCCCGCAGGCCACGTACGGCCTACCAGAGGCCGAAGTGATCCTCCCAGGCGCCATCGACGTCTCTCGTGTGTATCTAGTGTCATCATCAGCACCCTGCTTCCCGAGACTGCACGAAGTGTGTTGCTTACTACGTATTCTCCAAGTCATGGTGACGTTGAACAGTGAGAGGGCGGTGATCAAGGCTCTGAACACTGTAGAGAAGACTGTCTCTGCTGTAGGTGCCCAGGGTTCGGAGGCATGTTGGTCAGAGTCTTGACTCGTATCAGATTCGTAAGCGCTGGCGGTGCTTGGTGGAAACGAGGCTGGTGCTGGAGGAGTAGGCTCCACAGAGACTTTCGGTTCGTCTGAGACCTTTGATAGTTCTATGGATGGATTCAGAGTGCAGGCATCGAGGGCCTGAGGGGCGTGTCGAGGTGGGTATAGGAGAGAGTTCTTGGCTCGATGATTACTTGCGTCGATGACGAGACCAAAGGAGATGCTATGCAGCATAAAGAACACGAGCAAGCAGAATGCGAATTTCATGATGGGATTTGTGTAGGGACAGGGTTGATTGAGCGAAGTGTGAATAGTTGTGAAGGGGGTATCATGTTGAAAAGGAACACAGAAGACGTAGGGTGGTAGGGATATTTATACCCAGAACTGCGCTCGGGCAATTGCTAGCATGTGGAATATCGTGTGAGCGACATGTGATGGGCGAAGCAGGAGATCGCCAACAAGAAGAGCGAGCACGGGGAATAGGAAATCAAAGTGCTAAGCAAGACACGACCATAGAGGATCCCGAGACAGGCTGCAGGCAAACCTTCAAGGATCATGCAAGAAAATGATGAGCATCAGTAGCAAGGAGTATTGCTAGCCGAAGGTCCCGATATCAATGGCCCAGAGATGATACTGACAGCAATATCCTCGAGCATTGCCTCACTCGCGGTGTAAACAGAATCCGATAGAGAACCCCTGATTTTGGTGCGATTGGCTAGCAAAGCTGGTCGCTATCTAGTCCCAGCCCGAAGGGGCTTAGCGACTAGCTTGCTGGCCAGTGGCACGTCTCGGGAGGAAGCGGAGACTCGCGCCGCTTTAATGCCTAGTCGGCTGTAGTTCTACTCTACTCCGCATACAGATAAAGAGGTATATGTTAAAGCGGCGCTTGAAAAGCCACCTCCGCCCTTTATCCGTTTGCCGTGCATGTGCATAAGGTAAAGTAGATATGCATCTGGCATTTCCGGAATAGCGTGATTGGTCCCTGCAGTGTTGGTTTCCATAAGAAGTTGGGCTAGGAGCGGGTTGCTTGCACATGCTCGCCCACTCCATACGAGTATCATATATTTGAGGCTTGCATATCGCTTCCATCTTTTTGCAGGTCACGCTTCTCAATGACCGCGGCAGGTTAGCGATTAGGTTCGTTATCCCTGGTTTCGCTGATCTGTATTATAGCGGAAAGAAAGCCAAATTCAACCTTCGAGTTTTGAGTCGACCCTTCAGCCTTGTTGGCTGTGGTAAGATGTACGGCAGTCCTCCCCTAACGCTGTGTCGACGACTGCACTAACTAGGTCTGGAGCTGACAGAGCTGGGAGGCTCTGCTAGGAATGCTGACTCCCTCGCCTCCTTCTGGTTCGTCGGAAACTGCGGACTTGCTGAGGAGTAGTTGAATATCTACGTGGCTCGATTGATCGTAACGGGATTCCAACATTGTCCCATTGGTCCGGACCCTTCGCAAGCTTCAGTGCATGCAATCATCGCACTTGGCTGGGCTTCTTATAAGCCACTTGAATCTCCGTCAGCGACTGGGTAGGGTTCTCTATCTCATGATGGGAGTCGTGTAACTGGGAATGATCCCTAGTACTGGCTGGATTAGTCGGGTGAGCGTCAGCATCAGCCATTTGTTGATTCTCATCGCTAGTCTAGACCGTGTCGCGAACAAAACTCAAGTAGCTTGGATGCAGTGACGCAGACATCATCATCCGACATGCCATAGAGGCAATGAAACTTTGGCGTTCGACGAAGTGGCCTCCAATGCAAGACGGGTAAGTTGAGCAGATAACACTGCGGGCTTTAGTGAGCAGGCTTTGATGAGTTTAGCTGCGTGTTTGAATGTATGAGAGAAGGGCGGAAGCAAAGTCTTCTGATATCATCATCCGAGTTGAGGGGGTTTTTGAGGAGCGACGGATTTGTTTGATTGGTGGAGAAACTTACGTAACTCGGGCCTTGGCAGATCAGTGGTAAAAGAAACTCTTACGTACCTTAATCCCTGGAGACTTAGCGCCTGCTCAAGGCTTTTGGTGTGACCAAGCCGCAATTGGTACCATCCGGTCGCTCTAATGATTATCGCCAGATGCGATGCCTCGGGGCGGCCGATAGTGAGAGCAGAAATTTCTCGAAACAGCTTTTGTCATTCTTCCACGTGATCTAAGGTGACACGAATTCTGTGATTCAACATGAATTGATATCTTGTATACCATCCGCAGTCGCGCCGCCGTCGTCGAGAGAATATAAGCAAGATGGTTGAGATTGATTACTGTGTGAGTTGTCATGAAATCCCGCGTAGTCACGGAAGGAAAATGAAGGCGGAATCTGGCCATCGGCTGTCGCCAAAGCAATGTGGGGGAGGGAGCCACGAGGGTAATAAGGATGACGATCAAAGGATCACAGATGAGAGCTCGCACAGAAAAGACATTGAATACCACCTAAACTCACGAGCTGCCGGAGCTATCTTTCCACCTCGCCACGAGGCGCGACGGCGGCCAATGCACCTCGGAGATTTAGACTTCTGATCGAGATCAGAGTAATCTGCTAGCGACATCCGATCGGGATGTCTTGAAAGAAGCTCCACTTCTATACTTCTGCAATGCTCTACCTAGCCACTTGATAGCTTACATCAAGTTCATACTTTGCTACACTGATCCTGATCGCCATGCAGATCATCTTAAGCACCGACGACTACTTAAAGGTTCACATAGGTAGACCTTTAGTGCGGCTGAGCGTATACTCGTTCGTATCGCATCTTTTGATACAAGCCACATCGCTAATCGCACCGTATAGTATCCACCATCCACCTTGGTCCTTTGCAATTAGTGGATATGCTACGTTGCCCTTGAGAAAGGCCCGAATCGGGTGGACTGGGATCACGTATCATGAATGAGATTAAGTTATGCGACTGGGTAACAAAGCCTACCAGTAGATGGACCTTTATGGATCACGCGGTTGGAACTTCTAAATTCTTTCTACTATATATAACATAGATGAATTTCTCTAGATTTGTCGATTCTTTTTGGTAATGCCGTTATTCTGCAAGCTCATCTACGCTTTGAACTAAGGTCTAGGTCGACATCCTGAACCCAACAGAAATGCTGGGAATCAAAGTACCCATATTTTTGTCCCTTACCTCTCTCGGCTCTGCAATTCCAGCACCCATCACGACCATCGGTACGAAAATTCCACTCATACCTTAAGACTGCGCTAATGATCTCCAGCAAACACTTCGTCCGTTTCACAACAAACATACATTATCGAGCATTGTCCCGGAGAATTCTATGGTAAAATGAGGTTATCAATTGATATCGCCAGAGTGGGAGCTTCTTTGGCCCATCAGGATGCAGTGAGCGTGGTATGTCTATCCCTGTGTAGATCCGTCTATTGGGTAGTTCTAGCAGGCTGTCCATTTTGTGACTCAGACAGCGCCCTTTGATGTTGACCGCTGACTACAAGAACCGTCGCGAAGAACCTTTACGGCTTCGAATTGTTCCTCAAGACAACCATGTATGGTGCTTTGAGCTTGTTAGACAACATCGCCAAGTGGCTGCCTTTAGGATACTTGACTCCTCGCTTCGCATGCGTGACGCCTCAATCTTCAACTATGTTCCCAGATATCAATCCGAGTCTGTTATCCCTTTGCGAGCAGAAATCTCAGCCAGCTCTGTTTCTGAGGGGGCATAATTAATTTTCATTTGCCCGGGAACTTGTACGTGACCAGAGAGACCTTGATCCATCAAACGCTGTCGCTTCGATCATTAAGATTTCCTCGGGACTAATATCAGTTGTTTAACTTCCTGCTCTAATGTCCACGCCACCTGAAGAGTCTGTGCTGACACGGCCCTCTGCAGGGTCGATGCCAGATGAGCCCATCCCACCGGACCCCAGGAATTGCCCTACACTCTACCGAAACGAGTACTACAACACCATCATACGTTACAGAAGTAATGTCATACTTGAAACCCTTGTCAATTACAGGCTCCAAGCCGAACCCTTACCGTTACCCAATCCACAAGGATTAAACGCTATGGTTCGACTGAACGAAAGAAGCTCGTATCTCAGCGCTCGAAACTACGACGCTTATGTTTCCAGTGAGTATTATTGTATACGAATGATGAGAAGGTATTGAGACTTTGTGTAGTGGTCAAAAATAAGTGCTGGAACCACCCGAGCCTCAGACAGCCGCCGTGGTCACCGTTCTTGTCAGCGGACTTTTCAGAGGAACGGCCTACCAGTCCTTCCGTACCTTTGATCCCGTTGGCTACGAATATTGGCTCGCTAGAGGCGATAGCCTAGTGTGGCAATCATAGTGTCCTCTACTGACTATCAACTCAACTACAATCACGATGTATCTGCGCCTCTTGAGACCTACGATAAAATAGAAGTATCGAACCAGTATCCCATTCTCAATAAGCCTCGCAACCGCTCTTCCCCTCCCACATGGATCTCCCCATTTCCCCGTTGCCGCTATGAAGTTGATGATCAGTCTGCTCCGTGGGAGCCAATGTTGAAGTTACTGCGATACGCGGGGAGGAATTAAGTAGCTGCGAAGCGCATATACGCGCGACGTCCTCCTTCTGGTAGAACGCTACTAACGTTTCTACCAAACAAAACCCTCTATTTGAGACATCTTGGTATAGTCAGACATTGAAATCGATGAGAAGTCATCACGAAGTCTCATTAATCCAAAGGTTCAGGAGTGAAAACTAAATCGAAGAGTTTTCCTCAATAGCTGATACCTCGTCGCTAAATTTCTTGCCCTCGCCAGCCTCAATGAAAAGATGATGGTCAGAAACGTTAATGAGTTCTAGACGAAGATTGGCCTGTACTTTACATGTTGGCTATGCTCAGCTTGTTGAAAAATCAGAGTATCCTAGGATTTTATGTGTTGATTCGCACTGGGTACAGATTCATAAGGACGCGAAACTGACAGGTGAACCTGCAAAATGCGCTGTTGATCGGCATAATCGTTCCAAGGCCTTGATTAGCAGCGCAGTGACTAGAAAAGGACGCCGACTATAGGACTTCCTTTCATAGTTGCAAGACTCTCAAAGTGTAGGAGATTAGTAAAAACTCTGGATAAGGGGGTGCCAATCTACATCCCTCGCAACAGCTGGTACAGCTTCTCTGGAGATTCATTTTGACCTCGCTATGTCGTCTTGTAGTTCGGTGTAGCTAATCTCAAGAATTAGGTTAGGAGATGATGGATATTGTTAACAGTAGTAGTTCAACAGGTCACGAATCTAATCACTGCATCGGCAATCTGGGGAGCGAGTATATTACAACTATTTGCGCATTTTACGTAAATATCTAGTGAGCTTATATACTAGCCCAGGGGCTGAGTTTGACACCGCATAATAATAGATACTATTAAATACGCATTTAGTAACTCTAATATTTTCATATAGTTTTATATAAGTCGTCCTACTTAGTAAGACTAGTAGTAGCTAATAGTAGGATTCATTAGGTATATAATATAGGAGTAGACTAGGATAGTACTTTATATATATAATTCTTATTAAAATTATACTAGTATAAAAAATATAGTTTATATAATCTTACTAAGCTTCCTAGTACTAGTAGAAAGTTATAGATTCAAGGCCTTAGATCTAGACTTTCTATATTTAGAATTTTAAAGCTAGAATAATATTGAAAGCTTTTTTAAAAATAAATTTACCTAAAAGTATTAGTTTTAATAAACTTAATAGATTTATATTCCTTATATAAGTTCTTAGCTTATAAATATAATATATTTTTAAGAAATAATTTATCTCTTTACTTATAAAATCTAAATGAAATATTATACTAGATTCTTAAAATATACTTATAATAGATTAACTCTTATATATTATACTTAGTATAAGATTTAGTAATAATAAGAATATATTATATAAGAATCTTCTCTAATTTTATAAGAATTTTAAAAGTTAGAAGAGATTATATCTTTAGTATTATTAGTATAAATTTACTAAGTATATTATATTTTAATATTTATTCCTAAGAATACTAAGTCCTATCTACTAGACTTTATAGATTTTATAAATACTAAGATATCTATAAATATTATCTATATTAGATAGTAATAAGTTTACAATTATACTATATATTTTAACTAGTCCTAGTAGTTAAGCGCTAACCTACTAATAAGCTCTTATAAGCTATTCTTATTACTAGCTACTAGGCGCTATATAATATAATTATAAAAATAATACTAAGAACCTTTATTAACTTAAATCTCTTTTATAATAAACTATTTAATACCTTAATAATATACTTATATACTAGACTAGTATACCTATTTAATTAAACTACTCTTAAAGCCTTATCTATAAATAATCTACCTTTATACCTTACCTCCTTATTATCTTATATTACCTTAGGAAAGATAATACTAAAGACCTTCTTTAAGATAAAAACCTTTACTAAAACCTTTACTATAAACTATTTAGTATATTAACTATATACTTATACCTCTATTCAATACTATTATTTAAATTAGTAATCCTAAAATCTTAATCTTTTTATAAAGTATTATAATCTATTAACTCCTTATCTTATACTCTTTAATAAATATAATATTAAAATCTAAATATTAAGATTAATATACTATTTAATTATACTACCTTCTATTATACTTTAGAAAAAATAGATATTATTTAGCTTATTATACTCCTTATACTAATAAAATAACCTCTTATACTACTACTACTCTTTATATTCTATCTTATTATTAGAGTTTCTTATATACTTTCTTTATATATCTTAGTAGTATCTTAGTATATTATATAACTCCGTAATTATCTAATATAAAATATTTACTTCTATATCTATTTATTATTATCTACGTATATATCTATATTAGCTATTTAGTATATACACCTTATAAAGTATACCTTCTTATAATATTTAGTAGTAATACCTAAAAGATTAGGCCTTTCTATAATATATTATTATTCGCTATTTCCGCTAGCTAGAATAATACTAATTAGACCTCTTTATTAAGTACTTTATAATAGACTATTTACTATCTTTATTACTCCTTAAATGATTAGGTTACTTGTAATTTACCCTATTATTAATTTAGTTAATAAGCTTCTAGTATTTATAACTCCTACTAGTAATATTACTAGAGATACTAGTACTACTACTTATTAAGTATTCCTACTCGTTAACAATACTAAATTCCTCGCCTATATTTAAATAATTATTTAGGAGGAATTATAGTTACTTTACTAATAGTAGGTATATATTATTTAGAAGGAAACTAGTTTATTTAACCCTTACGTACTACGCCTTAAGATATTATAACTAAACTTTAATAATTATTTAGTATATTCTCTAGACTACCTACCTTCTTAGGCCTTGTAAGTATTTAAATATAGCCCTTAAAACTATTCTAATAGCGTTAATATTAGAGATATTACCCCTATTATCCTAATAATATCTTATTACTACTAGTATATTACTAGCTAATACTAAACTTAGATAAGTTACCTTACCTAATGTAGCCTAGCGCGGTAATTTAGTATTATATTAGAGAACCCTATTAATTAATCTAAAATTACTAGACTAATATAATACTAAGGTACTAAAATCTAGGTATTAGCCGTTTTCGTATATTACCCCTAGCTACTATGTAAAATTACTATAGTAATAGCTAATAGGTAGGATAATATCTAATTAGCTATAGTATAATTTAATACCACTACTATATTCTAATAGAGACGTCGTGATAAGGACGTCGCTTTTTCGTTATTTTTATAGGTAATTATTAGAGTTTCTTATATACTTTCTCTATATATCTTAGTAGCGTCTTAGTATATTACATAACTCCGTAACTTTCTAATAAAAATTATTTACTTTTATATCTATCTATTATTATCTACGTATATATCTATATTAGCTATTTAATATATATACCTTATAAAGTATACCTTCTTATAATACTTATAAAGATATATATCTAAGTACTTTAAGAAGTATTATAAGGATAAGAAGTAGAAGATATAAATAATAATAGATATAAGGAAAATTAGTAAGATAATAAGATAAAGATATTAATACTACCTCCTATACTATTATTACTAATAGACTAAGCTATATTACCTCTTATACTATTATTAATATACTAATTAATATTACCTCTACTACTTACTTACTAGCCTAGGATATATATAATAATTAATAATCTATATATAAGATATATCCTATTTATAAGATTAATAACTCTTATTTATCTTGTTGAAGTCCTTTCTACTATATTAATTAAAGACTTATATATAAAATTTTATAAAGAAATATATTAAAGTCTAAGATATTAATAATTAACTCTAATAAGCCTTCTAAGAAATTTACTAAATTAGTCTAATAATTTATCTAAAATCTAATTAAATCAGATATAAATCTTACTTATATACTTATAACTTAATAGCTATACTACTAATAATATTTATTTCTTACTAGGCTTTAAGATATACTTCTTTCTTACTACTAGATCTATCTTATAACCTAATTATTACTATTATAAATTCGCTATTACCCTTAGAGAAGTCTAACTAGTAGAAGGTTAATTTTCTTTATAATTATTTTATCCTTCTTACTTATATATATAGTAATAGATATATATATATATATAAGGACTTCTAATTAGCTACCTATATAGCTAAAATACCTTTATAGTATTATATTAACAAGGACGCTATTTTTCTTTAAAAAAGGTAGTAATTATTATAGGTATAAACTTACTAGGTATACTATATCTTAATATTTATCCTTAGGAGTACTAAGTCCTATCTACTAGACCTTATAAGTCCTGTAAATACTAAGATATCTATAAGTCTTATCTATATTAGATAGTAATAAGTTTATAACTATACTATAATATAATAGATTCTTAATATTTAACTAATTTACTTCTTAATTAAAATAGTAAATAACAAATAATGAATAATAAATAATAAATAATAATAATAATAATATTTACTTATTTATTTAATAGATATATTTCAAGTATTAATATTATACTCTAAGTATTATTCTAGGTAGATTCTATATATCTTTTATAATAGAATAGTTATTTATAGTTAGAGTTTTAATATACGCTACGGAACAGGTACCTATTATAGGTACTTGGCAGAAATCTTAGATAATTAATATAAAAGGAACGTGCTAACTAAATCTAGTAAAAAGTATATTTTTAGAAAGCCCTAGGTCTATATTACTTAGTACTTAAAAAAATATTACTAGTATATTACTAGCGTAAAGTTTATATACTAAAATCCTAAAGATTCTTACGGCGGGTTAGTTATTTCAGGCGGGGCGGGTCTACTTACTAGCCGGAAAGATATAGGATAGTATAGGATATAGGCCTTCCTAGCTATCCTATAGGAGAGGATAGGTTTAGGGGTTTTAGTCCTATCCTATTATAAGATAGTATAGGTTTTCGTAGGATAATCCTATAGGATAAGATATTTATAGGACTACTTTATAAGATAAGATACTTATAGGATATCTTATAATTACTAAGTAAAGCTAGGTATTTATAAGGAGGAGTATAAAAGATTATATTAAGTAAATATTAAAATTAGAATAATAATTAGAAACTATATATTTTAAATATTATTTTAGTTATTAAGCTATTATATATAATAAATAAAGTATATAATTATACTTTTATAGACTACTCCTTCTTAGGAAGTTTAGGCCTTATAATATATATTAGAGCGAAGAATCTATAATTATAAGGATATATAATATATAAGTATAATTAAATATCCTTCTATTATAATATAATACGCTTTATATATAATATATATAAGTTTAAAGCTACTATAATTATTAATATTAATTATATAAAAAATTATAAATAATTTATATTTTAATATATTTATTAAGAATACTTTTATAGCTTCTTATAAGCCCTTAAGAACTTTCTACTAGAATTTAATATTATTATATAAATTAAGGATAATCTTATAAATAAGTTTATAAAAAGAGCCTTTTAAAATAAGGAGATTATATTCTTTTTAAAGGTAATAGATCTTATAAAGGATAATAGCTATTATATATTATTAACTAGGATTAATAAGTAAAATAATAATTATAAAGACTTACTACTTTATTTCTATTTAAGCTTCTTCTCTATTATATTTAAACCTAGAAGATTAATAATATTAATAGAATTATAACTTAAAGCCTTCTTACTACTTATAATACTTATAATACCTATAATCTTATAAGGTTTTTATACTATTATATTAATTATTATAAATTAAATAATTTT